>ENA-ORBV01002163-ORBV01002163.1-microbial-mat-metagenome-genome-assembly--contig:-NODE-2163-length-42065-cov-40.405092_pt1 | contig 42065 bp, 32 predicted proteins | sample MGYA00237777_ERZ505514 | MGnify/ENA primary metagenome ERZ505514 (study PRJEB26160, sample SAMN06269048) | microbial mat metagenome | isolation source: Oligotrophic lake microbial mat | place... | reverse complement strand
AATGAGTAATGAGTAATGAGTAATGAGTAATGAGTAATGAGTAATGAGTAATGAGTAATGAGTAATGAGTAATGAGTGGCGTTCCAGTAGGATGGACTTTTGACTCCTGACTAATGACTTTATATAACAAAAACAATTAATAATAAATGAACCTAAATCAAAACATCCTTTATCTTTTCCTTGGAATTATCATTTTTTCCTCCTGCGAAAAAGTAGTGTATTTTGAAGTGGAAACACAGGAAAATAAATTAGTGGTGAATTCTTTTATTCAACCGGATAGTTCGGGCATAATGACAATATCCTTAAGTGTGGATCCTTTGGCAGTAGGTTTTGAAAATGTAAGAGTAGAAACCGCAGCGGTTTCTATTTATAAAAACGAAACACTGATCGGCAATTTTGCGCATTTGGGTGATGGAAATTATTTTATTGACGCTGCAACAATAAATCCCCAACCGGGAGATGATTTTAAAATAGAAGCCAGTGCGCCCGGCAGAGAAACGGTGACTGCCGAAACAAGTATTCCTTCTGAAGTGGAAATTGAAGAGGCGAAAATAATTGACACCATTTTTGTACAGGTTTCTTATAGTGCGATAGATTCGTTTGGGAATGTTTTTGTGATCGATACTTTAGTTCCACATTATAAATTACAGATCACCTTTACCGATCCTGTAGGGGAAGATTTTTATTCACTGAAAATAAATTACAAGGATGCATTTAGTGAAACCTATACGTGTTTCTCTACAGATGATCCCGTTTTTACGTTGGATGGCGATTATGGATTTGGAGGGGAGAACGATGGACTGGTAACCCTTTGCGATGAGGTGTTTTTTACAGATATCACCTTTGACGGCACCACAAAAACCATGACACTCAGTTTGCTCGAAATTCCAACGGATTTTGTTTTAGATCCGAAGTTTGTTTTGCGTTTAAATCATTTATCAGAGGCTTATTATAAATATATATCTACCTCTTCCTTGCAGGCGGGCAATCAGGATAATCCATTTGGGGAGCCGGTGACTGTATTTTCTAATATCAACAAAGGGTTTGGGATATTTGCAGGATTAAATTCTTCTGTGGCAGAAATAGAACTGTAAATGCAATTTTGTTTTCTGTATTGTTTATTTTAGCAGTATAAAGTTTTTAGGTTCCCGTGTTATAAGGTTATGCTGTTATACAATATTGAAACTGTCACAAACGTTTCTATCGAGTTCTAATAATTTTTACTTTTTATCTAAAATCTAAATATCTCAATTATGAAAAATTTACTTCTGCTTATTTCCATGATTATAACATCGAATATTATTTTTTCTCAAACAAATCCCTCGCAACAAAATTGTTGCGAACCCACTCCATACATTGAAGTAACCGGTTCTGCTGAAATGGAAATCATTCCTGATGAAATTTACATAACTGTTGTAGTAACAGAAAGATATGATGGAAAAAATAAGGTTACAATTGACAAACTGGAAAGCGATATGTTTTCCGCTTTAAAAAATGCAGGAATTGATCCAAAAAATATTTCGCTGAGTGATGCGGAAAGTAATTTTAATTATCGTTTTCTTAAATCAGATGATGCCTTACTTTCGCGTAGTTATACTATTTTAACCGGAGATGCAGCCACAGTAATTAAAGTTTACGATGCAATGGGTGCAATAAATGCCACAGATGTTTTTATCAGTAAGGTAAGTCATTCAAAAATTGAAGAATATAGAATGGAAACAAAGGTAAATGCAACTAAGGCTGCAAAAGATAAAGCAGCAAAAATGTTAACTGCTGTTGGAGAAACTATTGGAAGTCCGATTTTATTACAGGAAATAAATAATGATATTTATCCGCAAGCCAGGTATAGTCAACTTTCAAATTCCAATTATATGATGAATAAACCCGGGCTTGATGATTTCCAATCGCAACTAACCTATCAAAAAATAAAGATACGGTATGAGGTTTTTGGGAGATTTAAGATAAAGTAGTGAGTGGTGGTGTGTTGCAGTAAACAGTACCAGTTGGCTGTATATGTTCGCAGAAAAAGAATATTTATTTTACCAAAGAATAAATATGAAATATAGATATTTTTTATTAGTAGCGATGTTATGTTTATTTATTTCAATCCTTTGAAAAGAAAGTTTATTTTGATGTTGAAATCTTGTAGAACAGGCTTATACTATACTCATTTATTCAGCCTGATAGCTCAGCTCAATTAACTGTTTCCATCAGGGGGTTTGGAATTTTCGCAGGACTCACATTATTTTTTGCAGAAATGGAATTATAAAAATGCAGCTTCCCTAATTATCCTTTTCAAATGTCTGGAATTTATTTTTTATGTAAAATGCATTCAGAACAGCAAAAACTATCCAATAATGCCGGAACTGCAGAGTCCCCAATGCTAATGACTCGATGGTGATCAATATCAGAATAAAAAATAAACTGGTCACCAAAAAAGGTGGTTTATTATTTTTTCGAAATTCTACGGCAGTTTTCCATATTGCAAAAGGAAAAAAGATCAATGCAATCAACCCTGCTAAACCACATTCAGCAACAAGCCCCGGATAAATATCATGGGGTTCGTTTAACAACATTTTTTCAGGATAATTTCCGTTTGCCTTTTCCTCGGCAAGTGTATGTATAAAATTTCCTTTTCCGCAACCCCAGGGCCAATAATTTTGTGAAATGTTTAATTCGGATTTTGCAAGATGAAGATAAATAGTTGGGTATACGTCAAAATTTCCCAAATGAATAGGTTCTTCTGAAACTACGAGTGGATTTATAGGCTCAGTTAGATTTTTTTTATTCAGATCGAAAGTAAAATATATCAATCCGATATAAATAAATGCGATCATACTCATCAACGCGATCAAACCTAATCGTTTTATTTTTCCTTTTTTGTATAGAAAAAAAATCGCTCCACCGGCAGCATATAAAAATATCTCTTTTGATAAAGTAAATAAAATAGTAACCAAAACAACTATCCATACCCACAGAGGTATCTTTTTTGAAAGAGGAATTAGAATTAATCCAGCAATGCAAATATTACTTACCAAAACATTAGATGAAGACGAAAATCCGATCATTCTAACAACATCTCCCAAATATGGATAATTAAAATACAGCGTAACAAATTCTGAATTATCGAAGATCAGGTAGATCAGCATCCCAATCCATCCTGCAATTACACAAACAATTAAGCTGCCTTTAAAACCGGTTTTAACAATATATTCTGTATTTGAAAAAAATGCGAGCAGTCTTGAAAAAATAAAATAGAAAATAAAAAGGTATAAACTGCCAACAGATTCAAGCGCAGAATCCTTTGTATAATTCATAAACGTACTTAATAAAATCGCCAAAGTAAGCAACAACAAAGCAGTATCCAACCAGCTCCAAAAAAACATGAGTTTTCGTGTTAAATACTTTATTACAGCATACGCCATCACAATCAGGCTGCATATTTCGAAGACCTGCAACTTGGAACCAAAAAAAGGCAGATTGAACAGACTATTGCAGGATTGAAAGCAAAAAAGCAAGAGGATAGAAATGGAAATAAATCTATCCGGTAATTTTTTATTGTAATTTCCTGATAATTCGATCTCCTTCATGTCAGCACAAAAATAACCGTTTACAATGAAGTGCAGCAATGATGTATTGTTTTTAAGCTAATTTCTTTAACATAAAAAGATCTTTAATATGAAAAATATATCGTTATTCTTTCTCGAAATGATTTTTACAATAAAAGAATTTACACAAACACAGCCTCAAAATTGTTGCGAAATAGCGTCCTTATTTCGAGGTAACCAGATCCGCTGAAATGGATATCGTTGCCGATGATATCTATATTACAGTTGTATTAATTGAACGATTTGAATTAAAAGACAAAATATCAATGGTTAAAATGGAGAATGTTATGTTTGCCTCTTTAAAGAACACGTCGTTGATGCAAATGATATTACATTAAGCAAAGCCGCAAAGGAAAAGTGAAATACAATGTGTTTTGATTTTTTTTATCCCTACAAACTTTGCGCCTTTGCGACTTTGCGTGAAAAAAAATAAAACTGCACACAAAGCCGCAAAGGGAAAGTGGAATACAATGTGTTTTGATTGTTTTTAACCCTACAAACTTTGCGCCTTTGCGACTTTGCGTGAAAAAAAATAAAATTGCACGCAAAGCCGCAAAGAGTAAGTGAAATACAATGTGTTTTGATTGTTTTTAACCCTACAAACTTTGCGCCTTTGCGACTTTGCGTGAAAAAAAACCTCCGAAGTGAAAACTGCGGAGGTTTTTAATAATATTTTTTTATTACAGATTATATTTCCTTTGCGCCTTCTACCAATACACTCACATTATTATTCAAAACTTCTACAAAACCGCCGGTGATTTGATAAACGGTATCGGATTTCCCGACACGCACACGCATTTTTCCTTTGCCTAAAGCAGCGATCATGGGAGCGTGGTTATTTAATACTTCAAATGAGCCCGTAATTCCCGGCATTAAAACACCGTCGGCAGAACCTGAATATATTTTTTTATCGGGTGAAAGAATATCTAATTGCATTTTTGTTCTTTTTAATAATTATTTTTTCGCGTCAGCAATTAATTTTTTACCTTTTTCTATTGCATCATCAATTGTTCCAACAAGGTTGAATGCTGCTTCCGGATATTCATCCACTTCACCATCCATAATCATATTGAATCCGCGAATTGTTTCTTCAATTGGAACTAAAACTCCTTTAAGACCTGTAAATTGTTCCGCAACAAAGAAAGGCTGAGATAAGAAACGCTGCACACGACGAGCGCGGCTTACCACTAATTTATCTTCCTCGCTCAACTCATCCATACCGAGAATGGCGATAATATCCTGTAATTCTTTATAACGCTGTAAAGTACTTTTCACTCTTTGCGCGCAGTTATAATGTTCTGCACCAACAATGTCGGCAGTTAATATTCTGGAAGTAGAATCCAAAGGATCCACCGCAGGATAAATTCCCAACTCAGCAATTTTACGGCTTAATACCGTAGTTGCATCCAAGTGACTGAAAGTAGTTGCAGGAGCCGGATCCGTTAAGTCATCCGCAGGAACATAAACCGCCTGAACGGAAGTAATGGAACCGCGTTTTGTTGAAGTGATGCGCTCTTGCATGATACCCATTTCCGTTGCAAGTGTCGGCTGATAACCCACCGCTGATGGCATACGACCCAATAAAGCCGAAACCTCAGAACCTGCCTGCGTGAAACGGAAGATATTGTCAATAAAAAATAAGATGTCTTTTCCTTTTGCATCATTTGCATCTCCGTCGCGGAAATATTCTGCCACTGTAAGACCGGATAAAGCAACACGGGCACGTGCTCCCGGTGGTTCGTTCATCTGACCAAAAACAAGTGTAGCCTGCGATTTTTGCAATTCTGCATAATCCACCTTACTCAGATCCCATCCACCTGCTTCCATGCTATGTTTAAATTCAGCACCGTAACGTATTACGTCTGATTCAATAAATTCTCTTAAAAGGTCATTTCCTTCGCGTGTTCTTTCACCAACACCCGCAAAAACCGACATACCGGCGTATGCTTTTGCAATATTGTTGATCAACTCCTGAATTAATACCGTTTTACCTACTCCGGCACCACCAAAAAGTCCAATTTTACCGCCTTTTGCATAAGGTTCGATTAGGTCAATTACCTTAATTCCGGTAAAAAGCACTTCCGATTCGGTGGAAAGTTCTTCATACAAAGGCGGTTTGCGGTGAATTGGCGCCTGTGTTTCAGATTTTACAGGACGCATACCGTCAATTGCCTTACCAACTACATTGAATAATCGGCCTCTGATCTCATCACCTGTTGGCATGGAGATATTGGAACCAAGGTCATAAACTAGGGTTCCACGAACAAGTCCGTCGGTAGAGTCCATGGCAATAGTGCGCACACTATCCTCTCCAAGATGCTGCTGCACTTCAAGAATTAAGGCATCTCCGGTTTCCCGGCGCACTTCCAATGCATTCAGAATTTCAGGAAGATTTCCTTCTTTAAAAGCAACATCGACAACCGCGCCGATGATCTGTGTAATTTTACCAATTGCTTGCATTATATATAATTTAAGAGGACCTTTTTGATTTCGGGCGCAAAGATAGAAGTTAAGGGGCGGAAATCAAAAGAATGTGAGAAAGTTGTTTGGAAAGATTTTGGACTCAGAATTTGACGAATTTTTCAGCGACCATCAGAACTCCTTCTTCTGTAAACAACTCAAAATAGTATATACCCGGCGACAACGCTTCGATATTCAGCTTCATGGAGCCGGAGGCTTTATCCTTCAAGATTACATTTGTAGAAACAGAGCGAATTTGATAGCAATATGGATCTTCATTTTCAGGCTCGTAAAATAATTGTTCTGTGGCAGGATTTGGGTAAATTTTTTGAGTTTTACTTATTAGATTCGGCACATTGATAATGATATCGCATGCATCTGCATCAGGAGTGCCGTACAATTGAACTCCGGATGAGTCGTAACAAACCAAATTTGACCAAAACTCACAACCATCGCAGTAACAAAAGACAGGATAAAAAGGGTGTTTATCCGATCCTATTCCTTCTATCCAAAGCATGGAAGTGGTATAAAACTCTTCCAGTTCACCACCACAGCGATTGTGATTAATTTTTAAGGCCTTGCGCTCAATTCCAAAATATTCAATAGTATCAATACTTTCGACAAATATTTCTGTTGGCTTGTATTCTCCGTCAAAAAAATCTAGGGTTATTGTATCCCCAACCTCTAATCCGAAATCATACACAACATATTCCGGATCGCTACAATTATTTTTTTCGCGCATATATACTTTTTTCCCTGAACTTCGGAAATAATAATCGTAATAATCATCAAACTTGGAATAAGTGTTGCCGCACATCAGCGTATCTGATGAAAATGTATACTGTACTATTTCAGTATCCAACCAAAATGTTTGACTTACATTCCATTGAGGAGAATCGGCAAAATCAGGAAAAACATTTTGAGATTGAAGCAATTTACCCGTGAAATTAAAAAGCAGGCAAACAATAATTGCATTTAAAAATTGGGTTTTCATACTACAATTATAGCCAATTAATCTGCCCGAGATCGCGTTTTCTTATATTTTAACGTCAATTTCCTCAAAAAACATCAATTTTGCAGCCGAAATACCTAAAAACGCATCTGTAATGCTAAAATGATTAAAACTAACTGCTAAAACATTTCCGTTTATACACTTCATTTAATACCTAAAATAATAATGAAAATCAACCCTGAGGAAACAACCCAACATCTTAGATTAAAATTCAGGAATTTGAAGCTAACTCAAATTTTCATTTTTACAATTATTTTTTCAGCAGGAATACTTCCCTCCTTTGCTCAAACAGAACCAATAATTCCCGATACCACAATTACAGACAGAAAAGGAAAAATATTCCCATCGCCTGTTGTTGGTTATACCCCTGAAACACGGTTATATTTTGGTGCAGGATGCGTATATTATTTACCGCCCTCCAAAAAATATCCCGAGACAAATCCTGCAGTTTTAAAATTGGTTGCTGTGTATACTTTAAATAAACAAATTGAAAGTAATTTTAGTGGCGATTCTTATTACAAGAATAATTTATATAAATTTATTTATTCTATATCTTATTTCGAATATCCCGATCATTTTTTTGGAATTGGAAATTACACTTTAGAAGAAAACAGAGAACAATACGATTTTGATTTTTTTAATTTTTATATCAACGCGCAACGTTTGGTGCGGCCAAATATTTATGCCGGTGTAAAAACATTTTTTGAAAATACAAAAGTATACAATGTAAAACCCGGAGGTTTTTTTGACAGCCTGGATATTATTGGCGAAAACGGCGGATTAAATACCGGACTCGGAATTTGGCTAACCTACGACACAAGAGATAATATTTATTTTCCATTAAAGGGAATAAATATAGATGCCTCAGCAGTGGTGCACAATAATGTTTTGGGAAGCGATTTTAATTATGTGGATTATCTTTTAGAGATCAGTCAGTTTAATACAATTGGGAAGGATGATGTTTTAGGATTTAATTTTTACAGTCAATTCGTGCCCGGAAATCCTCCATTTAACAGACTTGCCGAATTAGGCGGAGATAAACACATGCGTGGAAATTTTGAAGGAAGATTTCGCGATCAGAATTATTTGAGTCTGCAAACAGAATACCGAATTACATTTTGGAAATATTTTGCCATCAATATTTTTGGCGGAGTTGGAGAAGTTGCCGATCAGTTTTCCAATTTTTCTGCTGCAGGATTAAAATATTCTTTTGGTGCGGGCGGAAGATTATTTATTGTACCGGAAGATAAATTAAGTTTACGTGTAGATTATGCCTTTGGCAGCGAAGGGCAGAGTGGATTGTATGTAACGTTTAGAGAGGCGTTTTAAATATAACCCTGTAATACACAGCGCTCAGATAACTTATTAATCATCACTATATTTACGCCAATGAAATTAGAATTCCGGCTTTTTGAACATTTAGGCAAATACCTGATCATGTTGCGGAGAATGTTTTCCAAACCCGTGAGATGGGAAATGTATTGGAAAGAATTATTTCGCCAAATGACCGACATAGGCGTTGGTTCGGCATTTATCGTGTTTTTGGTTTCCATTTTTATCGGTGCAGTAACTGCTGTTCAAACTGCCTATCAATTATACGGAACGCCTTTTGTCCCTGCTTCTTACATCGGTTTGATTGTGCGCAATACCATTATTTTTGAATTGGCTCCAACCTTTACTGCCTTGATACTTGCAGGAAAGGTAGGATCAAATCTCGCATCCGAATTGGGCTCCATGCGCGTTACAGAACAGATCGACGCCCTGGAAAGTATGGGTGTAAATACAGAAAGTTATTTAATTGCCACACGGATCATCGGAGCAATTATTACTATTCCGTTATTAGTTGCCATAGCTTCCTTTGCAGGAATTAGTGGCGGATATATTGCAACTGCACTCGGAGATACTTATTCTATTGAAGATTATATTCGTGGCATACGCATGGATTTTGATCCTTTTGATGTGCAACTGATGTTTATTAAATCATTTGCCTTTGCCTTTATCATTTCCTCCATTTCCTGTTACATGGGATATTATGTAAAAGGAGGATCAGTGGAAATTGGAAAAGCAAGCACACAGGCAGTTGTATATAGCTGTATTTTTGTTTTATTGGCTGATTATGTAATTGTAGCATTACTTTTATGATTGAGATTTCACACATAACAAAAGCATTTAATGAACAACAGGTACTGAACGATGTTTCTGCCGTTTTCGAAGCGGGAAAAACGAATCTGGTGATCGGTATCAGCGGTTCCGGAAAAACGGTTTTGATGAAGATCATGAACGGATTAATTACACCGGACAAAGGAAATGTTTATTTCAACGGACGTGATTTTTATTCCCTGAGCCGCGAGGAACAAAAAGCATTGCGGCAGGAGATTGGAATGTTATTCCAGGGAAGTGCTTTATTTGATTCCATGACGGTGGAGGAAAATGTAATGTTACCGCTGAATATGTTCAGTAATGCGACAAAAAAAGAAAAACTGGATCGGGTAAATTTTTGTCTGGAACGCGTTAATCTGAAAGGTGTAAACCAAAAATTTCCGGGAGAACTGAGTGGAGGCATGAAAAAACGTGTGGGCATTGCCAGAGCAATAGTATTAAATCCAAAATATTTGTTTTGTGATGAACCAAATTCCGGTTTGGATCCAAAAACGTCTATTATAATTGATGACCTCATTATTGAAATTACAAAGGAGTTTAATATGACCACAATTATAAATACCCACGACATGAACAGTGTTATGGAAATTGGGGAGAAGATCATTTTTCTGCACAAAGGCGTAAAAGCCTGGGAAGGCAATAACAACGATATTTTAAGTGCAAAGGATGAAAATCTGACCTCCTTTATTTTTGCCAGTAGCTTTTTGCGCGATGCTCGTGACGCTATGGTGGAAAAGATGGTAAAATAGTCGTTTTGTTACTCTTTTCGTTTCAAAATCCTATCTTCGCAACACATTTAAAAAAATTATGAGCGTATTAGTTGGAAAATATTCCCGTGTGATCGTGCAGGGATTTACAGGCAAAGAAGGAACTTTTCATGCAGAACAAATGATTGCCTACGGAACTAACGTGGTAGGTGGTGTTACCCCTGATAAAGGCGGCACCATGCATTTGGAAAGACCAGTTTTTAATACCGTTGGAGATGCCGTAAAACAGGAAGGAGCAAATACTACTATTATTTTTGTTCCACCCGCTTTTGCCGCCGATGCAATTATGGAAGCTGCAGATGCCGGAATTAAAGTGATTGTTGCAATTACGGAAGGAATTCCCGTTCAGGATATGATAAAAGTGAAAGCGTATATCTCAAATAAAGATTGCAGACTTATCGGACCAAATTGTCCGGGAATTATATCTCCGGAAGAGGCAAAAGTTGGTATCATGCCGGGATTTATTCATAAAAAAGGACATATCGGCATCGTTTCGCGCTCGGGAACATTAACTTATGAGGCAGTTGATCAAGTTACTAAAGCGGGTATGGGACAAAGCACCTGTATCGGTATTGGTGGTGATCCTGTTCCCGGAACTACAACTTTAGATGCCATTCAATTATTAATGGCAGATGAGGAAACAGAAGGTATTATTTTGATAGGTGAAATTGGCGGAAGTATGGAAGCCAATGCAGCCGAATGGATAAAATTAAACGGAACAAAACCGGTTGTTGGATTTATTGCGGGTTTAACTGCTCCAAAAGGAAGAACAATGGGTCATGCCGGTGCAATTGTTGGCGGAAAAGCGGATACTGCAGAGGCAAAAATTGAGATCATGCGCAATTGTGGAATTCACGTTGCAGATTCTCCGGCAGTGATTGGCGCGTTGATGGCGAGGGTAATCAGGGGTTGAAGGAGTTGAACACTACTCTCTAAGACTTCGACTTGAAAAGGGTTGAAGGTGTTGTATGCCGGAGGTTATTTCACGCAGAGGGCGCAGAGTTGAATGGGTTGTATTACGGAGGTTATTTCACGCAGAGGAGCTGAGTGCGCAGAGTTGAATGGGTTGTATTATGGAGGTTATTTCACGCAGAGGAGCACAGGGCGCAGAGTTGAATGGGTTGTATTACGGAGGTTATTTCACGCAAAGGAGCTGAAAGCGCAGAGTTGAATGGGTTGGCATGGTTCAAGGAGTTGGTATGGTAGAAGGCTTTGAAAATACAAGGTATCAGGGGACACAGCTAAGAGTTAGGAGTTTTAGGGCAGAGGCTAATGACTACTCACCATTCACTACTTACGATAGTAAATAATTCGGAATGTGGCTAAAACTCCACTACAATTATAAAATATAACTTAAAAGTTTCCAATGAAATTATTAGAAAATAAAACAGCGTTAATTACTGGTGCATCGAGAGGCATTGGTGAGGCTATTGCAATAAAATTTGCGGAAGCTGGAGCAAATGTGGCATTTACTTATTTGAGTAGTGAGGAAAAGGCAATTGCACTGGAAACAAAATTAAATACCCTCGGCATTAAAGCGAAAGGATATAAAAGTAATGCAGGTATTTATGCAGATGCAGAAAAATTAATTAATGATGTTTTAACTGATTTTGGGGCGTTGGATGTTGTGGTTAATAATGCCGGCATCACAAAAGATAATTTAATGTTGCGCATGAGTGAAGAAGATTGGGATGCAGTTATTGATATTAATCTAAAATCTGTGTTTAATATTACAAAGTTTGCCATCAAACCCATGATGAAAGCACGCAAAGGTTCTATTATTAATATTTCTTCCATAGTTGGATTGATTGGCCAGGGCGGACAAGCAAATTATTCCGCTTCAAAGGCAGGTATTTTGGGTTTCACAAAATCAATTGCAAAAGAATTAGGTTCCCGCAATATCAGATGCAATGCCATTGCTCCCGGATTTATTGAAACGGATATGACGGGTGAATTATCGGAAGAATTAAAACAAACTTATTTCAAATCTATCCCTTTAGGTCGTTTCGGACAAGGTTCTGAAGTTGCGAATGTTGCTGTTTTTCTGGCAAGCGATATGAGCAGTTATGTTACCGGGCAAACCTTAAGTGTGTGCGGGGCGCTGCATACTTAATTAGCAAATTGTTCAATTAGCAGATTAGCAAATGGACTACAAGGATAAAAAGTAAATACTTACCGGTACTTTTTAGACAGGCGTAGGAGGAAAGTAATGTGTGTTTTACTGTTGTTCCGGATGCTAAAAAACACAATCCCATTATTCAGAAGTATTTGAGATTTTAATAAAAATTTAGTAGCTTTGATTATGGATGAAATTATTTTTCTTGTGGAAGAATCTGCAGAGGGCGGGTATACGGCAAATGCCTTAAATGCCTCCATTTTTACAGAGGCCGAAACGATGTCAAATCTTAAAAACATGGTTAAAGATGCTGTTAAATGTCATTTTTTGGAGAAGTATCTTCCAAAACTGATTAGGCTGCATTAAGTTAAAGACGAGATTTTTGCTTTATGAAATTATCAACAAAATTAAATGGGGAACATCACCTTACAATTCCAAATCACGACCCGCTCAAAATTGGAACACTTTCATCTATTTTAAAAGATATTGCTATTCACTTGGCGAAATCAAAAGAGGAGATAATAAATGATATTTTTGAATTAAAATATAATCCCTTCTAACATTTGCGGACTAAATTCGCAAATTAATCTATTAGAGAATGAAATCCCTGCCCTTCATCACAACTGAATTTAACACATGCCGGATATTATTTTCACCAATACCTTCGTTTAAGCGCCGTATATTCGCAACATCATGAATTTTCAATTATTTACCGATTATCCCTCTTGGTTTTGGCTGCTTTGTGTGGTTTGTGGTGGAGTTTATGCTGTGGGAATGTATTATCGGGAGAAAAAAATAGGTTCTGCAATTTCCGCAGTTTGGTGGAAAAGAGTTTTGGCCGCATTGCGTTTTCTTGCTGTATTTATACTTGCTTTTCTTCTGTTGAATCCCTTTCTTAAATCAAGGTCAAACCAAACGGAACAACCTATTATCATTTTGGCGCAGGATAATTCATCCAGTGTTGCTCAAGGATTAAAAGATACTGCGGTATACCAGAATTTAATTGCGGATTTGCAAAAATCGTTGAATGATAAATTCGATGTACGAACCTACACTTTCGGGGAGACCTTAAAAGAGGGAATGGAAGGAATGCATTTTCAGGAAAAATCAACTGACCTTTCCTCTGCATTAAACGAACTGAATAATTTATATCAGAATTTGAATGTTGGTGCAGTTATTATTGCCAGTGATGGAATTTATAATACGGGTAGTAATCCTGTTTATGTGAAAAATGATTTGGGCGCTCCTATTTATGCAATTGCTTTGGGAGATACTGTGCAGAAAAAAGATATTCGAATCACAAGAGTGCTGCACAACAATATTGTTTATCTGAAAGATAAATTTAATATCATAACAGAAATTGAAGCTATTTATTTTCGGGGTGCAAATCCAAAGATCAGCATCAGTGAAATAACAAAGGGAAATGTAAAAATTATCAGCGAAAAAAACATCAATGTTTCCGGCGATCAGTTCAACACCAATTTAAATTGGGAGATCAGTGCCGATGCACCCGGTATTCGTCACTATCAGGTTCGCATACAATCGTTGGAAGGAGAAAATACAACGGATAATAATATTCAGGATATCTATATTGAAGTATTGGATGCAAGACAAAAAATATTATTTTTGGCTAACTCCCCACATCCGGATATTAATGCAATTAAACAAGCAATTGAATCCAATCAGAATTACGAAGTTGAAATTCAGTTGGCCGGAGAATTAAAGGGTAACATCGGCGAATACGATCTTGTGATTTTACATCAACTGCCATCTTCAAAATATCAGATACAGGATGTATTAAATACGTTAAAAAGTAAAAATATTCCACTTTGGATAATAACGGGGTCGCAGACATCCATGAGTGCATTCAATAAAATGCAAAACCTGGTTACCATTAACTCAGCGGGACAATCGGCAAATGAAATAACTGCAACACTTGATAACGGATTTAATTTGTTTACATTAAATGATAAAAATATTTCTGTATTTCCAAAATTACCGGCATTAAATGCTCCTTATGGGCAATATACCGTAACACCTGCATCACAAGTAGTTTTATATCAGAAAATTGGCTCTGTAAATACCAAAAATCCTTTGTTGGTTTATAGTCTGCCGGGAAGTGAAAAATATGCGATCCTTTTGGGAGAAAATATCTGGAAATGGCGATTATACGATTATGTTTTAAACACAAATCAGGATGCAACAAATGAGCTGATAAGCAAAACAATACAATATCTTGTTGCAAAAAACGATAAAAAACAATTTCGTGTTTCCCAATCTAAAAATGTGTTAAATGAAAGCGAATCCGTAATTCTGGATGCCGAATTATATAACGACAGTTACGAATTAGTGAATGAACCAGATGCAACAGTTGTAATAAAAAGTGAAGATGGAAAAGATTTTCCTTTCCAATTTTCAAAAACTACAAAAAGTTATACTTTGGATGCCGGATATTTTCCATCAGGTAATTATACTTACGATGCAAAGGTTGTTTATAACGGAAAAGAATATAAGGACAATGGTGCTTTCAGCATCTCCCCTATTAGACTCGAAACCATTAATACTACCGCAAATCATTCTTTATTAAATCAACTTGCAGTGCAAAGTGGTGGCCAAATGGTATATGCAGACCAACTGGAAAAATTAGTCGCCAGCATAGAACAAAGCTCCTCTGCAAAACCTGTCATGCGCGAAACCATAAAAACACAATCCATCATCAATTTAAAATGGATATTCTTTTTAATTCTGGGACTACTTGTAGCGGAGTGGTTTGTGAGAAAGTTTAACGGAGGGTATTGAGGTAATGTACCAATGTTTAAATGTACCAATTAATGCAGATTAATTGATTAGCCAATGAACAAAGGAAATAATTAGCAAATTAGCAGATGGGGTTCTACGTAGCATGATAATTAATTTTCTTAAGGTGGTTTGGTGTTGATTAGCAAATTAGCAAATTAGCAGATGGGGTTCTACGTAGCATGATAATTAATTTTCTTAAGGTGGTTTGATGATTGATTTGAAAATTAAATATCCGTCATTAATTTATAAATAAATTAATATACTTTCAGGAGAGGACGGGTTCAATTTGCTAATTGGCTAATTTGCTAATCATTTATCTAGTATTACAAACACATCCTCGTTTGGTTTTTTCATGTAGTATTTTTCCCGGGCAAATTTTTCGAGGGCTTTTTGGCTTGATTTTAATTCGTTGAGTTGTTGGTTGGTTGCCTTTGTTTCTTTAATGTAATAAGCGGTTTTACTTCTCGCAACATTCAGATCATGTATGCGATTATACTGACGAAGAAAATTATTCTGATCAAAAGCGATCATCCAAACTACAAATACAAATATTGTAAATACGTATTTATTCAACAACAGGGAAGGTATCTTCCATGCTTTAATTCGGGCTCTGAATCTTTGAAATACGGACATATTAATAAACTGTAATGCGTAAAATTATACTTATTCACTTGCATAATAACGTTTGAATATGCAAAAAATGTTGTTGATTGTTTAAAACAGTGGGCACTTGCAGTAGGCATCTGCATTCTCCAAAGCCGTTGTTGTGCATTTCCACCAACGTTTGGAAGCTACCCGAAGGGCGGGACTTTTACCACAAAACTTGATTTGAAAAACTAAACTTTCATTCACCACAAAACTGTCTGTGAAACGCGAAACCTCTCCTTTTGGTTGCTGTTAGGCGTTCTCGTGCTTCCTTGTCATAGGTAGGTCTTTAAGAATTTGATAGCATTATTTTTGTCTTTAAATGATGCTTCTATTCTGTCTGCTGTGTTATACTTAATTATAATTTCATATTTTATAAGAAGTTGCTTTGGCTTTTCTTCCGAATACTTATTAATGAAGTCAATAGCTTCGGTAATATTTGTAGAACTTGATTCTTGTCCATGAAGTGGAAGAATTATAACTCGTTCAATGAATCTTGAAACAGACTCGGAAAGTGAGATAAAAAATTCATTTACATTTTTCTTATTTAATTTCAAAAGCTCTTTTGCTAAACCTACTTTATTCGGAAGTTTACTCCAACTGTCAATCTTTTCTCTAAACTCTCTTTCCGGAGTCCCTTCGTCAGATGCCGCATTAATACCAAACTTGTGAAATGCTTTTACAACTGTTTCATACGGGAAATATAAAACACCGAAGCCAAGTGATTTGAGTTGATTCAATGAGCCGCCTGTAAATTCTCCTGCTAACACAACACCGACAAACGGTGATGAGTTTTTATATTTTTCAGTTAACGGAATTATTGCCCCTTGAATTTCTTGCGCTTTGTTTCTTGAATGCTTAGTGTAACGTCTCCATGCACATTCAATAAAAGAAACAGGAACTCCAGTTTAATTTTTTGTGCCATTTCTTTCCAGCACAAAATCTAAATCGTGCTTGTTGCCTTTTCCGTCTGTCCAAGAAACTTTTTTACCAGACCTTGCTTTTCTTTCACCTTTCTTGTCTAAAAAAAGTTTATTCTTTTTTGCGAACTTTTGAAGATGTGGCTCTATGGCTAATTCTAAAAGGTCGCCTATTATTTGTCCAAATTTATGTGATAATGATTCTGCCATATTTATCCTTTAATCCATAATCTTCCTTCGTGCAAAGGAACAGTATGTTTTCTGTTTTTCCATTTAGTGTTTCGGTCTCTTAATTTCTCAAAGGAATAACTTTTAAATCCTGCTGAAACTGCTAATTCTCCTAACCATTTGTCAACTGGGACATAAATTCCATAAGGAGCTGAGTCACCAATTACGAAGCACATTAAACATCCATCACTTGTCGTTCTACGAAGTGAATGAAACACATCTGCAAGGTCGTTAAAGTAAGCCGCTATCATTAAGTGGTAATTTTTCTTGCCACCATGTTTTAGCCTTTCTTCTTTTAGTTTTAAATACACTTCAATAAGTTCCGAATGAATTGAAGATAATTTTTCATTAGATAAAATTTCATCTATTTCACTCCCTAGCTTAGAAACATGCTGTGTGCAAGCCCTAATAAGGTTTTTTCTTACGTGCTCTTGTAAATCTGCCCACCCAGTAATGTCACCCCAAAATGTCATTTCCAAACGTGTAGCATCTGCATAATCATAATTATTTGCATAGGGAGGAGAGGTTATAACTAAATTGCCCCATCCTTCTGGTATTGATTTTATATTCCTTGCATCTTCGTTAATAATTATAGAATCAACAACATTCATATTTCTCCCTTGTAAACGTTTCATGTCCAAATACATGTCATTCGCTTTTTTTTCAAATGCAACAAATGGGTCAATTACTTTAGATTTAGTTTTATTCGGTTGGATGTATTGCCATTGTGCTGTACCAACGGGAGAAGTTGACCTTAAAATAGAAGTAAGAATAAACCAATTAAAGTCTTTTATTTCTTGGTCTTGTTTTATTTCTAGCCATGTTTGCTTTAGAGCCTCTAACTTTTGAATTATTTCTAAAGGAAAACAACTCATAATTAATTTAGGGTATTCTGTTTTTGTGATTTCTTTTGCTTTAGCTTTATTCAAAAATGATAATGCCCCATCCTTGAACTTGTTACATGGATAATTCCAAGCCAGTTTTGCTTTTGCAATTTTATAAATGTAAGGATGTGCTTCGATTCCAATTGATTCAACACCTTCAAATTCACTTTCTAGTAAAACAGTTCCTGAACCAGCAAATGGGTCGATTATTCTTGTTCTACCTTTTTCTTTTTCTTGTCGGATGAGTTGATTTGCCCAAACCGCAGAGAAGCCAGCAGTATATCTATACCACTTATGTATAGGTAAACTCATATTGTCCGCAAAAGTCGCGGAGTAGTTTTGCTCTATTTTTAAGTCCTCGGGAAAGAGGTCTAATTCTATATTTTTAACAGCGTATCTCATGTGTCAAATGTAGGCAAAAAGTCAATATTAATAGCTTGAAACTCTCACCATGTTGTCAACGGTCAGTTTATCAAATTGTGGTCTTTTAGCATTACGCCCAACTACATGTCATTAAAGTCAAAAGGCATTGTTCAAATGCTTGCACAACCTTCAGTCAATAAAATCCAAATACCCGAAACCTGATATTCCTTCCCTCCTATTTCATAAAAACATTCCCCGGCCAAACAGCATTCTCTCCTAACTCTTCTTCAATTCTGATCAACTGATTGTATTTTGCTATCCTGTCGCTGCGGGAGGCAGAACCGGTTTTAATTTGTCCGCAATTCAGGGCAACTGCGAGGTCGGCAATTGTAGTATCTTCTGTTTCGCCGCTTCTATGGCTCATTACGGTAGTATAATTTGCTCGTTGCGCCATCGAAACTGCATTAATTGTTTCTGTTAAAGTGCCAATCTGATTTACTTTTACCAAAATGGAATTCGCAATATTTTCTTTAATTCCTTTGCTCAGTCTTTTTACGTTTGTGCAGAAAAGATCATCACCCACCAATTGAATTTTAGTTCCAAGTTTTTCTGTCATTAATTTCCAACCCGACCAATCATCTTCTGCCATACCATCTTCAATACTCGCAATCGGATATTTTTTACACCAGTTTACCCAATAGTCTACCATCTCTTCAGAAGTTAATTTTCTGCCATCCGACTTTTTGAAAATATACATTTTACTTTCATTGTCGTAAAATTCGCTTACTGCAGGATCGAGCGCTATCAGGATATCTTCTCCGGGAATATATCCTGCACTTTCAATTGCATTTAATACAATTTCAATGGCTTCCTCATTCGTTTGAATATTTGGTGCATATCCACCTTCATCTCCAACATTTGTAGAATATCCTTTATTTTTTAATATTTTTTTGAGATGATGAAATACTTCCACACCCATTCTTAATCCATCAGAAAAATTATCACCACCAATTGGCGCTATCATAAATTCCTGAAAATCAATTTTATTATCCGCATGTGCTCCGCCATTTAAAATATTCATTAATGGAACAGGTAAAGTATTAGCATTTACTCCTCCAACATATCTATATAATGGAATATTCATTTCAATAGCTGCTGCTTTTGCGCAAGCTAGCGAAACTGCTAAAATTGCATTAGCTCCCAACTTCGATTTATTTGCAGTGCCATCCAATTCAATCATCAATTTATCCAATTGATTTTGGTCCAACACATTTTGCCCTTCTAATTCATCCGCAATAAAATCATTTACATTTTCCACTGCTTTTAACACACCTTTCCCTAAATAAATATCAGGATCCTCGTCACGAAGTTCGGCAGCTTCATGCACGCCGGTACTAGCCCCGGATGGAACAGCAGCACGTCCAATGGCGCCAAATTCTGTTGTTACTTCTGCTTCCACAGTTGGGTTTCCTCTGGAATCTAAAATTTGTCTTGCGAAAATGTTAATAATATGGCTCATAGTATTAATTGAGAGTTGAGAATTGAGAATTAAAGGATAATTGATTTATTAAATTTAATTAAACTTTCATAAGTTTCACAAATTCATCGAACAAATATCTGGCATCGTGCGGACCCGGAGTTGCTTCAGGGTGATATTGAACACTGAATGCTTTTTTATCTGTAAGGCGAAATCCTTCGATAGTATTATCATTCAAATTCATGTGCGTTACTTCCATATTTTTTGATGCGCGCACTTCTTCTTCGCGAATATTAAATCCATGATTTTGTGTGGTAATCTCACATAATCCTGTAATTAAATTTTTAACAGGATGATTACAACCTCTGTGACCATGATGCATTTTATATGTTGACACACCATTTGCTAAACCCAATAATTGTTGCCCTAAACAAATTCCGAATAGAGGTACATCCTTGTTTAATATTTTTTTAACGGTTTCTACCGCATATCCCATACTTGCAGGATCACCCGGGCCATTAGAAATAAAATATCCATCTGCTTTAAAATCCTCCGTTTCTTCAAATGCAGTTTTCGCCGGAACAACCTTTAAATAACATCCGCGAAGCGAAATATTTTCCAAAATACTTTTTTTCACCCCGAAATCATACACGATCACCTTTTTTTCCGCATCTGCATTTCCAATAAAATAGGGTGTTTGTGTAGATACTAAACTCGCAAGTTCAAGACCATTCATGTCGGGAACTTCTTTTAATTTTTTAGTCAATTCCGCAATGTCCGTTGTTTCACTGCTTATGATACAATTCATTGCCCCTTTGCTCCGAATATGGCGAACTATTGCACGGGTATCTACATCACTAATTGCAACCAAACTCTCATCCAGTAAATAATCCTGAATGGAATCCTGGGTTAATCTTCTGGAATATTGATTGGTAAAATTTTTAACCGCGAGGCCTGAAATCTTTATGGAATTACTTTCCACATCCTCTTTATAGGTGCCATAATTTCCTATATGCGCATTCGTCATGACTAATATCTGACCATAATAACTTGGATCCGTAAATATTTCCTGATAGCCGGTCATACCCGTATTAAAACAAATTTCACCGGTGGTAGTCCCTATTTTTCCTGCGCTGTAGCCGTTAAAGGCAGTTCCGTCAGCCAATAGTATTACGGCGGGAACTTTTTCGAAGTTTTCCATTAAAAGACAAAGTTAAACAAGAACACAGAATTTGCTGAGTAAAAACCGAATTAGAACCTGAATCTGCACCAAAAGAAATACATATTTTATCCACAGAGGCTCCGAAATACAATTTTATCTCTACATTTAAATTTTTAGGCAATTAAACCAATTGCGAATTTTAATGTCTTTTGTAAAACTATACATTATATGAGAACCACATTGATAATTACAATACTCTGTATTAGCAGCACTTTATTTGCACAACTTTCACCCGAGATTACATCCTGGATAATCAATACAGATGGTAATACCGGTTATGATGGAATTGAGACCAATGTGCAACAGGTTCAATTTTCTGACTATAATGTATATATCAGTTGCACTTGTATTCCGGGTTACGATATAGGTCCCTGGATAGCAAACCCAAATATTCCGGTAAATCAAAATTTTGTTTACAAGATCACGCGAACTCCCGAGCAAAATACAGGCACATTGGTGGAAACGCCAATGGGACACACAGGTGTATGGAGCAATGGGGTGAGTATTTTTAATGCTAAAGATGGAATGAGTTTTGAAAATGAAGGTATTTGGAATCAAAATGCAGTTGTTGTGGAGGGAATTAGTTTCGACGACTGCCTCGGACATCCTGCTCCGAACGGAGAATATCATCACCATTTAAATCCAACTTGTTTATACGATGATGAAAATACTTCAGATCATGCACCTATAATTGGTTATGCATTTGATGGATTTCCGATTTATGGTGCTTATGGATATACTAATGTTGACGGAACCGGTGGAATTTCCCGAATGGAAAGTTCCTACCAATTAAGATCCATTTCAGTTAGAACTTCCCTACCCGATGGAACGGTATTATCGGCCTCCCAATATGGTCCTGAGGTGTCTGTGAGTTATCCTTTAGGGTATTATATTGAAGATCATGAATTTGTGACTGAATCCGGTGATCTTGATGAGTATAACGGAAGATTTTGCATCACACCGGAATATCCGGAGGGCATTCACGCGTATTTTGTAACGCTTGACGAAACCGGAGAAGCGGAATATCCCTATACATTGGGACCTGACTATTATGGATTAGTACAGGCCGGAAATACGGGACCCATGTCAGGGCATAATACCATAAGCGAAACTGTTGAAACCTATGTATCTATTGGTGAAATTGAAGGAGAAAGTATTAAAATGCTTTTATACCCAAATCCTGCATCCTATTATTTATATGTGTATATAGAACCCTCTTATAACAATAATTTATTCTCAAAAATTACGGACCTTTCAGGTAATATTATCCAAACTAAAGAAAATATGCAACCCGGCATCTCCTATACTTTTGACCTTCAAAATGTGAATAGTGGAATTTATTTCATTCATATTTCAGATGAAAATATAAATGGAATTCAAAAAATTATTGTTACAAAATAAAATCTATTGTTTTTTATCTGTAGTTACCACAGGAAATTGATAGGCAAATTCTGCATTATTATTTTGCACTATTTTCATAATTTCAAAAAGCACTTCATCCCGGGTTTTAATATAATCTTCCCAAATTTCATATTCAAAATGCATTTCTACCATTATTTCAATTCCGATGGCTCCAAAATTATAAAGTCCGACATTTATTCCTTCATTCTTTTTGGGATGTTGTTCTCCATAATTTTTTATTTCCTGAATAATTTTATTCAATTGCTCTTGTGAAGTATTATAGGTTAAACCCATATTAAATTGCACCTTCCGCGATGTGCGTCGGGTGAGATTACTCATTTTATTATTTACAATGTTTTTATTGGGGATGGTCATAAAACTGGTATCGAGCGTTCTGATGCGCGTGCTGCGAAATCCTACCTTTACAACCTTTCCGGTTACACCGTCAATTTCAACGAGATCGCCAACTACAAATGGTTTCTCGGTAAATATGGAAATGCTACCAAATACGTTTTGCAAAGTTTCCTGTGCTGCAAAAGCTATGGCAATTCCTGCAATACCCGCTCCGGCAACAATGGAATAAATATTCACACCGAATACAGAACCGAGAATAGCTAAGAATGCAATTATCCATATTAATATTCGAATAATTTCCTTTAAAAAAACTACCAGCTGATCGTCCCAGGGATCTTCTGTTTTTAATGCGCGGTGATTTAATACGGCAACAAAAAAATCGCCGAGCCTAGAAACCAACCATGCAACATTTAATACGAATAATAATTTATAAACTCCATTTGATATAACAAACACATAATTTTTCAGCACTTCATTTTCAGGATCAAATGGATAATTAAGTACTTTAAATCCAAAGTAAATGGTCTCTAAAACAATAAGATATTGAAGTGGTTTCAGGATGAGATGAAGAAATTCTTGGGTCAATTCTCCTGCATCCGTCTTTTTTACAATTCTGAATAATAATAAACTGATGAGTTTTGAAATATACCTTTTAAAAATAATTACAAATATAATTACACCTGCCAGCCAGCACCATTGCCGCCATGTATTATGCAAAAACTCAGTATCCAGAAAAGTGGAAATGGTTAAAATCATGTTGCAAATCTACCCTGAATAAGAAAATTTTTAAAATTTTAGTGTTAGCAGATTTTTCGCAATTTTCTATTCAGGGTAAACCCCGACTTAGGAAATTTAGTGTTAGCAGGTTTTTCGCAATTTTCTATTCAGGGTAAACCCTAACAAAGGAAATTTAGTGTTAGCCAATTTTTCGCAATTTTCTATTCAGGGTAAACCCCGACTTAGGAAATGTAGTGTTAGCAAATTTTTCGCAATTTTCTTATTCAGGGTAAACCCCGACTTAGGAAATGTAGTGTTAGCAGATTTTTCGCAATTTTCTATTCAGGGTAAACCCTGACTTAGGAAATTTAGTGTTAGCAGATTTTTCGCAATTTTCTATTCTGGGTAAACCCCGACTTAGGAAATTTAGTGTTAGCAGGTTTTTCGCAATTTTCTATTCAGGGTAAACCCTGACTTAGGAAATTTAGTGTTGGCAGATTTTTCGCAATTTTCTATTCAGGGTAAACCCTGACTTAGGAAATTTAGTGTTAGTAGGTTCTCGTGATTTTCTACATAGGGAATTGACTGAATAAATAGACAAACTTCGAATGTTACGGTGTAAACTCAAGTGCGAACATTTAATTTTTAGGTCCAATTTTAACCCATGATCGAGAAGCTGCTCACTCCTGTTAGAACTAAGGAATATTTAAACGACTGGAAAGTTCAGAATTATCATTGGGCGCATAAAATAAAGGTGAATACGGGTGAAATGCCCGATACCTCCGAATGTTTAATTGCAATTATTGGAGTGAACGAAAGCAGGGGAAGTTTTCAAAACAGCGGGGCATCATCCGGTTCCGATGTAATTCGCAAACATTTATACCAACTCGCCATAAATGATTACAACTTACATATAATTGATGCAGGTGATGTTTTGATAGGTGAAACAGTGGAAGAAACTTACCAAAATTTAAAAATGGTGATGGAGTGGTTTCTGGGTCAGCAGATATTGCCTATCATAATTGGTGGAAGTCAGGATATTACAATAGGTCAGTATGCAGGATATGAATTTTTAGGACAAGCAGTCAATTTAATGGTAATTGACGAACGTATAGATTTGGATGAACCGGAATTTCTACCTCCTTCAAGAACCTGGTTACAAAATATATTCAGACACGAACCCAAATATTTATTTAACTACGCAGGAATTGCCTATCAAACACATTTTACTTCTCCTGAAATATTAAAAACAATTGATGCGCTGTTCTTCGATTCCATACGTTTAGGTCGCATGAAAGAAAATATTCAATTTGCAGAACCAGAAGTTCGTGATGCAGATATATTGAGTATCGACATTACCGCAATTCGCGGAAGTGATGCACCTGGAAACGCACATGCAACTCCGAATGGTTTGTCAGGCGAAGAAATTTGTCAGATGATGCGCTATGCCGGTATGAGCGATAAAATTACTTCGCTTGGTATTTATGAATATAATCCCATGTTCGACAACCAGGAATTAACTGCACAACTCGTTGCGCAAATGATCTGGTATTTTGTTGATGGATATTACAATCGCAAAAGTGATTACCCTATCGTTTCAGAAAAAGATTTTACAAAATATATTGTCAATATCAGCGACAACGAATACGATCTCACTTTTTGGAAAAGCAATAAAACAGGCAGATGGTGGGTGGAAGTTCCTTTTATTGTTCAGCAGCGTTTCGAACGCCATCAATTAGTTCCCTGTGCCTATGAAGATTACGAAGCCGCCGTAAAAAATGAAATTCCGGAGAAATGGTTGAGGATTTTTCATAAACTGGGATGAGTTTTGAGTTCTGAGTTTACTCACCATTGACCACTCACCACTCACCAATTTGGTTATATGCCTGCCAACTGCGACTGCCCACTGCCCACTCCCCTCACCCCACCACCTTCTCCAACTGCATTCCCCTGCTGCCTTTCAATAAAATAGTTGCGCCTTTAAAATGTTGTTCATTAAACCATTCCTTTGCTTCGTAGCTATTCACAAATTGGATAATATTGGGTTCTTTGTATTTTAGAAATTCGGGGCCAATGGTTACGATTGTGGTAAAATTATATCCTAAAGCAATTTGCAAAATATCTTTGTGTTCTGATTCTGCAAATTCGCCGAGTTCAAGCATATCTCCAATCATTACAATCTTTTTTTCTGTTTTTAAATGATGGAAATTTTCGAGTGCGGCTTTCATACTCGAAGGGTTTGCATTGTATGCATCTAAAATAAAATAATTGCCGTTAATCTCTTTTAATTCACTCCTGTTATTTTCGGGAATATAATTTACTATGGCAGTTTGTATTTCGCTGTATCCCACATCAAAATATTTTCCAACACAGGCAGCGGCTATAATATTTTCTGCATTATAATTTCCTACAAGTTTTGAATGAATAACAATTTCATCATCTATTTCCACAGCAGCAAATTCATCAATAAACAATAATTTTCCTGTGAGATAATCATCCGGTTTAAAACCATAATTTATCACCTTATCATATTTACCAATAACTTCATTCAATAAATGTTGCCCGCTGTTAGCAAACAAAACACCTTCTTTTTGTTTAACATATTGATAGAGTTCTGATTTTGCTTTAAGCACTCCCTCAATCCCCCCAAACCCTTCTAAATGTGCTTTGCCAATATTTGTTATTAATGCAAAATCAGGATCTGCAATGCTGCAATAAAATTCAATTTCTTTTTGATGGTTTGCACCCATTTCAATAATTGCAAATTCGCAATCCTTTTTTATTGATAATAAAGTTAAAGGAACTCCAATATGATTATTGAGATTTCCTTTAGTAGCGGAAGTGACATATTTTGTTGATAATACTTTTGTAATTAATTCTTTGGAAGTTGTTTTTCCATTTGATCCGGTAATTGCCAAAACAGGAAATTGAAATGTGGAACGATACCTTTTTGCCAATTGCTGTAATGCCACTAAACTATCCTCCACCAAAAAACAATGATGATCAACAACATAATTTTCATCATCTACCACACAACAGATTGCACCGCAGTCCAATGCCTTTTGTGCAAATTCATTTCCATTCACTTTCGTCCCTTTTAAACCGAAAAACATTTCACCACCGGAAATATTTCTTGTATCAATGGCAACACCTTTGCAATGTTGAAACAGTTCAAATAATTTTTCAATATTATCGCTCATAAAACAGTAAAAATAAAAAAGCCTTCCCTTTAACAGGAAGGCTTTTTCTATAAGTTACGAACAGATCAGAATTTATTCATATTTCTGTCGGTCTTGTTCACTTTCTGTTGTTTTTTAGTTTTCTTGAAGTGGTTACCACCTTTGGTCTCATTATCAACATCACCACCTAAACGTATCATAGCACAACGGAAACCGATTGTAGCAGTAGAAAGATCTTCCTCCAAATAACGACGTGAACCGGGTGAACACCAGAAAGCCTCATCAGCCCAAGATCCACCTTTATATACCCTCGCGTTATCGCTAATCAAAGTTGACTTACCATATTCATAAGTAACATTGGAAGTAGAGTCCCCGTCCACATAATCTACAACATATCCTTTTTTATAATTTCTACGGTTTACAGATTCCTCATCTTTCACAGGGCGGTATTTAATTCTACCCAATGAATCCAATAAAGGATAAGAATCTTCATCTAGATCGCGAACCTGATACTCGTTACCGCGATATGGATTTAAATCTTCCATATCGGCATAGGTAACTGCACGGTAAACATCTGCAACCCATTCGTTCACGTTACCTGCCATATTATATACCCCATAATCGTTAGGCATAAAGGAGTAAACAGGAGAAGTAATAATTGCATTATCGTTCAATTTACCCGCTACACCTGCGTAGTCACCTCGACCGCGTTTGTAATTTGCAAGCATTTTACCCTGCGCCCATTTTTCTTTTGCAGATGGCTGACGCAGTGAAGTTCCATCCCAGGGATAAATTCTTCTGTCAGATATCATCTCATTTCCCGGAACTCTGTTTCCAATTAAACCTAAAGCTGCATATTCCCATTCCGCTTCTGTTGGTAAACGATAGTCAGGCATAATGATACCATCTTCCATTCGAATAGTTCTTCCCATTTTCGGATCTGTTGCATTGGGACTATAATCTTTTTTACCTTTTTTGATACCGGTAGTGTATTGTCCGGTCATATAGGTTTCCCCTGTGAAGTTATCCTCACCGGTTCCCATGGTATTGAGATCGATATATTTTTTCTCAGCAAGTATCATTTCGTTTACACGATCGCTTCTCCACTTACAAAATTCAGAAGCCTGCAACCAAGAAACGCCTACTACAGGGTAATTTTGGTAAGATGGATGGCGCAGATAATACTGCACGTAAGGTTCATTAAAGGAAAGTTCCTCACGCCAAACGAGGGTATCAGGCAGTGAATTTTTAACAACTTCCGGAAAGTCAGAGAACTGTTTGGCAACCCAATAAACATATTCTCGGTATTGTACGTTGGATATCTCCGTTTCATCGATATAAAACGAGGAAACAGTTACCCTGCGGGCAATATTGTTATATTCGAAGGTTACATCCTGTTCGGACCAACCCTGGGTGAATGTTCCACCCTGAACGAGCACGAGATTAGGACCTGTGGCTTGTCCGCCGAATTTATGTGATTCAAATCCCCCCCATTTGGCGTCGTTATACTTAAAATTAGTAACTGACGACCTTTGCTTACAGGAAGAAGAAAATGCGAGCACAATAACTACAATTGAGAATACAATTGCAGGCTGAAGTTTTCTTTTCATACTTTGATCTTTTTACAGAGTTAACGCAAATGTATAAAACTTATTTTTACATTCATAAAACAGATGGGCAATCGAGCATACTTTTTTGATTATTTTTTTTTGTGCGATTGTTATTTTCCTTAAAAGTGAACATCAGCGACAATTCATGAGCACCACCACTGAGCCCTGCCAGATCACCAATTGCAATATCATAACTATAAGCAAATTTAACCAATCCTTTCGATAATCCGGCACATACAACAACGTCGCTAAGATTTGAAGTATTGTGTTTAAAGAACAATCCGGTCAAAATAATTCCCTTTTTCACATACAAACCTGCCTGTATCTGCTGAAATCCCGCTTGATTGGTATACAAAGCAAAAGGGTTTACAATAAGCGGATTCTTCTTCTTTGGACCCTGAATAAATACGCCGGTTTGACCCGAAATGCTTACCGGTATTGCACTTGCGTTATCTCCGTAGAAACTTATTGTTGGTTTTGTAAGGTGTGATGCAGAAAAACCGATGTATAAATTATTGCTGTACAAAAGCAACCCTGCTCCAAGGTCAATGGAAGCATCGGAAAGCACGGCGGGCGAAGCTTCCAGCGTAATATTCGGGTTCCCAAGGGCATCATTGAAGCCGTACAACAAATCTATCTGATCGTAAAATTGCAGATTTGCCCAATTCAACCTGTATTGCAAATAACTCAGTTGCATACCGAAATTTAAGGCCCAATTCTCCGAAAGTCTTGCCTGATACATGTATTGCATACCAATTGTGGTGGACTGTAACGCTCCGTCACCTTGATTATCCTGATAAGCAAAAACCCCAATTCCGCTTCTGATCGCATTTATGTAACCATCATAAGCGGCTCTGTAGGAAATATAGGTTTGTGGCATATTCGGCCACTGGTCGCGAAAATTTAAAATGATCCGTGGCTGACTGTAAGCGCCGGTAAAGGCTGGATTTACATAAGTTTCGGATGCGTGCCACTGACTGAAGCGCAAATCCTGCGCTTTTAAAGAAAATTGTTGAGAAAGGAACAAAAAGGAAAAAATCAGACTTAATATAAAATATTGTCTGTTTGCCAAAAATGACCTGAGAATGGCAATATAATAGGGATATTTGCGTTTAACTGACACTTTAAAAAATTGATTTCACTAATTCCATAACAGGATTACAAATGTATAACAAAAGGGATCGGCTCATTCTTACTGCAATTTTAACGTGTTTATTTTCTTTTGAAGTATTAGCAGGTGAACAATTTTCGGTGGATCGAACCCTTAATTGGTCAGAAACCCCGCGTATTTTTTCCTACGATGACACCAAAAAAATGGAAGCACTGCAGTTTGACGGCGCTTCTTTCCGGTTTGAAAAAGATGAAATGCTTCCCGTTTTTGCTGAATCTTTTGATATCAGACAAGAAGGCAACGTTACAATAACCATAGAAAATGCTGTTTATGAAGTAGTTACAAACGGAACAAACTCCGGGAGATCCATCGAAAAAAATAAACAGAATTTCAACGATCAAATAATAGTGGAACACAGTATAGGATTTGCAAAAAACAGGGCACAACTCGATGTACAATTTGTTCCTCTTAGAAAAAATAAATTTACCGGATCAGTCGAAAAACTTGTAAGTTTTACTTTAGTTGTAAATATTATTTCAACTAACAATAATTATAAAACTACCGACGAAGCAGATTTTACTGATCACTCTAAATTATCTGCCGGCACCTGGCATAAATTCAGCATCACAAAGGAAGGTGTTTTCAAAATTGACAGAAGCTGGTTAAATGCAAATGGTTTATCAGGAAGCATTAATTTTTCCAGTCTTGGAATTTTTGGAAATGGCGGCGGTATGTTACCGGAGTCGAATGCAACATTTCGATATGATGATATTCAGGAAAATGCAATTTATAAATTCGATGCAAATGGGAACAATTTTTTAGAGGATGGCGATTATATTTTATTTTATGGTCAGACACAACATCGTTGGATTTATAATGAAACTACAAAAGTATATTCGCATAAGAATAATTTATATTCCGATAAAACGTATTATTTTATTACTCCGGATATGGGTTCCGGAAAATTTATTGAAGATAAAACTTCACTTCCAACAGAAAATACCAGCACCTCAAGTTACGATATTATGTCGTTTGTCGACATCGATAAAATAAATCTCATTAATTCGGGAAGAACCTGGTACGGCGATGTGATAGATGCTTATACTCCGGAAAGAAATTATTCCTTTTCTTTTCCCGATCTCCTTACAGGTGAACTTATGACTATTCGCTCAAAAGCAGCCGGATCAAGCCCTGTAGGAAGTATTGTTTTAAATTACACGGCGAATACAACTGTTATTCCCGCAACATGTATCATTCCAATACTAGTAAGCGGATTTAATGAGACCTATGCAATTGAAGCAGGAATTGAAACAACTTTTACGGCACCCGGTTCTAGTTTTAACATGAATGTAAAATTCACCGGTTCCAGTGCATCTACTGCATGGTTAAATTATATTGAATTATTAGGTCGCTCATCCCTAAAATACAATAATGCACAATTATATTTTAGAGATTCCAGAACTGTTGCACCCGGAAATATTACTAAATATATTTTAGATGCAGACAATGGAATTTTAATTTGGGATGTTACTGATTGTATTAATGTTAAAAATCAATTATATGCTGCAGGTACTGATATCACTTTTATATTAACTTCTGATAGTTTAAAACAATTTATAGCATTTAATACCGGCGATGCATTTTCTACAGCAGATATTAATTATGAAGGAGAAATAACAAATCAGGATTTGCATGATCTTACCCTTGCACCTGATTACGTAATTGTATCACATCCTGCCTTTTTAACTGAAGCGCGAAGACTTGCAACTTTCCACCACGATACTTATGGATTAGATACTTTAGTAGTAGATATTTATAAAGTTTTCAACGAATTTTCTTCCGGTGCACAGGATATTTCAGCAATTCGCGATCTTATGCGCATGTTTTATACGCGTGCTGCGGGTGATGAAAGTTTAATGCCCAGATATTTATTATTATTTGGGGATGCATCCTTTGATTACAGATATATCATGTTCGATGCAGATAAAAATACTTTGAAGGTTCCAAATTATGAAAGCAATGAATCATTAGCGCGAGGTGTTTCTTATGGAACAGATGATTATTTCGGATTTTTAGATATTACCGAAGGAGATAATATTGAAGATAACGCCGAAAAATTAGATATTGGCATTGGAAGATTACCTGTTATTACCGCTCAGGAAGCAACAGAAATGGTGGATAAAATCATACATTATAAATCAGTGGAATCTCTTGGAAGTTGGAGAAATTCTTTTTGTTTTATAGCTGATGATGAAGATTATAATACCCATGTAGAAGATGCCGATCTTCTTGCAAATTATATAGAAGAAAATTATCCGATTTATAATATCGATAAAATTTATTTTGATTCCTATCAGCAAATTCCAGGAGCGGGTGGAGAACGTTATCCGGAAGTGGAAACTGCAATTTCAAATCGTATGTTTTCCGGTGCATTTGTGATGAATTATCTGGGCCATGGAAATGAACAGAACTGGGCACAGGAAAGGGTTTTAGGGGTGGATGATATTAATGGATTTGACAATTACGATAAACTTCCGTTATTTATAACAGCAACCTGTTCTTTTTCCCGTTATGATAATCCGGATCGGCAATCTGCAGGTGAATTAACTTTATTAAATCCAAGGGGAGGTGCTATCGCTTTGGTAACAACTGTGCGTTTAGTTTATGCATCTGCAAATTATGATCTTAACAGCAATTTTCTTGAACATTTATTTTTACCGATCGACGGAAAATATCCTGCATTAGGAGATGCAGTGAGAGAAGGAAAAAATGCGGTAACATCAGACCCGAAAAACAACAGAAAATTTATTTTATTGGGCGATCCTGCTTTAGTACTTAATTATCCTAAATTCAGTGTTAAAACAACTACAGTAAATACCTATCCTATTATATCTTACACCGATACTTTAAAAGCATTGGATAAGGTAACAATTACCGGTCAGATAAATGATGAGAGCGGAGCAAAAATGACTTCCTTTAATGGTATTGTTTATCCGGCTGTTTATGATAAACCTGTTACAATAAATACCATTGTAAATGATCCTACTTTTTCCGGGGTTGGATTTGGACCTAGTCAACCCTTTGCATTCGAGTTACAAAAAAATGCATTATACAAAGGAAAAGCAAGTGTGATAAATGGAGAATTTACTTACACATTTATAGTTCCGAAAGATATTTCTTACACCTATGGAAACGGTAAGTTGAGCTATTATGCCGATAACGGTATAGAAGATGCAAATGGTGCTGATTTTAATGTGATAATAGGCGGAACCGCCGACGATGCCGCGGAAGACACCGAAGGACCTGTTGTAGATGTATTTATGAATGACGCAACCTTCGTTTTTGGAGGATTGACCGATGAAGATCCAACTTTACTCATACAGCTCAACGACCTTAACGGAATAAATGCGTTAGGTAATGCTATCGGTCACGATATTACTGCAACTTTGGATGAGGATCAGCAAACCACGCTTAAACTCAACGATTATTATGAGGCGGAACTCGACCAATATCAGAGTGGAACGGTTTCATATCCCCTGGCGGATATAGCAGAAGGACGCCACTCCGTTGTGGTTAAGGCTTGGGATGTTTATAATAATTCCGGAGAAGGATATACCGAGTTTGTAGTTGCCGAAACGGCTGATTTGGCTTTGAGCCATGTTTTAAATTACCCGAATCCATTCACTACAAATACTTCTTTCTGGTTCGAACACAACCGACCTGGAGATATTTTAGATGTTAAAGTGGAAATATTTACGGTGAGCGGTAAAAGGATAAAAACGCTGGAACAACAGGTTTCCACAGACGGTTATCGCGTCGACAATATAGACTGGGATGGCCTTGACGAGTTCGGAGACAATATTGGAAAAGGTGTCTATATTTACAAATTAACCGTAAAAGCAAGCAGCGATAATTCCAAAGCCAACGAGTTTCAAAAGCTTGTTATACTAAAATGATTTTTCACTCGTTATATAATTCTTTATTTTTGCATTCCCAATTTTAACAGAACTTATGCTTACTATTCAGAAAATTTCGATGCTGGTTGTCTCTGTGATCACACTTTCAACTTCAGTTCAAGCTCAGATCACCATAGGTACAGGTACCGGAGATGATTATTTAAATACGGTAACTACTGCCGTTCCCTTCCTAAGAATAGCGCCTGATGCGCGTTCCGGCGGCATGGCTGATGTGGGTATCGCAATTTCTCCGGATGCAAACTCCATTTTTTGGAATGCTTCTAAACTTGTTTTTATTGATGATGAACATCCTTCCGGACTTTCCATTACTTACACACCCTGGTTAAAAAACCTGGTGAACGATATCTACCTCGCTTATATTAATGGATACTGGAAGGTGGATGAATTGTCCGCTTTAAGCGCCTCACTCCGGTATTTTTCGCTCGGAACCATCACTTTTACCGATAATTCGGGAAATGTTTTACAAGATTTCCGCCCCAACGAATTTGCCTTTGATGTTGCATATTCGAGAAAATTGACTGATAATTTCGCGGCGGGACTCAATTTGAAATATTTGTACTCTAATCTCGCAACCGGCCAGGTTGTTAATGGGGTGGAAATTAAACCTGCTCAGGGTGTTGCAGCAGATATATCTATGTTTTATACGAATGAGTTTAAAACAAGCGGAAAAGATTCTGAATTAGGATTGGGTTTAAATATCTCCAATATCGGAAATAAGATCACTTATACTTCCAGTATTGAAAAAGATTATATCCCGACAAATCTTGGTATTGGCGCTTCATACGGAGTGCATTTCGACGATTATAATAAACTGACTCTTGCAGTTGATCTCAATAAATTAATGGTTCCTACTCCTGACACTGCCGACTCAAACCCTCAAAACGGTATTCCCGATTTTAAGGAACAAGGTGTTGTTAGTGGTATGTTTAGTTCTTTCGGTGATGCGCCTAACGGATTCAGCGAAGAATTACATGAAGTAATTATTTCCACCGGCTTAGAATATTGGTACGACAATAAATTTGCTGTGCGCACAGGATATTTTTATGAGCATGCAACAAAAGGTGGGCGCCAGTTCTTTACAGTAGGTTTAGGATTGCGTTATAATGTGTTTGGATTAGATTTCTCTTACTTAGTTCCAACTTCCAACAATCAAAATCCATTGGATAATACTTTGCGTTTTACACTCATGTTTAATCTCGATGCACTTCAGGCAGAAGGTGGTGCAAAAGATGACGAAGGCGCTGACGGGTAATTAATAAATCATTTTATAAAAGGGCGATCTCAACGGATCGCCTTTTTTATTTATATAATGTGACAGCAAAACTTTAAATATCAGTTTTCGAATTATTAAATTATTGCTCCGATTAGGGAATTTCATTTGGGCTAAAGCCTGATCATGTGGACTCCTTTTATCCGTGGGTTAAAACCTATTCCATCCGTTGGTTAAAACCCACGGATATTTAATTCGAATTTTATTATTTAATAATTACATCGCTTTGCATACACAAAACCCTCGACTTTAGCCGGTGGGTGGGTGGGGGGAAATCAACATACAAAAAATGCCGGGCTTTAGCCCAACAGAGGATGATCTCGATTAACACAGACCGCGAAAATTTGAGTTTTTGCGGATGTATGTAACAGCGGGAACCGGCATATATTTACATCAACAAACGACTCCTTATGGCAGAATTTGCCAATATGCCAACCTTACCTCCTCCTATCAGCCCGAAATTCTTAAATTTGCGCTATATTACATACAATGAAAGACGCTCAGCCATACCATCCAAAAAACAAGATCAGAATTGTTACTGCCGCAAGTTTATTCGACGGACACGATGCTGCAATTAATGTAATGCGCCGGATAATTCAGGCTACCGGTGTGGAAGTGATACACCTCGGCCATGATCGCAGTGTGGATGAAGTGGTGAATTGTGCAATTCAGGAAGATGTGCAGGCAATTGCTATGACCAGTTATCAGGGAGGTCATACCGAATATTTTAAATACATGTATGACCTGTTACAAGAAAAAGGTGCGGGGCAGATAAAAATTTTCGGTGGCGGTGGTGGCACTATCCTTCCAAGTGAAATTGAAGAATTACAGCAATATGGCATTACAAGAATTTATTCTCCCGATGATGGAAGATCAATGGGATTGCAAGGCATGATAAACGACCTTGTGGAAAAAAGCGATTTTGCTACGGGAATTAATTTAAATGGTGAACTGAAAAAATTATCCGGGATAAAAGAAAATATTAGCATTTCGGAAAAGTACCGCAGTATTGCGACATTAATTTCTGCAGTGGAGAATAATACTCCTGATGCAAATAATATCATGACACAAGTGGAAGTGCTCATTAAAGAAAATAAAACTCCCGTATTGGGAATTACCGGAACGGGAGGAGCAGGAAAATCATCTTTAGTAGATGAATTGGTGAGGAGATTTTTAGTGGATTTCGAAAATAAAACAATTGCAATTTTATCCGTTGATCCCAGTAAAAGAAAAACAGGCGGAGCATTATTGGGCGATAGAATTCGCATGAATGCAATTAATAATTCTCGTGTTTATATGCGCTCGATGGCAACGCGACAGGCAAATCTCGCATTGAGCAAACATGTGGATGAGGCAGTTAAAATATTAAAGGCCGCTGATTTTGATCTCATTATTCTCGAAACATCGGGTATAGGACAAAGTGATACGGAAATAACAGAACACAGCGATGTTTGTATGTATGTAATGACTCCGGAATATGGTGCGGCAAGTCAGCTCGAAAAAATTGATATGCTCGATTTTGCAGATATTATTGCAATAAATAAATTTGATAAACGCGGAGCAAGTGATGCACAGCGCGATGTGCGAAAACAATTTCAGCGCAATCATAAATTGTTTGAAACCGATGTAGAAAAAATGCCGGTATTCGCAACCATTGCTTCTCAGTTTAATGATCCTGGAACAAATCAACTCTATCGTCACTTGATGGATACCATCAAAGAAAAAACAAAGGTGGATCTGCACAGCGATTTTCATATAACGGATGAGATGAGTAAAAAAATATTCATCATTCCACCACAACGAACACGTTACCTTGCAGAAATTTCGGAAAATAATAGAGCGTATGATAAAAATGCACTCGAACAAAAAGAAATAGCACAAAAATTATATGCCATTCACAAAACAAAAGAAATTGTAGAAGAGGAAAATACAAAACGATCGCTGGAAGAAACTTATAAAAAGATCGCTTTAAAAATGGTAAATGAAAATCTCCATTTAATTACAAACTGGAACGATAAACTGGCTAATTATAAAAATGAAAATTATATTTTTAAAGTACGGGATAAAGAACTCAAAATAAAAACACATTCCGAAAGTTTAAGTCATTTACAAATTCCGAAAATTGCGTTGCCAAAATATGAGGCTTGGGGCGATATTTTATATTGGCAGTTGCAGGAAAATGTTCCCGGAGAATTTCCCTTTACTGCAGGAATATATCCCTTCAAAAGAGAAGAAGAAGACCCTACAAGAATGTTTGCCGGTGAAGGTAGCCCCGAACGCACCAACAGAAGATTTCACTATGTGAGTAAAGGTATGCCTGCAAAACGTTTATCTACGGCATTCGACAGCGTTACCTTATATGGAAATGATCCAAATCACAGACCTGATATTTATGGAAAAATCGGTAACAGCGGCGTAAGTATTTGTTGTCTTGATGATGCCAAAAAATTATACAGCGGATTTAATTTATCCGATTCTAAAACATCCGTGTCGATGACCATTAACGGTCCCGCTCCAATGTTACTCGCATTTTTTATGAATGCGGCAATTGACCAGCAATGTGAATTATATATCCGTGAAAATAATTTAAATACAGAAGTAGAAAATACGATAGCAGAAATTTATAAAGGAAAAGAACATTTACGTCCGAAATACAATGCTGAAATTCCGGAAGGCAACAACGGTCTCGGATTATTGTTGTTAGGTGTTACAGGTGATCAGGTATTACCCGCCGATGTTTATCAAAAAATAAAAAAACATACCTTAAATGTTGTGCGCGGAACGGTGCAGGCAGATATATTAAAAGAAGATCAGGCTCAAAATACCTGTATATTTTCCACCGAATTTGCATTGCGTTTAATGGGAGATGTGCAGGATTATTTTATTACCAACAAAGTGCGCAATTTTTATTCTGTTTCTATTTCAGGATATCATATAGCAGAAGCAGGAGCAAATCCCATCACCCAACTTGCATTTACTTTGGCAAACGGATTTACGTATGTGGAATATTATTTAAGCCGTGGAATGCTCATTAATGATTTCGGACCAAATTTATCTTTTTTCTTCAGCAACGGAATTGATCCCGAATATGCAGTAATAGGTCGCGTTGCCCGTCGCATCTGGGCAAAGGCAATGAAACATAAATACGGAGCGGATGATCGCACACAAAAATTAAAATATCATATTCAAACCAGCGGAAGGAGTTTACATGCGCAGGAAATAGATTTTAACGATATCAGAACTACCCTTCAGGCATTATATGCAATTTACGATAATTGTAATTCACTGCACACGAATGCATACGACGAAGCAATTACAACACCAACGGAAGAAAGTGTTCGTCGCGCAATGGCTATCCAATTAATTATTAATAAAGAATTGGGATTGGCAAAAAATGAAAATCCTACACAGGGTTCATTTATTATTGAAGAATTAACCGACCTGGTAGAAGAAGCCGTATTAACCGAATTTGAAAAAATATCTGAACGCGGTGGAGTTTTAGGTGCAATGGAAACCATGTATCAGCGCGGACAAATTCAGGAAGAGAGTTTATATTATGAAACTTTAAAACACACCGGTGCATATCCAATTATTGGCGTAAATACATTTTTAAATTCGAAAGGTTCACCTACCATTTTACCTAAGGAAGTAATTCGCGCAACGGAAGAAGAAAAACAAACTCAAATTACCACCCTAAAAAATCTGCACGAAAACAACGCAGCCTTAACCCAATCGCAATTGCGTCATCTCCAAAAAACTGCAATAGAAAACAAGAATTTATTTGAAGCACTTATGGAAGCCTGTAAATATTGTTCGCTCGGAGAAATAACAAATGCATTGTTTATGGTTGGCGGGCAATACCGCAGAAACATGTGAGGGGAATTGAGAATGGAACAACTGAAATGTAGCAATGTGTAAATGTACCAATGTACCAATGTATAAATGTACCAATGAACAGCCGGGCATTATTCAATTAATAAATTACACGATTAATAAATTAACAAATGCATTCGCCGTCGACCTACCAGGTTTTTTTTAACCTGTGAGGTCTTGTTACAGACCGAATTTTCTAATCGAGAATTTCAGGATTCAAAATTCAATTTCTTATTATAAATGATTTCATTCAGGAAGTAAACAATAAATTTGAATTTGTTGACCCTGCGTTTGCATGGTGGTTTAATAAACAATATTTTAGTAAACAATATTTTGATGTAACAAATCTCGACAATTTATAACGAGCATTTACTTTTCATAAAAACCGGATACTGTCCAGATGCGGAAACAAATTTGAAGCTATTTTTATGGTTAAATCCCCACAAACATGGTGTTGTAGCGGTTTTTCCCAAAAATATGTGTCCTTGTACCAATTGGAGAAAATATAGAATTATACCAATTAAGCCAGCGCTAAAATAACAGTTTTTTCCTGTCACATTTGGCAAGAATCGCTTCAAAGTTTTTGAAAATCAGCCATTTACATATTAAATAAATATTTTCTACTTTTCTTGGAAATATAAAAATACTTTCTAAATTAGCTTTTAATTACCGAATACGAAATGGGAATATATGTAACCTAAACACATCCCTTTAGCACATATCCCGGAATGTACGATGAAAAAAAATACTGCAAAATGCAGAAGGAATTGTATTGCCCAATATGAACGAAAATAAAATCATTTTTTTACTTGGCGGACACGATCTGGAGATGGTGGAGATAATATCCATGCTTAAAGGCGAAGGTTTTGTGGATGGTGTAAAGCTCCCGGAAAACCATCTATTATATTTTGATAATAATCTTGTTTGGGGAGCAAAATGGAGCAATTACGATACAGTACTCCGCGATCAGAAATATAGCTCCTATATTATATATGGTATTGAGCTAACAAAAGATATAGAGTTACCACCAAACTGCAAAATAATTGATCACCACAATGAACTTCCTGCAGAGCCGACCAGTATAGAGCAGATTGCAACCATCTTAGAAGTAACCCTCGACAGGAAGCAATTGTTGGTTGCGGCAAATGATCATGGGTATAAACCGGCAATGCGGGCTGCGGGGGCCACGGAACAGGAGATTCAGGAAATTCGAATGCTGGACAGAGAAGCGCAGGGAGTAACTGCCGAGGAGGAGAAAATAGCAGCCCAATCCATTACTGATGCCCGTTCCATTAATGAGGTAACAATCATATTTACAACACTTACAAAATTTTCACCCATTGTTGACAGACTGGATGCTGACAAACTGATTGTTTATAATTCCAATGCGCTTTGTTATTATGGAATCGGAGCAAAAAAATTAGGAGAAAAATATTTACATAATTTGGTTGAAGCCAAAAAGGCTTATTATGGCGGAGGAGAAAATGGTTTTTTTGGAGTAGTAGCAAATAGCTTTACCGAAACAGAATTAAATAATCAGGTGATACCTGTAATTATTAAACACAATTAAATGAATATGCAAGAATTATATAGCTATCATGTTTTTTTGTTTCCATTCCAATGGCATTATACCGGTTTGGACTTTAATACCAAACCCCTTGAAGAAAAAACGGCTTTAAAAACATTTTGCGGACTACTAAATAATTCAAACTGGAAGAGTTCAAAACTTCCGTTTGATTCAAAACTATATTATAACGAACGGAATTATTTCTATGATTTTGTGCGGGACATACTCTACGACGACCAATTAGAATCTGATTCTAAGGAACCCGAATTTATTGCTCATTATCAATATGATGTTCCTGCTGATACCATTTACTACACGATAAAATTAAAGAACGGTAGGGAATACAAATTGTTGGTGGAATCCATTATACTTCACTTATATAATACTGGAGTTGGCGTATTATCCTTCCATCTTAATAATCGGGAAAAATCGCAAAGCGATAAGAATGACATTTTAAATATTAACCAATTTGGGCGACGATTATATCCCCCCTACTTTGCCGTAGACCAATCAATTATAGGAAAACAGGAGCAGTATGAGGCTGGCAACTTCAGTGAAGGTCTTAGTCAAACAAAAGGTGTGGAGTTAGCTGAATCCATCACCTTAGGTGGTTGGCCGGAGGAGAATTGGAATGCATATCATAACCCCGAACATTTTAAACACAATCCTTTCACACTCCCCTTGTTTATTAGCAATTTATTTGGCTCAATACCTCTAACTACGAATCCGCATGATTTTAAGACAAAACAACTTAAAATTTTTATTACTCCCGCTTTAGATGACAGAATGTTTGTAGTTTGCTGGTATGGAAATAATGCCATAGTTGATGAGATTAGAGATAGTAACACTTTTACCGGCAATCGGAAGGAAAATAGCAAGGAATACAGCTATTTGAGTAACGAATGGTTGTATAAATATGTATTTATTGATGGAGCTTCAACAACATGCCAAAATGAAGACATGCGTACCGCTATCCTTAAAGAACATATAAATGCTCGTTGGTTAAACTATGGCAGTTTATACGGCGTTTCTAGATATTCATTTGTTTTGATTACCCAAGAACTCACCACTTTGCAACTGCCATATATAAACGCTGCTTTTTTAGTTAACCACGTACAAACCATGTATTACAAAATGGTTGAACTTACAATGGTACAACGCGCATGTTTATTACGATTTGCCGATGAAGTGACAAGTATCTCCGGCATGATGAAAAAAGATGAAAAGTATATCAGCGAATTGGTAAGCGGCCTTTATAAACAGTATATCCGTTTTGTAAATAAAATCTATTTCCGTGAAGTTACATCCCAGGAACAGGGTATAGAATTATATGATCTTTTACATAAACACATGCGAATTGACAGAGATGTAAAAGATCTCGACAACGAAATAGGGGAATTACATAACTATGTGGTTATGAAGGATGAACAAAAAAGAAACAAAAATCTTGAGCTACTCAGCACTTTGGGAGCTGTTTTTATAGCACCAACTTTTATTGCTGGATTTTTTGGGATGAATATGTTTGGGGATAATATGACGTTAGATCCAAAAACAATCCCTTTTGTTCTTTTTGCACTGATGCTTACGCCTATTACTCTTTTATATTTATTAAAAAGAAAAATCAAAATTAGGGGTAATATAACATTGTTGCTTATTGCTATTACACTTGTCTCATTGTTTATTATTTATTATTTACTTAAATGAAATTAAAATATGGAAGATCAAGCAATTTATCATACTAAACAACAAACCCTTATTCCAAAATGGGAAATGCGGGTCAAATATCTTTGGTGTTTAATAACACTTATTGTAATTCTTTTAACAGTATCCATCACTTGTATTTTTAACAACTGTTTTAGTAATTATAGAGATAATTTAATGCTTGAATTAGGATTTACTTTACTTTTTTTAATATTACTTCTTATAGCAGCCGTAATAATTACTTATATAGTTATCCATGCCCGGCAACATAATAAATACAACAATTTAGTATTTGAAATCAGGAAATTTGAAGAAGATAACAAGCGCTATCACGATTTAATTACTAACCGCACGGAAGTTTCTCCGGAAGAAAAGTTTAAGTGGGAAAAGGAAAAATATGAAAATGAAAAAATGTTTAAACTTTTTGAGGAATTTATAAAAGCGAATAAACCAACGGAGGAGAAAAAAATGAAATTGTGGGAGGAAATAGAAGAAAAATTGGATAAATATATTAAGCGTACTTTTAAATTATAAGAACAATTTGTTACATAAATTCAAAAATTAAATTATGTTTAAACTAAATTTCGTATTAAAACAACATACACCTATCATTCATTTTCAACATGAACAAGATGGAGCTACGT
>ENA-ORBV01002162-ORBV01002162.1-microbial-mat-metagenome-genome-assembly--contig:-NODE-2162-length-42075-cov-13.739178_pt1 | contig 42075 bp, 36 predicted proteins | sample MGYA00237777_ERZ505514 | MGnify/ENA primary metagenome ERZ505514 (study PRJEB26160, sample SAMN06269048) | microbial mat metagenome | isolation source: Oligotrophic lake microbial mat | place... | reverse complement strand
AACCAGGGCAAGCCAGGGAAATCTTTCGGGCGAAGGGCCTCCGTGCTCAGCCCTGCCCCGGTACGGGCAGGGGGGGAAGAGTGGCTTCTTCTTTGGGGCGGATGATTTTAGCAGCTTCGCCAAAATCGTAGCCGAAATTTCGAATCAAGTCGGTGAGCTTGGGATCGCCGTTAGCGCGAGCAAACGTTTCGGCCATGGTCAGGAAAGTCTGAAAGAACATAGTGTTCATTTCGTCTTTCTGCATGTCCTTGGTCCACAGATCAATGCGCAATGCCTGAGCCGCTTTTGGGTCCCAAATGGAGAGAAGAAAGGCCGCGCATTCGGACCCTTCGCTCTCTTTGCCGTCAGTAGAAGACCAGTGCATGCGATGGGGAATGCGCGCTTCGTCAAGTTCCACCTCCAATCGGATGGTGGACGTCAGATTCGGTTGGTTTTGAGTGCTCATGGTTGGAGATCAGTGTCTGTAAAGGTAACTCTTGCCATAGGCCTGCGTAACTTTGGGGTATGTTCAAGCGAATCGTTTTTGCTTTAATCTTGGTTTTGGCTGGCTTTGCCGGCCAGGCACAAGTGGTGTACATGACAGACAACAAGGCCCTGGCCACTAAGATTGTCTTTGTCACGGACAACCCCGACGAAGCCGACCTCTGGGTTTACAAAACCGAGTGGAAAAGCGATGCCACGCCCAATAGCGGCATCTGGCACCTGACCGAATGGCGCAGCAGTGCAACGCTGGTGGTTTGGATCACCACTTTTAAGAGCGAAGCAGATTGGGTGGTTTATTACACCACCAACAAAAACGAAGCGGGCTTCAAGCGCCGCTAGCCGCCGCAAACTCCCACACAAACTTCACGATACTGGCAAGGATCACGGCAATGAGCAGGCGCCGGATCCAAGTTGCGGCATTGGCACTGCCCGTGGCAAAACGCGCAGCTACCCAGGCCCCGATAATCTGACCTAGCGCCAGCAATAAGCCATAACGCCATTCCACCTGGCCCCCGGCTATGAATATGCCCAGGACGGGTAGCGAGAAGATGAGCACCACAGCCAATTTTAGCGTATTGGCCCGAACCAGGTCATACCCGGCCCCGAGAACCATGGCCGCCAGTAAAAAAATGCCCACCCCGGCCTGAATAAAGCCACCGTAAAACCCAATAGCCAAAAACATCAGCATGTTGCGCGGCTTTCGGTAAGCTTTCGGATCCGGCTCGCCCGGCGGACGCAGCCATTTCTCCGGTTTAAAAAGCACCACCCCGAGCATGAACACCATCAGCGCCCCAAGGGCCAGGTTCATCCAGCGCTCGTCAACCTGAATGGCCACCGCCGCGCCGCCTAGTGATCCAACCAGACACCAGCCAATAATCCACCAGGAGCCAGATAAGTTTAATCCAGTCCGGGAGTGGATGGTTCCCACTGCAGTAATGTTCTGAAAAATGACCCCAATGCGATTCGTCCCGTTGGCGATGTGCGCCGGCAGGCCCAAAAAGACCAACAGCGGAAGGGTAATCAACGAGCCGCTTCCCGCCAAGGTATTGATGATGCCCGCCAGGATTCCGGCGGCAACCACTAACGAATCTTGCACCCAATTCACCGGGCAAAGGTCGCTAAGCGGTTGAGGATTCGCGCATGGCCAGGCGGCTTAGAAAACGCACTCTGTCCCGTGCGCCTTTAGCCAGCGAACATATTGCTTATACTCCGGCATGTTTTTTTCAATCAACTGCCAGAAAGCGGGGGAATGGTCGTGCCGTTTCAAATGCGCCAGTTCGTGCAACACCACGTAGTCCAGGACTTCTAACGGAGCAAACAACAGGCGAATGTTCAGGTTGATGTTGCCTTTAATGGAGCAACTTCCCCAGTTGGTGGTGTTGTGTTTGAGGCGAATTTGGTTGTAGGTATAGCCAAAGTAGTGCCCATTTAACAAGGCGACCCGCTCGCGAAACCACTTGCTGAAATAGCGCGAAGCGGACTTTGCCGCAAGCTCACTCATGATACGCGCCCGCTCCTCTGGTTCCAGGTCGCGCCCGACGCGAAAGCGCAGGCACTGTGGTTCAAGGATGCAGCGAACCTGATTACCCACAATCAGGCGAACTTCAACCTGAAACAGTTCTCCTCCCAGGCGAAGCAAATCGCCGTTGTGGTAGATGCGATGCGGATCTTCGCTGGTCCAGCCCTTCTCCCGAACCTTTCCGCGGGCCCAATCCAACAGTTCGCGGGCTTGGCGCAAACGGGCATCGTCGGCCATGCCGGCAGCCAGACGGACGTGAATACCCGTTTTGCCGATCGAGACCCTGCAGTCTCGCCGTCTTTCTGTGATGATGTAAACCGGGATTCGCTGTCCGTCAATCAGCAGGTGCGAGGTGTGCGCCTGCTGCTTTTTTGGGTTTGCCATTCCTCCATGGCCCTCAGGCCGTTTCCAATGCCAGGTCATCGACTTTCGACAACCATGCGCTTATTCTGCCGAGGGATGAAGCTACGGTGCCTTCTTCAAAAGGCGAATCAAGTCCTGAAAATTTAACCAACTCCAGGAAAGGTTTGCTACCACCGGCTTCACACAGGCGAACATAGTCGGCCAGTGCCTTCTCCCGATCGTCTTCAGCCTTGGCCCAGAATTGGAAGGCGCAGATTTGCGCTAGGGTGTAGTCAATGTAGTAGAAGGGCACTTCGTATATGTGCGACTGCATTTGCCAAGCTCGTCCAGACTCCAGGTAAGCGTTTCCGTCATAGTCTTTGTGGGGCAAATAGCGCTGCTCAATGCTCTTCCATGCCGCAGCGCGTTCGTCCGCGGTGGCATTATGATTTTCGTATACGAAGTGTTGAAACTCATCTACGGCTACACCATAGGGCAGGAACAACAGCGCCTTGAGCAAATGCATGTAGCGAAACTTATCGGCGCTCGGGCCAAAAAAGCGCTCCATCCAGGGCCAGGTGAAGAACTCCATGCTCATGGAGTGAATTTCACAGGCCTCCATGGTGGGCCAGTTGTACTCGTTAAACGGAAAGTGCCGGCTTTGATAAACCTGGAAAGCGTGGCCGGCTTCGTGCGTCAGCACGAAAATGTCCATGGCCGTTCCGTTGAAATTGGAGAAAATGAACGGCGCTTGGTGGTTGTGGATGTACGTGCAGTAGCCGCCGGAGGCCTTGCCTGGTTTGGTCACCAAATCCATCAGGCGGGCATCGAGCATGTAGTGAATGAACTCCTCGGTTTCCGGGCAAAGTTCCTCGTACATCTTGCGACCCTCTTCCATGATCCATTCCGGGTCTCCCAGGGGTTCCGGGTTGCCGCTTCGGAACATGTATTCCTCGTCGTAGAATTTCAAGGTGTCCACTCCGATCCGCTCTTGCTGCTTCTTTTTGATGGCAGAAGCCAGTGGCACCACTTCTTCGAGCACCTGCTTGCGGAAACGGGCCACTTCAACCGAACCATAATCTGTTCGGCCCAGGCGGTCATACCCGAGTTGTACGTAGTTGGTGTAGCCCAGCTTCGTGGCTATGCTGTGGCGGACCTTCACCAATTCGTGGAAGATTCGGTCCATTTCGCCCTGATTCACGGTCATGAAATTCCAATAGGCATCGGCAGCCCGACGCCGGACATCGCGGTCTTTGTGGCGCAAAAACGCCATCATGGCCATCAGGTTGCGCTGCTCACCGTCAAACAGAATGGAAGCCGAAGCTTTAATCTTGCGATAAGCTGTGGTCAATTCGTTTTCCTCCTGCAGATCGGCCACAATTTCCGGGCTGTAGGTTTTGATGACCAGGCGGGCCATGTTGACCAGTTGCGATCCGAAGCGGGCTTCGAGCGCAGCGCGGTGGGGGGAAGCCAAAAGCGCTTCGTAATAGGCATTGATCAGCCCCGCGAAACGAGGCTGTTCCCGGTCAAAATAGCCTTGCTCGGCCTCGTAGAAAGGATCGCGCGTATCAATGGTGTAGCGAATCGAGGCGATTTCACGCATGGACTCGAAGTTGTTGCGCACGGTGTAAAGCGCTTCGAGGGTGCGAAAGGCCAGGTCTGGATTTGCAGCTTTTTTAAACTGCTCCAGGGTTTCCCGGAATTCGGTAGAAATCGCGTCCAAATCGGGGCGTTCGTAGGGGAATTCCGTGAATTGTAAGGTGGCTGTCTGCATAGTTGGTAAAGGTAAACATTGCTTGGAGGGGCAAACGGGGGCATTGCGGAAAACTTAAGGAGACTTTCCCCAAATTTAACCTTAGATAAAAGTATATATTTGTTGGTTCTTAATGCAATTTTATCGCTGAACTCTTGCTTCAATGCATGGCAAAACAATTGCATTCGTGTAGCCCGCATTGCTTTTTCAAATGCTATCTTTGGCTGAGAATGAAGGCCTTCGGGGTTTATTCACCAAGATAATATTAGGCAGACAATACCATGTCGCATGGTACTTTAGCGCGCTGTAAAACATGCAATTCTTTCTTACTTTAAGCTTGTTGGCGCTGGGAAGCGGATTAGTGGCCTTTCGTGTCCAGGATAGGGTTAAACCCTATCGCGACCACATCGGGTTCATTTTGCTCCTCTACGGCTTTGGCAATTTTCTACTCTTCCTCTTTCAGGACTTCGTCAGGCTGCTTAGGGAGCAGCCCGCCTTTTCGGTGCTAAAACTGAGCCTTTGGATCATCCTGATGGTAATCGGGTTCGTGTTGGCATACCCCTTGTTGGAACGGCATTTGTTCCGCGAAAATGCTGCGCTGAGCGAGCAAGGACGCCGCGTCTTTGAAGGCTTTGACGGAATCCGGTCAGCCTTAGGCCTTTGCGGACTCGCCCTCACCCTCGCCTTGCTCCTCGGGCAGTGGGGCGTCTTTTGATTCGGTTGATTCGGGTGAGGGGTCTTGAACAGCAGAGTCTTCTGCCGAAGCTGTGAGCGCAGAATTGGCTTCCTTGTCTTCAGGAATAGCGAGCAATTCGGGACTTTCAGCTGCGTTGGGCTGCTCTTGTGTGGTTGGCTTGGGCTCCGCTTGTTCCTGAGTGGTTGGCTCGGACTCCGCTTGTTCCTGAGTGGTTGGCTCGGACTCCGCTTGTTCCTGTGTGGTTGGCTTGGGCTCCGCTTGTTCCTGTGTTGTTGGCTTGGGCTCCGCTTGTTCCTGTGTGGTTGGCTCGGACTCTACCTGCTCCTGCTTGCGGCGCTGACTGGTTTCTTTCTTCTTTAAGGACTGCAGGGTTTTCTGCATGTCAACCAGTTTTTCCTCCTTTGACTTAATCCGGTCATCCATGACCTTCATGCGGGTGGCGCGCAACTGCTGTTCCAATTGCCCGATGCGGCCGCCGGCCAGCTTTCGGGCTTCAAAATCAATGTTGGCCCGGTCGCGATCGATGGAGGACTGGATCTTGCTCATGGCGTCTTCCAGGCCGTGGATTCGGTTGCCCAAATGGCTTTGCCAAAGATTTTCCTTCTGATTTTTGAGAAACTCGAAGGAATCATCCAGGGTTTTCCAAAGGGTGCGGCGGTCGCGATGGGTCAGTCGGGCATCTTTGATTTCCTTTTGAAGCAACTTGAGCTGGTCGAACAACTCATTGACCCGCGGATTCTCGCGCAACCGGCCTTGAAAAGCTTCCAAGGTCTTTTCGTACTGCTCGCGGAGCGAAGTGGAGGCGTGTTCAAACTCTACCTGGCCGCCTTCGCGCATTTTCTTTAGTTGCTCAAACAACCTGTTGATGCGGTCGCGGAGTTCGGTGGCGTGGTTGCGGGACAGGTTAAAATCCTGAGCGTGGTTGCCCACCTGATCCCAGGTTCTCTTGGCCTTGTCCCAGAGATCCTGGCTGTAGTTGCCCAAATCCTGCACGGTCTTCTGGAGGCTGTTAATTTCCTCGCCGATGCTCTCGTACAATTTATAGGAGAGCAACTTGAGCGTCCATTCGTTCTGCAGGCGAGAAATCACTTCGGGGCGGTCTGCCTTAATCTCGATGGGGAGCAGATGCTCTTCTTCCGCAGAGCGAATCAGACGCTCGGGCTCCACCTGAAAATCCAGGGCTTCCCCCTTTTCCCAAGCTTCCGCAAGCGCTTTGGCAAATTCCTCTGAAAGCCCCTCGCGCAGAAAGACCAGCAATTCCACCTGCTTTTGCTTGAGTTGCAATTCCATCCCAACCAAAATGGGAGTGTCGGCTGCATTCCGACCTGTAAATACGTAGCGATTGATCATGTTTAGCCCCTTGAGCAGACCTCAATATTCGGGAAAAAGCGGGGCTTTCCTGCTAATTCAGTCGGTAGAAAGCATAAAAACCCCCGTTTTGAAGGGGGTTTTAGAAATACTCCTAAGAACAACCGAGGCTGTTGCCGCAATTCAGGCATTTGTAGCAGGTGCCGTTGCGCACGGTGATGTGGCCACAAATGTCGCAGGGAGGGGCATCGCCCATCATGGATTCCATGAAAACCTGGTTGCCACTTGATGCCTTTTTGCTTTCGGCTTCGCCCGCTTTGGTGGTTTTGCCTGCAGCTTTTGCACTGGGAACATTGGCTGATGCCAGACTGCCGTTAACCCGGGGAGCATCGGTGATCGGCGGATGGTCCAGCGCTTCTGCCTGGGCATCGTCCAGACCGGTGGTTCCCGGCTCAATCTCCGCTGTGGAGAAGGAGAGCGACTCCAGTTCGTCGGGGGTGACGTGCACAAGGTCCGTACGACCCAGGTATTCGAAGGCGAGCAGGCGGAAAATGTAATCCACCACCGAGGAGGCGCTCTTGATGTTCGGGTGGTCGACCATGCCCGACGGCTCAAAGCGCGTAAACGTGAATTTGGAGACAAACTCCTCCAGCGGCACCCCGTATTGCAGGCCAATGGATACGGCTATGGCAAAACAGTTGACCAGGCTCCGGAAGGATGCCCCTTCCTTGTGCATGTCAATGAAGATTTCGCCCAGCGTGCCATCATTGTAGTCGCCCGTACGGACAAAGACGGTCTGTCCCCCGATTTTAGCTTTTTGCGTAAAGCCCATGCGCTTGGACGGCAGGCGCTTGCGCTCGACAATCCGCGACAATTGGCGCTTGAAGTTGGTGTCGGTTGAAGCGTTCATGAGCATCCGGGCCGCTTCCAGCACTTCTTCGGAGGTCAGGTCAGCCAACGTGCGCGCTTTAGGCGCTTCGGCGGCTCTGTTTTTTCCATCGGTTTTTTCGTCGTCTTTTTCGTCGTCTTTTTCGTCGGTTTTTTCGTCGGTTTTGGTTTCGCTTTTGGAGGAAAGCGGCTGGCTTTGCTTGGAACCATCGCGGTACAGGGCGTTGGCTTTGAGGCCCAATTCCCAGGACATGCGGTAACATTCGGCAATTTCCTGCACGTTGGCTTCGTTGGGCAGATTGATGGTTTTGGAAATGGCACCGGAAAGGAAGGGCTGGGCTGCCGCCATCATGCGGATATGACCATGGGCGTGGATAAAGCGCTGGCCAATTTTGCCGCACTTGTTGGCGCAGTCGAACACGGGGTAGTGCTCGGGCTTAAGCCAGGGAGCCCCTTCAATGGTCATGGTGCCACAGATGTAGTCGTTGGCAGCGTCAATCTGCTCCCGGCTGTAGCCCAGCGAGCGCAAGAGGTTGAAACTGGGGTCGTTGTACTGCTCGGGGCGGAAGCCAAGGCGCTTGAGGGCCGGCTCGCCGAGGGTCCAGACGTTGAAGACAAAACCGATCTCGAAAGCCGACGGCAAAACCCTTTCGACCTGCTCAATTTCGTTGGCCGTCAGGCCTTTGTCCGTCAGGGTTTTGGGGTTGATGTAGGGGGCGCCGTCAAGCGTTGCCCTGCCTTTGGCGTAATCAACGATGTCGCGAACCTCGTTTTCCGTGTAATTGAGGTTGCGCAAGGCCACCGGGATGGACTGGTTGATGATTTTGAAGTAGCCTCCTCCGGAGAGTTTCTTGAATTTGACCAGCGCAAAATCAGGCTCAATGCCGGTGGTGTCGCAATCCATAACCAGACCAATGGTGCCCGTCGGGGCCAGAACCGTGGTTTGTGCGTTGCGATACCCGTGGGCTTCGCCGAGGCGCAGGGCATCATCCCAGGCGTCGCAGGCTGCTTTGAGCAGGTAGTCCGGGCAATGCTTGGCATTGATGCCCATAGGGCTGATGCTGAGCTCTTCGTACTCAGGAGTGTTGTAAGCCGCGTAGCGGTGGTTCCGCATGACGCGCTTCATGTGCTCTGCGTTCTGGGCATACCCGGGGAAGGGGCCGAGAATGGAGGCCATTTCCGCTGAGGTTTTGTAAGCCACACCGGTCATGATGGCCGTAACTGCACCAGCGATGGCGCGCCCTCGGTCGCTGTCATAGGGAATTCCGGATACCATGAGCAGGGAGCCAAGGTTGGCATAGCCCAGCCCCAGGGTGCGGTATTCGTAGGAGAGGCGGGCCACCTCTTTGGAGGGGAACTGGGCCATCAGCACGCTGATTTCCAGCACAACCGTCCAAATGCGGGAGGCGTGAACGAAGCCGTCGACGTCAAAGGTCAACGCGCGGTCGTCAAAGAACTTGCGGAGGTTGAGGGACGCCAGGTTGCAAGCCGTGTCGTCGAGGAACATGTACTCCGAGCAGGGGTTGGATGCATTGATCCGGCCGGAGGCGGGGCAGGTGTGCCACTCGTTGATGGTGGTGTCGTACTGCACGCCCGGGTCGGCGCAACGCCAGGCAGCATAAGCGATTTTGTCCCAGAGTTCCGCAGCCGGAATGCTCTTCATGGGACGGCCGTTAGTTCGGGAGATGGTATCCCACTTGCCTTTGCGGTCCAGGACCTCGAAAAAGGAATTGGGAATGCGGATGGAGTTGTTGGAGTTCTGGCCGGAAACTGTCCGGTAGGCTTCCCCTTCGTAGTCTGAAGGGTAGCCGGCAGCAATCAACGCGGCAACTTTGTTTTCCTCGCGCACCTTCCAATCGATGAAATCCACGATTTCGGGGTGGTCGAGGTTCAGGCAGACCATTTTAGCAGCGCGGCGCGTAGTGCCCCCGGATTTGATGGCACCAGCGGCGCTGTCGCCAATTTTGAGGAAAGACATAAGCCCGGACGACGTGCCGCCGCCCGACAACAACTCCCCTTCGCCCCGAATAGCGGAAAAGTTGGTGCCCACACCGGAGCCGTACTTGAAAATACGGGCTTCGCGCATCCACAAGTCCATGATGCCGCCGTCGCTGACCAGGTCATCTCCCACAGACAGGATGAAACAGGCGTGAGGCTGCGGCCGCTCGTAGGCCGACGTAGACTTCTTGACCTTGCCGGACTCCGGCTCCACAAAATAGTGGCCCTGTGGCTTGCCGGTAATGCCGTATGCGGTGTGAAGGCCCGTGTTGAACCACTGGGGCGAATTCGGAGCGGCCATTTGATCGGTGATCATGTAGGCCAGCTCGTCGTAGAAAATCTGGCTGTCCTGGGGGCTGGCGAAATAGCCGTAGCGGCTGCCCCAATCCTGCCAGCAGGCCGCCATGCGGTGAGCCACCTGTTTGATGGAGGTTTCGCGGCCTGTGCTGCCATCGGGCTTGGGCACCCCGGCTTTGCGGAAGTATTTCTGTGCGAGAATGTCTGTAGCCACCTGGCTCCATCCCTTGGGAACTTCCACGTTGTTAGCCTCAAACACCACGTCTCCGCTGGGGTTGCGGATCACCGAGGTACGCTGTTCATACTGGAACAGGTCAAAGGGACTTACGCCTTCTTTGGTGAAACGGCGGGTAAAACGAAGACCGCCATGAACTGCGTTGGTCTTGGGCATATCCTAAAGGCTTTTAAGGGGAAAAAGATTGGATTGTCGCTGCTGATCTCAAAAAATCCAGGAGGGTAAAAATTGGACGAAGCGGTTGGGCGCTGAGTACCAATTTTTCCACTCCCTGTTGAAAATGGCTGTAGGGCTTGAAGGCATTGAGGTAAATTTTTTTTGCTCCACTGTGGGCAAATTTTTTATCCACAAAACGCCTCTCTAGCGGGTCATTCGGGTGCCTTTTCAGGAGCAAAAGGTAGGACATTCAGTGGGGTGAAGGGTTTGGGCTTGCAAACAGCCGACCGTTGTTTTGCAGGCTGAAATGGACAGTGCTGGCGCAAACCCGCGCTCTCGTTGCCTCTACGGCGCAAACAGCGTATTTTCACCGGACACCGGCGTTTTCCACCACCCCCCCGCCGGAATGCTTCTCCAATGACTACCTCTTTGCTGGACCAACTCAACCGGGACCGACGACGCGGACAGCGCCGCTTCGCCGTGTTAGTGGATCCGGACGAAAGCGACACCCGGCAATGCGCCCGCATTGGCCAACAAGCGGCCAACGGCGGGGTGGACTTCCTATTGGTTGGGGGCAGCCTGGTGGTTGATGACCACCTGGAAACCTGTGTCCAGACCCTGAAAAAGGCCAGTGGCCTGCCCGTCATTCTCTTTCCCGGCAGCATCCGGCAAATCACCCCGGCGGCGGACGCCCTGCTGCTGCTCTCGTTGATTTCGGGCCGCAACCCCGACCTTCTGATCGGCCAGCATGTGCAGGCCGCCCCGTTTTTAAAGCGAAGTGGACTGGAACTTCTCCCGACGGGCTACCTGCTCATTGACGGTGGAGCTCCCACCACGGTCAGCTACATTTCCAATACCCTGCCGATTCCGCGCGACAAGGCGGAAATCGCGGCGAGCACTGCTATGGCCGGTGAACAGCTCGGCCTCCGGCTGATGTACCTCGACGCCGGGAGCGGAGCCCGCTACGCCATTCCCCCGAAACTGATCCAGGCCGTGCGCCACAGCGTGGAGGTACCCATTATCGTAGGTGGGGGTATCCGAACCCCGGAAGCCGCAGCAGATGCGGCCCGTGCGGGTGCCGACGTGGTAGTAGTGGGCAATGCGCTGGAAGACGACCTGAACCTGTTGCGCGAATTCACGCTGGCCGTGCACGCCGCGAGCCCAGGTACGCCTGTTGCCACAAGGTCCGGGAGCCCTTCGCCCGAAACCGACAACCGGGAATGGGGCGAAAACCGCTAACACGTGGAGGGAATTGTCATTCAATCAACGGGCAGTTGGTACGAAGTCTCGGTAGAAGGACGGCGCTTCCAGGCGCGACTCCGCGGCAAAATGAGGCAGACCATCTCCGGGCTGAGCAACCCCATTGCGGTAGGCGATCGCGTGCTGCTGGCCCAGGACGGCGAAGACGGCGACACCACCATCGAGGACATTCTGCCGCGCAACAACTACATCATTCGCCGCTCGCCGCGCAACAAGCACCACAAGCACATTGTGGCGTCCAATCTGGATCAGGCTTTTCTGGTGGTGACGCTCTCGCACCCGCGCACCAGCCTGGGGTTCATTGACCGTTTTGTGGTTAATACGGCTACATACCACATTCCCACGTCGCTGGTGTTCAATAAGGCGGACCGCCTGGAGCCGGAAGAGCGCGTGCGCCAGCACGAGGTGGCGGAATTGTACCAGAGCCTCGGGCACCCGACCTTTTTGGTCAGTGCCAAATCGGGCGAAGGGCTGCCGTCACTCCGCGACGCCTTGCGCAACAAGGTGACGTTGCTGGCGGGACACAGCGGAGTGGGCAAAAGTTCACTGGCCAATGCGCTGGAGCCAGGGCTGGGCTTAAAAGTGCGCGAAGTGTCTACGGCTTCGGGCAAGGGCATGCACACCACCACCTACGCGACCATGCACGCGCTGGACATGGGCGGCTTTTTAGTGGACACGCCGGGCATCAAGGAGTTTGGTATTGTAGACCTGGAGCGCGAAGAGGTGGGGCACTACTTTCCGGAAATCGCCGAACGGATGGAGCACTGCCGCTTCCACAATTGCCTGCATTTGGGCGAACCGGGCTGTGCGGTGCTGGAAGCGCTGGACCGCGGCGAAATTGCGGGGTCGCGTTTTGACAGCTACCAGAGCATTTTGGAAGATACCGGCCAGGAGGAATGGGGATAGCCCGCGCGTTACCTTTGGGCGCCTGAATCAGGCCATTTTCAGCCCCATGCGAACTCTCATCCAACGCGTTTCTAAAGCTTCCGTAACTGTTGACGGCAAGGTGGTTTCCGCCATTGGTCCGGGCTTGCTGCTGCTGCTGGGCATAGAAGACGCCGACGATTTAAGCGATGTGGAATGGCTGAGCCAAAAGGTGCTGAACCTCCGCATTTTTTTGGACGATGCTGGCGCTATGAACCGGTCCGTTCTGGAAACCGGCGGTGAAGTGCTGGTGGTGAGCCAGTTCACGCTGCACGCGTCCTGCAAAAAAGGAAACCGGCCTTCGTTCATCAAAGCGGCGCGTCCCGAGAAGGCCACGCCGCTGTATGAGCAATTTGCCACAGCGCTGGCCAACGGTTTGGGCAAAGCGGTAGGGATGGGTGTCTTTGGTGCACACATGGAGGTGGCGCTGGTCAACGAGGGGCCGGTTACTATCTTGATCGACTCCCGCCAGCGGGAGTGATCAGAGCTCCCAGAAAGCCCAGCTACTTCGTTATGGCCAATTTTTTCAACGGCTAATCGCCCTATGCAGAAGTTCATCGCCTTTCTGGAGAAAAACCTGGAGTTGCTCGCCTTGGCGGGCTGCCTGCTTGCGCTGGTAGCGCTCTACGCCAAATACCCCCCGGCCCAGGCTGTGGCCGTGGTGTTGTTTTGCAGCCTGGCCTTTTTCTACCTGGCTTCTGGAATTTTGGTCTTGCTGGACCGCAGCCAGGTGGAGCGCGTCATGCGCCTGACCTGGTTTCTGGGCATGTGGGGTTTGTCGCTGCTCGTGATCGGGGCGGTAGCGCGCGTACTGTTTTGGGAATCTGCTCGCATGATGCTGATGGCTGGCGGCGCTACGGCGGCGGCAGTGGCCGGCTTTGCCTTGCTCAACCGCATGGGTTTGCAAGGCAATCTGCGGGAAGCTTATGATGTGGAGAACAGACCGTTACTGACTCGTCTGCTCATTGGTCTTATTGTGGGGGCAGCCTTGCTTTACAGCCCGGACCGTTCACTCTACCAAACTTTCGGGGCTTACCGGGATGACCCGGAGTACGTGAATCTGCTTATGAACTACATGGATGATCCGGGCGACCCAAAAGCCGAAAAGGCCTGGAAAGAAGCGGAAGCGCGAAAGCGGTTAATGCGTCAATCGGTCAAGCCCTAGCTCTTAGGAAACGGGAATGGCTCAACAAGGTGCAAAGAAGTTGCGTTCGTTTAACTTAAGCGCTTCTGCCAAAAAGAAACTGCCCATAGAAAAATCTATGGGCAGCATAAGTATTAAAATGTTATGGTCAAGTCAGCAAACCTTCCAGGCCTGAGCAAGGGGTGCTTCTAAAGACACCAGAGACAAGGCATGCCCGATTTTTAACACCGGAGTTTACTGCTGAAAATGAAGATGTTAAAAATTGGGCATAACGCAGGATATGGGGTTTTTAGGGGTACCCTTAAAAACCAACTACAGCCTGAACCATAAAGCCATTGAATTCGCCTTGGTGGCGGACATCGCTGCCTTTAAAGTCGTTGTAGTTTTGGACTACGTATTCTCCTTTCAGGAGCAAGTTAGGTGTTGGGAACCAGCCGGCTGAAAACGCGATGCGGTCAATGCTCACGTCTTCGGTATAGCCGCTCAGTTGACCGTTGACCACGTTGTAGCGAGCACCGGCAAACAGTTGTTCGTTTTTGCAGAAACGGTACACCAATTCCCCGGCATATTGCGTAAAGTCGCGGGTGTCGGCTTCTTTGTAGGTGCGGCCGCTGGCCATTTCAATGACCCCGAAAGCTTCCAATCCTTTCCACTTGATAAAGGGGTTGATCATAAAGGTGCCTACCTCGTTGCTGAACCCAGGGTTTATTCGACCGGAGGTAAAGCTGGTTTGTGAAGAGGTCGGTGCACCGTTGGTGATAGCGGGCTCCATGGCAAAATAATACTGCGACCCAGTGCGGTCACCAGCATAAAGGGTGTTGCGCTGGATGCTGGAATTGCGGTAGTACGAAGCGGACAAGCGCACGCGAAAATCTTCACTGACCTGATCGTCGTAAGCAAGCTTTAAAAAGATGGACGGATTTTTTTTGGTGGGCTCCACATCACCCACAGCCAGCGGCACATCGTCGGGATAGTCAGCTACGTTACCATTGATGAAGCCAGAGGTGATGCCGACCATACCCATAAACCCTTCGACCGGGAAAACGTACACCTCACCGCCAATTTCTGTGGTGAAGGCGTCCATGATCATGTTTTCCACAAAAGGGTTGTACATGGCGTTGCCCCCATCATTGCGACGAAAATGCATGTCGCCGTAGTTCGGGGTAAAGTGACCGATTTTGACGCGGAAGTAATCTTCAAACCATTCAGGATTTTTAAACATTGGCAGTTTGTCAATCTGAATGTAGCCGCCTTTGACCCAAAATTCCGGGTGGTGGCGCGCAGACATGTAGTTCTCCAGCGAAACGCGGATACCGTCGGCAATCTGGAAGTCCAGCATAAGGTTTGCCATGGCCAGGTTAAAGCCAGGACCCAAGTCATACAGTGCGTTTACTCCGGCCAGGCTGGTATCTACATTGGAGTGATTCAACGCCTGGAACTCCTGCGTAAACGAACCGCCGATGCGAATTTTGAACCCATCGTAAACGGGCTGCTCCGCCGATTTAGGCGGTTCAAATTGGTTGATCCCATTTTGGTCCCAGGGGCGGAAGTACTGGAGATCCGGCTGCTGGGCAACCAGGGGCATGGCCAGGCCAATCAGGCCGACCAACAGACCCAGTCGGAAGGTGTGGGTGAACGTTTTCATAAAGAACTTTATTTCAGGTTTTAAGGGCAACTTGTAGACAGAGAGAGAGGAAAGAGCGAGAGGAAAGAGCGAGTGGAAAGAGCGAGTGGAAAGAGAGAGAGGACAGTAGAAAGCGGGCAGAAGAAGTGGTCAGAAAGATTGGGCAGAAAGATTGGGCAGAAGGGCTGGGCGTTTCAATTAAGCAGGAAGGAGTATTCCAACGTGATACCGTCGCCCGTTTTCATGACACCCAAGAGTGCCGTAGGTGGTGAAATGCCAAAATCCGTCATCTTTAAGGCGTAGGAACCGCTAATCTGAATGCCTCCCGATACCGATTTCCAATCGGCTTTGAGCGTTGCGGGTTGAGTTTTTCCAGCGATGCGCAGATTGCCCAATGCGGTAATTCCGTTGCCGCTGACGGCAACCGATGTGGCAGTGAACACGATGTTGGGATGAGCGTCGGCCAGCAGGGCATCATAGGTTTTGCCATCCATCGTTTTGCCTTTTTCGCTCTTGATGGATTTAACCGGGACCTGCACCACCAGACCTTCGACGCCGCGAAAACTGCCGTTGGCTACGTCGAACTTGCCGCTGACATTCACCTGGGTGGCCTTGGATTCCCAATCGTGCAGGTTAGAGGTACCCCTGATCACCAGGTTGACGGCCTGTGGGGGGCGAATGAACTGCGCCGTGGCGATCATGCCGATGACCAGGACGACGAGAAGGGTTATTTGTTTCATGACCAGAGGATTCGGGTTGCGTTGAATTGATGCCCAAACCTAAATAGGGGTTAGAGGGCTGGTCATGGTCTGGGTTAGCCTCCGGTGTGATCTTGGTCACGCAATCAGCTGGCGCCTGCATAGATAGGAATGGACTTTTATCAGCGCCCAAGACAGGTTCAGCGCAGCTTTTGCGTATTCTCGCAAGGCAAAATCTCTCCGAATGGCCCCTGAAAAGCAGCCCGTTACCCTGACCGAAGCCCAGCAAACAGTAGACCAATGGATCCGCACTACGGGCGTCCGCTATTTCAGCGAGTTAACCAACATGGCCATATTGACCGAAGAAGTGGGCGAAGTGGCCCGGCTCATGGCGCGGCTCTACGGCGATCAGAGCTTCAGGAGCGCGGATCCGGATCGGGACAATCCCGACGCGCTGGCCGACGAAATGGCGGACGTCTTGTGGGTCTTGCTGGCGCTCGCCAACCAAACCGGGGTGGACCTGGAAGCGGCTTTTGCCCGAACACTCCAAAAAAAAACCGTCCGCGACAGCGGACGGCATCAGAACAATAGTAAGTTAAGCGGATCGGATCAGTAGTCCCCGGAAGTGGTCAAGCGCCTTTAGGCGCTTTGATTTTAGGCGCTTTCTTCCAGGAAACGTAGGTTTCGCCATCCAAATCAAAAACCAGAAAGATTTTGCCGGACTTCTTGAAAGCGCTGCCATACTCCTGGTACAAGCAATCAAGACTGTAACTGTTTTCGACAGTGTGCTCTTCCCAGGTGCCCTCGTAAAGAGCCCAGTTCACAATGCGCAGATCGTGGTTGCCGGTGGGCACCTTAACCGTAAATGTTGCTCCCTTAGACTGAGGCACTTCGTTAGAAACGCCAACTTCCTCTCCATCAATCAGGACCTGGGTCCGACTGAGGTGGTCATAGCCGTCCTCGATGTTGAGGAACTTGAAACTGACCGAAAGCGGGACCGTCTGCGCAGAGACGATGCTAAAGCAAAGCAGACAGGCAAAAAGGAAGGTTATTGATTTCATGGGTAGCGCCGAACGCTTCGGCAAGGTTGATAGGAGTTGTGAAACTGCCTTGTTAATACGGGAGGCCGGGGGAAAGGTTGTTGCCTGTAGAACGGCTGAGGGCCTAACCGCTGAAATTGCCCAAAACCACCATCTGGTCCAGGCTTGGAGCCAGACTGCCCCCTTCTGGCTCTATCGTGATAGCAAAAGCTTGCGGAGCATCCACAAAGGGAAAAGCCTGCCAGGAAGCGGCCCCTGCCTCCAGCGGAAGGACCCCCATATCAACCGGCGTGCCCGCTACAATGGCCCAAAGCTGGTATTGCTTGCCAGTTGGAGCGGTTGGCAGCGAGAGCACATCAAAATAGGCGGCTTTGCGCTCCGGATTCCAATAAACGTCTACCCGCGCGTTGCCGGCACCGGGCACCGCCATCAAGGCAATCCGGCGCGTGGCCACGTCGCGAAGCAGGGCGAGTTGGTCCAACTGTTGCTCGGCTTCCGATTGCCATTCGCCCGATTGAAGGGTCAGGGCTGAAACCTCTTGTTCAAGGGCAGCCGTTCGCTCCTGCAGGTCCCGATTTTGGTTGCTCTGGTTGAGGTAGGCCAGGCCAGCGGCAAGGGCTAGCACAGCGGCAATGCCCGTGGCAAATTGCAAGGTGCGCAACCGACTCGTCGGACGGCTTGGCTGGGGAGAAGAGTCTGGCTTTTCAAAAGGCTTATTACCAGCCTTTGTATCGGGCGAAAGGCCTGGCGTACCCGCAGCGGCTTCGCGAGCGACAGCCGCCAGCACTCGGGCCCGCAAGGCGGCAGGTGGCGCAACGGCAGCCGCTTGCGCCAATCCGTCTACGGCCAGCAATGCCTCGTCCAGCGCGGTGCGCACGTCCGGGTAGCGCTCGGCGTACGAACCCAGCTCCATGGCTTCATAGCACGAAGCCTGTCCGAGCGCGTAGCGTTCGATGATTCCGGAGTTGATGTAGGCTTGCGTATCCACGGGGTGTTAGTGCATCTGGTTTTGGTTGGCGTTTGCCGGGTTCATTGGTTTGGAGCAGGCGCTAATCTTGCCATTGGTCGGTTTGTTTTTCCCACTGGTCCAACAGGCCACTCAACAGGCCACTCAACAGGAGGAACAAGGTTCCTGATGCAGCGCGGCCGGAACCGGAGGTGTCGAATTTGCCTCTTAAGGCCTGTAAAGCTGCGCGCATGCGCGTTTTGACGGTTCCGAGGGGCAATTGAAGTTCTTCAGCTATTTCCGGCTGAGTAAAACCTTGGAAATAGGCCAAATCAATTAATTCGCGGTGTTTGGGGTCAATTTTTTGGAGCAACTCTTTTAGACCAATGTGGTCGGTGCTCTCTAAATAACCTACCTGATCTACGGCAATTTCAAGCCCTTGGTTTTCGGATTGCTGTCTAAAGGCTTTGGAGCGGTAAGCGTCAATAGCGGTGTTCCGGGCAATGTTGATCAACCAGGTAAAAAGCCGACCCTGCTGCGCATCGTAGCGATCTGCGTAACGCCACACTTTAACCAGGGTATCCTGCAACACGTCTTCGGCCACGGCTTCGGAGCGCACAATGCGCAGGATCATGCCATACAAAGCAGGCGCGTAATGATCGTAGATCATGGCAATGGCCGCTTGGTCTTTTTGGGCCAACAGGGTGGTGATCTGGTTTTCGCGCAGCATGCCGGTTGGAAAGATACGTGGGATGGAGAAAAAAACTACCGTATCGAAATCCAGGCCCGGCAATCTACCGTAAGTCCTCCAAATTCAACCTTTATGCTAAACCTACCCAACCCTGCCAAAATTTTTCCTACGCGGAGAAATTTAACCGGCAACCGGGGGAAGATGCACCTTGCCGCCTTGCTGCTTGCTGCGCTGCCGCTCGGACTGCTGGCCTCTTCCCACCGGGAAGCACCCTTGATCAGCAACGACCCACTTGCTGACAATACTGACCTGTATGTGTTCCGAAGCCCGGACAACCCCAACACGGTGACTATTCTGGCCAACTATATTCCGGCCGAATTGCCCTACGGCGGTCCCAATTACCACACGTTTGGCGAGAATGTTCGCTACGAAATCCACATTGACAATGACCTGGCCACTCCCGGAGATGACATTATCTACCGCGCCACGTTTACCCAGGTCAATGAGGATCCAACCACCTTCTTCAACATCCGGCTGGGTTTGCAAAACCGCAAGACCACCTACACGTTGGAGAAGAGCACCGACGGCGGCGTGACCTTCACGGCCATTGTCACCGGAGGTATTGTTCCCCCCAACAACATCGGCGACCGTTCAATTGAATCGGCTGTCGGTTTGGGAACCAATTACCGGACCTTGCTGGAGAACGCCATTACCACCGCGAGCACCGGCGAGCGCGTGTATTGCGGACCTGCTGATGATCCCTTTTTTGTGGACCTCGGCGGGATTTTTGACTTAGGCGACGCTCCGCGCCAAAGCGGTCCTTCGCGCGATGGACTGGCCCGCTACAACGTGCACACCATTGCCCTTCAGGTGCCCATTGCCCTGTTGCAAAAAGACGGTTTGGGGGTGGCCTCTGCTACTGACATTCTGGATCCCAACTTTGTTATTGGTGTATGGGCTTCTGCCAGCCGACCAGCGATTCGCACACTAAACTCCGGTGGCTCGAGCTACAGTGGCGATTGGGTCCAGGTTTCGCGCCTGGGCATGCCGCTGACCAACGAAGCGGTGATTCCCATTGGTATGAAAGACTATTGGAATGCGCTGTCTCCTTACAGCGAAGATGCTGCCTACTTCAACAGCTTCTACAACCCCGAACTGGCGCTTTACATGGATGACGACCTTTTTGGTGGTGCCGTGCCCGCCTTTAGCCCGCTGCGCATTCAGCGCAACTCACTCGGCGCGTTTGACTTTGGCAATGGACAAGACGGCTTGTTCGGGTTGAAGGGCAGTCCGGCTGTAGCTGGAACCGCGCTGGATGATGCCGTTTTTGGCACGCTTCTCTTGCCTGGCCCTGGAATGCCGCGCTCCGTTGACCTCTGGCCCGCTTTCCACACCGGTGTGCCCAACGTGCGGCCTTATCAACTGGCCACCGGAAAAGGCGGCGACCCGCTCGCCACCGGCAAGCCGTTCGTCAACAATTTCCTGCCCAACGGCGGAGATATGCTCCGCCTGAACATGGCTGTGCCGCCTACCGACCGAAACGACCCTTCCTTTAGCTCACTGGGCCTGATTCAGGCTGCGGTGCTGGGATTGACTGATCCGGCTTACACGGCCACCATTGATTTGCAGTGGATTCCAAACATGGACGGTTTCCCCAACGGCCGCCGATTGGAAGATGACGTGACCCGCATTGAACTCCAGGCCGTTTCTGGTGTGGTGTTAGCCGCCATCGGCTTGTGGTACGACGACTACGACCCGACCGACCCGATGGCTACGGTGCTGACGACGGACTTGTTCGACGTACTGGGCTATTCCACAGGGGTAGAAGAAAACGACCGGGAATTCCGCCGCAACTTCCCTTACGTTCAAATGCCTTGGGCTGGCGATTTCTAACTGGCAGCGAGCAGATTTACCACAACTAATAAAATCTTACGTTTATGATAACGTTTCTAATGATACGAAAACTGGCCCGCGTTCTTGCGCTGGCTGCTCTGCCGGCCCTGCCGGTAATGGCTTCGAGCCATCGCGAAGCGCCGCTGATTGCGGATGATCCGCTGGCCGACAACACAGATGTGTACGCATTCCGCAGCCCGGATGATCCCAACACCGTCACGCTGATTGCCACGTATGTTCCGATTCAATTGCCGCAGGGCGGTCCGAACTACTACTCGTTTGGCGAGAACATTCGCTACGAAATTCACATTGACAACAACCTGGCTACGTTTGGTGACGACATCATCTACCGGTTCACGTTCAACATTGTGGACGAAGACCCCACCACGTTCTTCAACATTCGATTGGGTTTGCAAAACCGCAAGACCACCTACACGCTGGAGAAAAGCACCGATGGCGGCGTGAACTTCACGGCCATCATTACGGGCGGTGTCGTACCCCCCAACAACATCGGCGATCGCTCCATTGAATCGGCTGTGGGTTTGGGTACAGATTACGCTACGCTGTTGGCTAATGCCATTACCACGGCATCTTCTGGCGAAAAAGTTTTCTGCGGACCTGCAGATGATCCGTTCTTCGTTGACCTCGGGGGTATTTTCGACCTGGGCGATGCTCCGCGGGAGCGCGGCGTTCCACGCGATGGACTGGCTTGCAAAAACGTGAGCACCATTGCCATCCAGGTACCCATTTCCATGCTTCAGAAAGATGGTTTGGGCGCGGCCTCCGCAACCGACATTCTGGACCCGAACTTCGTGATTGGTGTATGGGCATCTGCCAGCCGGAGGGCCATCCGCACGCTGCAAGCTGACGGCAGTATTGCTGATTCTGGCGACTGGATTCAAGTTTCGCGCCTGGGCATGCCGCTGACCAACGAAGCGGTGATTCCCATTGGCATGAAAGACTATTGGAATGCGCTGTCTCCTTATAGCGAAGATGCCGCCTACTTCAACAGCTTCTACAACCCCGAACTGGCGCTGTACATGGATGACGACCTTTTTGGTGGTGCTGTGCCCGCCTTTAGCCCGCTGCGCATTCAGCGCAACTCACTCGGCGCGTTTGACTTTGGCAATGGACAAGACGGCTTGTTCGGGTTGAAGGGCAGTCCGGCTGTAGCTGGAACCGCGCTGGATGATGCCGTTTTTGGCACGCTTCTCTTGCCTGGCCCTGGAATGCCGCGCTCCGTTGACCTCTGGCCCGCTTTCCACACCGGTGTGCCCAACGTGCGGCCTTATCAACTGGCCACCGGAAAAGGCGGCGACCCGCTCGCCACCGGCAAGCCGTTCGTCAACAATTTCCTGCCCAACGGCGGAGATATGCTCCGCCTGAACATGGCTGTGCCGCCTACCGACCGAAACGACCCTTCCTTTAGCTCACTGGGCCTGATTCAGGCTGCGGTGCTGGGATTGACTGATCCGGCTTACACGGCCACCATTGATTTGCAGTGGATTCCAAACATGGATGGTTTCCCCAACGGCCGCCGATTGGAAGATGACGTGACCCGCATTGAACTCCAGGCCGTTTCTGGTGTGGTGTTGGCCGCAATCGGCTTGTGGTACGACGACTACGACCCGACCGACCCGATGGCTACGGTGCTGACCACGGACTTGTTCGACGTACTGGGCTATTCCACCGGAATTGAGGAAAACGACGCTTCTTTTAACAGTAGCTTTCCTTATGTTTCTACGGCGTGGTCCGGCACGGGCGAATGCGGGGGCGAAATTGCCGGCGCCCTTGCCAATTGTGGCACTCCTACTGACTTAGTAGCCAGCTCCGTAACGGAAAATTCTGCGGTGTTAAGTTGGTCCAATGAAGGGGTGACTAATTACAAGGTCCGCTACCGCAACATGAGCAGCGGAGGACCTGTTACGAGCGCGCTGACCAGCGGCACCAGCTTTGGGCTGAGCGGCCTGGATGCTTGCTCCACCTACGAATTCTTGATTATGGTCAAGTGTCCGACCACGGGTGTCTTTACCTCTGTCACCACCACTTTTACTACCACGGGCTGCTTGCGCGGCGTGGATCCTGGTGCCGCAATGGACCTTTCGCTTTACCCGAACCCTGCGCAGAACGCACTCGAAGTGCGGTACAGCGCAGCCGATGCAGAACGGATGCAGTACCGCATCGTTGACCTGACCGGAAGGGTTCTGCTGGAAAACAAGGTGGCAGCTAACGGCAACGGCAGTTTCCAAGTGGACATCAGCACCTTGCCTGCCGGTAATTACTACCTGCAATTGATTCAGAACAGCCAGCAGACGGTTCGTCCGTTTGCCGTCTCCCGGTAAACGATGAGCCGCGGAAATCGCGGTGCATCAAAACCTTCTCCTCCCTGTTTGCAGCCGCCGTAATGGGCGTGCCGGGTTGCCCAATTCTTGGGCGACCCTTTTTTTTGCCCTGACCAATCCGGGAGCGGAATTATGCCGTAAGTCGGGAGAATGCCATTCGGCCAAAACCCCAAACCGATGAGAACTTATTTGACTTTTACGCAACAAAGTTGCCTCCTGCTTATCCTGCTCCTTAACCTCGCTGTCTTCCAGGGTTGTACCCAGGTCAAAAAAACCAAGGACCGAGCGGAAATTCCGGCCATGAAGATCCGCCATGATGCGCTGGGCAGTGCCGAAGAAGCCGAGGCCGTGCTCAACGCTTACGATCGGTTCCTCACAAAATTGAAGGAAGATCCCAACAATGCCGGTGCAGCCATTTCTATGGCGGAGCTGTTCATGCAGGAGGCGCGGGTTACTGGCGAGCACGGGTATTATTTTCCGGCTGCCGCCAACCTGCTGGAGCCGCTCGTAGAGCGCGATGATTTGAACGAAGGGGATCGCTTTATGGCGCTAAGCTTGTACGCCGGGGTGATGGCCTCGCAACACCGTTTTGACGTGGCGCTGGAGCATGCCGAAAAAGCGATTGCATTAAACGCTTATAACGCGGCTGTTCGCGGCATCCAAGTAGATGCGCTGGTGGAACTGGGTCATTTGGATCAAGCGGTGAAGGCGTGTGATGCGATGGTCACCCTTCGCCCGGACTTAAAAAGCTACTCGCGGGTGTCCTACCTGCGCGAACAGCACGGCGACCTCACCGGCGCTATTGAGGCGATGGACCTGGCAGCATCGGCTGGCGCTCCGGGTTCGGAAGCGGCGGCCTGGTGCAGGACCCATTTAGCCGCACTGTTGGTGAACGACAATCGCATGGAAGAGGCCGAATACCAGTTGCAGCTGGCGCTGGAACAGCGCACCGATTATCCTTTTGCTCTGGCCGGTCTGGCTGATTTGCGAATTCAGCAACAGCGTCCGGACGAAGCCGAAAAACTGTTGAAGCAAGCGCTGACCATCATTCCCGAAATCGGATTCGCCGAGCAACTTCTGACGCTGTACCGCGAGTCCGGTCGAGCCAAAGAAGCCGGGCAAATGATGGGCGAAGTGCTGGCGATGTTTGAAGACGACCGCGTGCACGGCCACATCATCAATTGGGATTTGGCGAAGTTCCACGCCGCCTATACCGGTGACTGGCAGGCTGCCTTGGAAGAAGCAGAAGCTGCGCTGGCCCAACGCCCCGACCACCCGGAAATTCAAGAATTCGTGGCCGACGTGAAAGCGCAGCAAGCCATGCTCGCGGGGAGTTGAGTGACCCTTTGTGCACAGCATTCCAAACACCTTAGACCACACCCCACTGCGATGAAACTTTTAAACTTAACTCAATCTTCTTTTGGCCAAATTCGAGTTGGCTTTGCAGCGCAAGCGCCGATGGCTCCCTTGCGAGCCTTGTACCGGGCAGCCTGCATCGTGCTCATGCTTTTAGCGGCGGCGCCACTTGCCGCTACCGATCTTCCGGGCAAGATCACTGACGCCTCCTCTGGCGAGGGTCTTCCGGGCGCCAGTCTGTTTGTGCTGGAAACCGAGCAGGGCACGGCTACCGATCCACTTGGTCGCTTTACGCTGCGCGGTCTTTCGCCCGGAACGTATACTGTAGAAGTTCGCTTTCTGGGCTATACTCCGCGCACCTTGGCGGTAACAGTGACCGAAAACGAAACTGAGCCGCTGACCCTGAAGATGGAACCTTCGGCTTTGAATCTGGAGACCGTCAGCGTTCGGCTCAATGAAGCCCAGCCGGTCAACCTGCTGAGTGCTGTGGATTGGAAAATGCGCCCGGTAAACACCGCACAGGACATGCTTCGCATGGTACCCGGCATGGTCATCGCCCAGCACGCGGGGGGGGGCAAAGCCGAACAGCTTTTTTTGCGCGGATTTGACCTGGACCACGGCACCGATATTGCAATAAACGTGGAGGGGATGCCGGTCAATATGGTTTCTCATGCTCACGGGCAGGGCTATGCAGATGCTCACTTCATCATCCCCGAAACGGTACAAAACCTGGAACACGAACTCGGTTTGGGCGACGTGCGCAACGGAAACCTGGCGACGGCCGGCTCCATAACATATAATTTGTTACCTTCAATTGAGCAAAGTAGTTTTCAATTGGAGGCGGGCTCCTTCAACAGTTATCGGGCACTGGCCCTGATCAATTTACTGGGCGAAGGGGCCCGCGATCGCGGACACAGCGCTTACGCAGGTGGCAGCTTTCGCTACGCTGATGGACCTTTTGAACCCAGCCAGGGGCTAAAAGCCTACAACGGAATCATTCGCTACCGCATGTTGGGCAAAGCGGGATCCGTGACAGAATGGACAGGCATGGCGTTCCAAAGTTCGTGGAGTGCATCGGGTCTTTTAGCTCCGCGAGCAGTCGCTTCGGGATTGGTTGATCGCTTTGGAACACTGGACTCTGCCGAAGGCGGCGCCACCGCTCGCTACAACGCCGCGATGTCGTGGAGCAAGCCCATCCAAATGGGCATCCTGGACGCGGAGCTGAGCTATGGCTACTACGATTTTGACCTGATCTCGAACTTTACCTATTTTCTGGAAAACCCCGAATCCGGGGACCGCATTCGCCAAACTGAGAACCGCAACCTGGGGAATGGCCGTTTGCGCTGGCGCAACGAATGGACTTGGTTGGACCGGCCTGCGCCCTTTGAAGTTGCTGGTGGATTCCGGGCCGACTTCATTAATGACCTGACCCTTGGTTTCATTGGAAGCCCCGAACTTATAAATGCCCCAACTATGAGTGGAAGCGGCCAGGAAGTGAACGGCTGGACCTATGCTGCCCAAGCGTTTGAGCCTGCTCAAGATCTGGTGGTGGAAGGGGGTGTGCGCATGGATCAATTTTACTTTGCTTACCGCGATGCCGTTGCGGGCAACACCCAACGCAGCACAACGCGAACTATCCTTTCGCCCAGAATCAAAGCAGACTGGACCCTGACCGACCGCCTTGCCTTGTTTGCCAAAGCGGGCAAAGGGTTTCACTCTAACGACTTGCGCGTGCTCATTCAGGACGAAAATGTGGACCCACTTGCCCCTGCGTATGGCGTTGATTTTGGTGCGCGCATCAAGCCCGTTTCGCGGGTACTGGTTCAGCTCACAACCTGGTGGTTGTATTCCTCCAGCGAATTGGTGTACGTGGGCGACGGCGGCATCGTAGAAGCCGGCGACCCCAGCCGACGCATGGGCGTTGACCTGTCGCTCCGCACCGAACTGACCAAAGGCCTTACCCTGGACGTCGATGGCAACCTGAGCAAGGCCCGCACCGTTGGCGCGGCAGCCGGCCAGGACCGGGTACCCCTCGCGGCCTGGTTGACTAGTACCGGCGGCTTGCAATACCAACACAAGAGCGGCATTGGCGCCTCGTTGCGCTACCGCGCTGTCTCGGACCGTCCCGCTGATGAAACAGGAGATTTTGTGGCCGAAGGCTTTGTGCTGGTCGATGCCGCCCTTCGCTACGATGCCAATCGCTTTTCGCTCTGGGTGCGCGGCGAAAACCTGCTCAACCGCGAGTGGAAAGAGGCTCAATTCCTGACCACTTCGATGCTGCCTGGCGAAACAGAGCCGGTGGATGAAGTGCATTTTACGCCGGGTTTTCCTATCGGTATCCAAGCGGGCCTCCAGGTTAGACTGTAGGCTATGCGTTGCGGCCATTGACGCTTGTCTCTGCTCGCGCTGATCTGGATGATTTTTCCAGTGCAGAAAGTTAACCGACTTTTGCAGCGTGGAACCGAAATACCTTACCCCAGAAGAAGCGGTCGCCGGAATACGTTCCGGCGATACCGTTTTTGTGCACACCGCAGTTGCTGCTCCGCAACGCCTGGTGCGGGCTCTGTCCAACCGGAAGGACGAATTGCGCAATGTGCGCGTCGTGCACCTGCACACCGAAGGCGAAGCCGGCTATGCCCAACCGGATGCCGCCGAGGGCTTTGAAGTGGTGTCGCTGTTTATTGGCGCCAACGTGCGCAAAGCCATTGCCGAGGGCCGGGGCAGCTATATTCCGGTTTTTCTGAGTGAAGCTCCGATGCTGTTCCGCACGGACGTAATTAAAGTGGATACGGCCCTGATCAGCATCTCCCCGCCGGATCGGCACGGCTATTGCTCGCTGGGGGTCTCCGTGGACACAACCAAAGCTGCCGTTGAAAAGGCCAAACGCGTAGTGGCCCAGGTAAACCGCAACATGCCGCGCACGCATGGTGACGGCGTCATCCACGTCTCGGCCATCCACGCATTTGTAGAAGGCCATGATCCTTTGCCAGAAATTCCTCCGGGCGAAATTACTCCGGCGCAGCAGGCTATCGGCGAGCATGTAGCCACGTTGGTGGAAGATGGGGCTACGTTGCAACTCGGCATCGGGGCCATTCCCAATGCTGTCTTGAATTGTTTGGGGGGGCACAAAAACCTGGGGATCCACTCGGAGATGTTCTCCGACGGGGTCCTTCCCCTGGTAGAAAAGGGCGTGATCAACAACAGCCAGAAGGACATTTTCAGGGGGCACATGGTGGCCACGTTTGCCATGGGCACGCGCAAACTCTACGATTTTCTGGACGACAATCCTGGGGTCATGATGATGGATGCCAGTTTTGTTAACCGGACGCACATTATCCAGAAAAACCCGCGCGTTACCGCGATCAATTCCGCGATTGAAATTGATCTGACGGGGCAGGTTTGTGCCGACTCCATTGGGACGCGGTTGTACTCGGGGGTGGGGGGCCAAATGGACTTCATTCGCGGCGCTTCGCTGTCGCGGCGCGGCAAGCCCATCATTGCGCTACCGTCTACGACCAGCAACGGAGAGAGCAGGATTGTGCCCACCCTGAAAACCGGGGCCGGTGTGGTGACCACCCGCGCGCACGTGCATTTTGTGGCCACGGAATACGGCTGGGCCAACCTGTTTGGCATGAGCTTGCGCGAAAGAGCCAGGGCCCTGATCAGCTTGGCGCATCCAATGCACCGCGATTCGCTGGAACAGTCCGCCCGGGAGTCACGCTTGCTCTGAGGGCGCGGCTTCTGCCCTTAGAGCGCGAGGCGCTTGCGTTTAGTCTATCACGAAAACACCGTCGCGGAGCACCGGTACTACTTGGCTGTTGTCCAGCTCCAGGCAGTGGAATACGTCTTCGCGCATGCCCTTGTCAACCAGGCGTTTGTAGTGGCTGGTGCGGCGCGCCCAGTTGCGCAAATCGGAACGAGCCGCCTCCCAAACGGAAAAAGCCGACCAGGTGGCATCGTCGCCGCAGGCAAAGTGGGCAACAAGGGCTTCGGTGATAGCGCCAGCCAGCAAGGTGTCTTCCAGGTTGGGGCGATCTTTCCACCCGGCACAGAACAACACGGCATCGCGACCGGTGGCGAGCAGGTAGCGGGCCACCGCCGAGCGGTTGCGCAGCGCTCCAGCTACAATTTCCTCTGCGTCAAGGCTCAAGGCCACGCAGCGGGTGCCGTTGGTCGTGGTTAAAGCCAGGCGCTTGCCTTTCAAATTGAGGTCCTCGCGGTACTGAAGGGGTGAGTTTCCGTAGAAAAATCCCTCGGCCACATTGCCGTCTCGCTCTGCGGCGGGCAGGTAATCCTGTTCGGCCAGCGCGTACGCTTCCTGCAATTGCAGGACTGGCCTGACTTCAGCAATTCCCGCCTCCAGCGCTGTGACAATTGTGGTGGTGGCGCGAAAAACATCGATTACCACCACGGTTTTGCCCTTCAGGTCGTGTTGACCGATGAGGGCGGGGCTCAGGCAGGTTTCCAGAATCGGGCGCATACGCGGTTGGGTTCAGGCGAAACCTTAAGGCTTGTAAAAAGGAAGTTTAACAATCTGCGCAGCGAGCGGCTTGTTTCTGACCATAATATATATTGTGTTACCTTCTGCCGTGTGGGCCTGGTCCACGTAGCCCAAGCCGATGGCCTTGCCCACGCTGGGGCCCATGGTCCCTGAGGTAACTTTCCCTATGATGGTGCCGCCTGCATCCGCTATGGGGTAATCGTGGCGCGGCACACCGCGGTCAACCAATTCAAAAGCGACCAGGCGGCGGCTGAGGCCTTTGGCCTTGAGCGCCAGGATCGCTTCGCGGCCGGTAAACAGGTTGTTGGCGGCCTGTAATTTTGTAATCCATCCCAAACCAGCTTCCAGCGGGGAGGTGGTGTCGTCAATGTCGTTGCCGTATAAGCAAAAACCCATTTCGAGCCTCAAGGTGTCGCGGGCGGCCAGTCCGCAGGGCTTGATGCCGTGGGCGGCACCGCTTTTCATCAGCGCATCCCAAATGGTGGCGGCGTCCTTGTTGTAGAAATAGATTTCAAAACCTCCTGAGCCCGTGTAGCCAGTATTGGAAACCAAAACCTTTTCTACGCCGGCCACCGTTCCCTTGGCAAACGTATAATAAGCCATGTCTTGTAGGTTCATGTCAGTGAGCGGTTGCAGCACCTCCAGCGCTTTGGGGCCTTGCAGCGCTAATAACGAGGTCTGGTCAGACACCTCGTAGCACTCCACCTGTTCTGTGTTGTGCTTTTGAACCCAGTCCCAATCTTTTTGAATGTTGGAAGCGTTGACGACCAGCATATAATTACCATCTTCCAGATAATATATGAGCAGATCATCTACGATGCCACCTTCCGCATTAGGCAGGCAGGAATACTGCGCCTGGCCCGGCTGCAACTTGGACACATCGTTGCTGGTAACGCGCTGAATGAGGTCGGCTGCCTTGGGGCCTTTCAAGATAAATTCCCCCATGTGTGAGACGTCGAACAAGCCAACAGCTTCGCGCACTGCCTGGTGCTCTTCGTTAATGCCCGTGTACACAATCGGCATATCGTATCCGGCAAACTCGGCCATTTTGGCGCCGAGTTGGCGGTGTTTTTCGGTAAGGGGGGTCTGTTTCATGGCAAAATGAAGGGTTCGGGCGAAGGACCTTCGTCGTCCTTGCAACCCGGGCGGCAAAGTTAGGTCTTTGGTGGCACCTATGGCATCGTCCCGATTTGCGCGACCGCCTTACCTTTGCGTTTTGCCTGTGAAACTACCTCAAACCCATTCCCTCGCCGACCTTGCCGCGCTGTTGGATTCCAGCCACCAAGCGCATATTGTCGGTCCTTCCGATGTGCTGGTCAAAGGAATCAACGTCATCCACAAGGTAGAACCGGGCGACCTATCCTATGCGGACCACCCGAAATACGGCGAGCGGGCCCTTTCCTCCGTGGCTTCTGCCCTGATTTTGGCCGAGCAACCCCTTGATTTACAAGGTAAAAGCGTGCTTCTGGTCCGCGATGCATTCTCCGCCTTCCGCGACTTGCTCCAGATTTTTTCGCCCTACCGGCCGCTGATGCATTGGGTAGATCCCAGCGCGGTCATCGGTGCCGGAACCATTCTTGAACCCGGTGTCATTGTGGGTCCCAACGTGATCATTGGCGAAGATTGCCTGATTCACGCCCACGCCGTCATTTACGACAACGTCATCCTGGGCGACCGCGTCGAAATCCAGTCCGGCGCCGTTATAGGGGGGCACGCTTACTTCTTTAAAACCCGCGCTGGCAATCCACCTGGCAAGCGCTACGAAAAAATGCCGACGGCCGGCCGCGTCCTTATCGGCGATGATGTGGAAATTGGCGCCAACAGCACTGTAGACAAGGGCGGCACCGGCGACACGGTCATCGGCCGCGGCACCAAACTGGACAACCTCGTGCACATCGGCCACGGGGCCGTGATCGGCGAAGACTGCCTGCTCGCCGCCCAAGTAGGCGTCGGTGGCAAAGCTATCATCGGCAACCGCTGCATGTTCTGGGGCCAGGTTGGCATCTCCAAAGACCTGACCATTGGCGACGATACGGTGGTCTACGCCCAAAGCGGGGTCAAGGACTCGCTGCCCGGCGGCAAAGTCTGGTTCGGCTCCCCGGTCCGCGAAGCCCGCGACAAAATGCGGGAACTCGCCGCCACCAAAGACCTCTACGCCATGTGGCGCGGTTGGGAACGGGGGAATGGGGTGGAAAAGTAGTGGCCTGGTTTTTTTCGTATACGATTTATTTATCCGTGTCTAAGTTAGTGGGGTAAAAAAATTTGAACCCGTAATCTCGTTCAACCTAAACGTTGAAACTTTGATGCGTTTTCAACTTAAAGGTTGAGTCAAAAGTGGGGTTCAAAAAAAATTAAGGGTGCTCCTAAAAAGCCCTCTGCTAACTTCGGAGACATTGGTCTAAACTCGAATTCAATGGGACACCGCGCGGCAAGACGGGATCACAGAATGGGATAGGAGACCGGGATGGAACAACGGCGTGCGACGCCGGGGCAGAGCGCCAGCACCGCCAAACAGCACAGCACACGCCTTAGCGCATAACCCGAAACTTCTCTGCGCTCTCGCGGCGCGCAAAGACCTGCGCAAAAGGTTCACCGCTGAGTTGGCTGTCGAGCCAGCACACGGCGTCAAAGCTGCTGAGGTGATTTTTCTCAAACGGATTCTCGCGCAGGGTTTGCAGCTCTTCGCGGAGCAGAACAAAGTTTTCGCGCACCGCTTCGGGGCTGGAGGCACGGAAGGCGCGGTGCAGGGCAAAGAGGAAGGTTCGTTCTACGGTCAGGCCGCGCTGGCTGTGCTCCAGAAAGAAGTAAGTGGAGGTCAACTCCTGGTCGAAGATGCGGCGATCGCCCTGTTCGAAAGCAATGATGTGGCGCAACACCAGGGCGCTGACACGGGCGTCTTCGCGGAACTCGGGCACATCCAGGATGCGGTCAATCCAGTTCTGGGCCTGATCTGGCAAATTGTTGAGGTAGGCGAAATAGGCGAACAGGAAATAGAACTGCGCTTCAAAGTAGGGATCGGGTCGAAGCGAACCGTCGCGGAGTTGGTCGGCTACCCGCTCGGTGCGCTGGAGCCCTTCGACATACATAGCGCGATGTAAGAAATACTTAATTTCTAAGAAGCAGGCGCGCTCGAGCACGCGCTGCCGAAATTTCGGGCTTTCAAAACGGATGAGCGACGTTGGCATGCCGCGGAATTCTTCGAGGCGATTGGCGAATTCGTCGTATTCGCCCAGTTCCAGCGTGAGCGTGAGGTTGTTGAAATAGGTGACCATGAATCCGTCCTGCGACAAGTCGACCAGGAAGGGTTTTTGGCGGAGCAGGTGCAACAAGCGTGTGCTCTGGTCCCAGGCCATGGGGAGGTCGCCGAGGAAATATGCATAGGTGCTGCGCAGATGCAAAAAGTAATAACACGCGGTGAAGGTTTGGGCGAGTTTTTCATCGCGCAGCAGCGGCTGGACAAAGACGCGCTCCAGTAGGTTGAGGCGGCTGCCCTCGTCCGACATTTCCGGCCGGCGGTAAATTTCCGTGATTTCCTTGGCCAGATTTCGGTAGGCCATGTAATTGTGCAACTGTTTCAGCACTTCGGATTCTTCAACCTCGAGCTCCTGGCGTCGAAGCGTGGCTTCTTCGAGCGACAAAATGTGCTGCAAGCTGGACTTTTGGAGGTTGATGATCTCCAGCGATTCGTAGAAGCGCTCAAAATGGGCCGAGAGCTCCCGGCCTTTTCGCAGGGTGGTTTCGCTTTGGTGGAACAAGCATTTGTCCTGGAGCACCTGGGCTTCGGCAATTCGGCTGCGTATTTGTGACTGGATATCCCGGTCGTCGTACAAGAAACGGAGGCTGCGCCGCAACTCGCGCGAGAGCCCTTCGGAGACTATCTCGTCAACCTCGATGCGGTTAACATGGCCTGAACTTCGCCTCGTTTCGTCCAGCAGGGCTTCGAACAGCGTGGCCTGGTCAGCCGTGGGTCCACCCGGGTGACTGACCGCAAACAGCCGGAAATACTCAACTTCCTGGGGTGTTAAAGCTGAAACAAGTTCGTATAAGTTTTCTAATATTTTCAAAATGACCGGGAGTTTGTCCACGACTTTTGGAGGGCATTCCAAGGCCAGGGCGCAGAAGCAAGGTACCCGACAAGCAGCGCAAATTGCCCATCATTTTCCGCGCAATTGGGACAGCGACAATCGGGCTTTGCAAGCTACTCGCTGAACAATTCACCCTGAACGGGCAGCGGCTGCCAGCGAAAACTGCGGCGGTGTTCAGCGGTGGGACCCAGCGCCTCAATAGCGCGCCGGTGCTCACCTGTAGGATAACCTTTGTTATGCTGCCAGCCGTAGCCCGTAAACTGGATATCGAGGGCTGCCATGTGGGCATCACGGTGGGTTTTGGCCAAAATGGATGCGGCGGCGATGTGCCGAAAACGGGCGTCGCCTTTGACTTGTGTGGCATAGGGAACCTGCTTCCAGGGTCGAAAACGGTTGCCGTCAACAGCCACGAAATCAGGCTTCAGCGCGAGCTGATCCAGCGCCAGGTGCATCGCTAAAATAGAGGCTTGTAAAATATTGATCTGATCAATCTGTTCCGCAGAAACAAACGCTACGGCCCAGGCCAGTGCTTTTTCTTCAATGATCAGCCGCGCTTCCGAACGGGCGGCGGCATCCAATTGCTTGGAATCGCGGAGCAGAGGGTGCTGAAATTCTGGTGGAAGGATCACGGCTGCCGCAACAACAGGTCCGGCCAGACAACCGCGGCCCGCTTCGTCACAACCCGCTTCGAGCCCGTCGGGCTGGCAGCGGTCAAGCATGTCGAGGAAGGACGAAGTGGCCATTTCGCCCGAAATTAACAGACTTTAAGCAGCAACACGGGTGCCCAAATGACCGACTTGCCGCCATATCGCATACTTTCACACCAAATTGAAGGCTTGAACAACGTGTTAAAAACCCAGGCCCTGGCCAAGTCCTACGGGCGGATTAAGGCCGTTAAAAGCCTTGATCTTGAAGTTTCGGAGGGCGCTGTCTTTGGCATTTTAGGACCCAACGGCAGCGGGAAATCCACCACGCTCAGCATGTTGCTCGGCATTTTGACGCCGGATGCCGGCAGTTTTACCTGGTTTGGGCAGGCGCCGGAACCCGCGCTGCGAAAGGACATCGGTGCGCTGCTTGAGCAGCCCAATTTTTACCCCTACCTCAGCGCCCGAAAAAACCTGGAAATCGCGTGCCTGATTAAGGAGTGCTCCACCACCCGCGTGAACACGGTGCTGGAGCAGGTGGGCTTACTACCCCGCGCCGAGAGCGCGTTCAAGACCTTTTCGACCGGCATGAAACAGCGCCTGGCCATTGCCTCCGCGCTGCTGGCCGACCCCAAAGTGCTGGTGCTGGATGAGCCGACCAACGGCTTGGATCCGCAGGGCATCGCCGAAGTGCGGGAGCTGATTATTGCTATTGCCGAGCGCGGCAAAACCATTTTGCTGGCCAGCCATATTTTGGACGAAGTGGAAAAAGTCTGCACCCATGTTGCGGTGATCAAGCAGGGTCAACTGCTGGCCCAGGGGTCGGTGCTGGACATTTTGCGCAACCAACACCAGGTGGAACTGCGCGCCGACGACATGGCAGCGCTGGAACAAGCGCTTGCCGGATACGCTCCCGCAGCGCAGCGCCGGCGCGATGGCAACCTGATTGTGTTGTCCATGATCGGCGAACCTGACGGCACCGCGCTGAACCGCTACTTGTTTGAACAAGGTCTGGTGCTGAGCCACCTGAGAATTCACAAAAAAAGGCTGGAAGAGAGCTTCCTGGAAATTACTGCCAAAGCATGATGCGCCTGCTCCGGATTGAATGGAACAAAATCCAGCCCTACCGGGCTTTCAGGATTTTGATCGGCCTGTACTTAGTGTCGTTCATTGCGCTGCCTTACTCCATGGAGCGCATTCCCTTTTTGCAGAACTGGCAACAGCTTTTTGAATTCCCCACCATCTGGTTTTCGTACTACTTCGGCGCGGAGTTTCTCAGCTTCGCCCTGGCCATTATCATCATCACCATCACCACCAACGAGTACAGCAACCGAACATTTCGCCAGCACATCATCGACGGGCTAGGCCGCAACGACCTGGTGACGGGCAAGCTCCTGCTCATGGCTGTTTTGGCCGCCGTGCTGATGGTGCTTTTCGTGGTCAACGGCTACATCGCCGGCATGATCAACGCTTTTGAAGCGGACTATTCCGGCGCCTGGATCAAGGCGGGCTACATCCCCGGATTCTTTCTACACACCGTAGGCATCATGGCGTTCAGCTTCTTTCTGGCCAACCTTTTTCGGCGCACCGGACTGGCCATTTTCGCCTTCATTGCCTGGGTGTTTCCGGTGGAATTAATCTTGCGCGGCCTGCTGGTCGGAGTGGCCAAAGACGGCGGCATGATCTCGGATCGGCTGCCGGTAGCGGTCATCTACAGCAGCAATGTCAACCTGGGCGAGATGTTCTCGAACCCCACAGCCATCTTAAACCTCAACGAGTTTATACCGAGCAGTTTGGGCCTTGAAAACACGCTGATGAAAATTGGCTGGACCGTGGTCTTTTTCGGGCTGAGCTGGTGGATGATCCGCCGCCGGGATCTTTGAGGAAGGGGTGGCGGGCAGCTATGCGGGCGCTTAACAGGTGACCCGGTTAAAATTGGGCGTAACGCAGTATCCGGGGTTCTTGGGCGTTTCTTTCAATGGCACGGGGGAATGGCCTCCGTTTCCGTCACAACGGTTTCGGGCAAATTCGGGCTGAGATAGGGAATGCCCAGGTCGAAACCGCGCAGGATAAGCAGCAGCCCCAGCACCAACATCCACCCCTGCATGATGGGTCGCAGGTTACCGCGAAAGGTCCGGTCCAACCAACTCCCGCCGTACGAAAGCCCGAGCATAGCCGGCCAGGTGCCCATGCCAAAGAGCGCCATAAAGGCGGCCCCGCGAAGCGGATCGCCGAACGAAGCGGCGGCGGCCAGGGCCACGTACACCATGCCGCAGGGGAGCAGCCCGTTCAGATAGCCCGCCATGAATTGCCCCGGAAGGCCGGAAGTGCTGCGCGCTAGTTGAAGGCCCGGGAGCAGCCGGCGCGCAGCGCCGGCGGTGAGCCTGGCCTGAAGTTGCTCCAGCCAGCCGGACCGCAAACCCATCCAAAGCACCAACAGCCCAGCCCCGATGGACAACCCGCGCTGCCAACCGGCAAGTGCCAGGCCAGCACCAAGCGCACCAACTAGAGCGCCCAGTCCAGCATACGCTAGTGCTCTGGCCATGTGGTAAGTGACCCTGTCTGCGAATCCCGCACCCCCACGTCCGTGCAGGCTCAGAACCAGCGGGCCGCACATGCCCAGGCAGTGCAGGCTACCGGTCAGGCCGGTGATGAGGGCGGTGAGAATCCACATGATAGAAAAGGTTATGGAGGCGAGGACGGGGCGATCAGTAGGCTACCGAGAAGCAAGCTATGAACGATCACGGCGTGACAAAAAAAGCAAGCAGCAACCGATCAGGGAGCCACCAACGTTGTCTCGTTGAAATAAGCGCTGCCACCAGCTTCCCAGTCCAATTGAACGCGCCAGAAGCCAGCGCTGAGCTGGCTTAGGTCAACGGTGGTCAGGCTATCCAAACTGCCTTGCAGCGCAAAGACGCGATCCTGGCTGGCATCCGAAGGGCGGTAGAGGTGCAGGGTTCCGCTGTTCAACGACGCCCCTTCAGGAAAAAGAAGCTGAAGTTGCTTGCAGTCCGAAAGCCATTCGAACTGCATGGGCTCTTGCAAACGCTGGCTGTTAGCCCGTGCATCAATTCGGTCTTGATAGGCCAATTCGCGGGCGTAATAATCTTCGCTGACCAGATCGTTGTTTTGACGGCTCGCGGTGACAACCATACTCAGCATCCCCACCACGAAAGCGGAGTAGACTACTGCTATTTTCCATCCCCAGTTCATGGTGCAGGTATTTGCGTAATAAAAATTATGTTATGGAGCGGCATCGGGCTATTTGTTAAAACCGGGTATGGGTCCGAGAAAGTTCGTTTTTACCTGATCCACCAGGGTGTCGCCCCGAAGCACTTCGAGATTAATTTTGGTCATTCGGCCATCCAATTGATCCTTGCTGAGCACCACAAAGAAGGAGCCCTTGGCAATTTCCTGACCCCCAAGCGGAATAGTGGGTTGCCCGATCATTTCCAGCGAACCGGCTTCCGGTTCCGCCAACCGGATCTGAAGCGTAACCGGTTGCATGGTTTTGTTGACGATCTGGTAGTTGTATAGGTTGTTAATTCGGCCGTCTTCCAATTCGCGAAACAGCATGCCGGGCTGGCGCAGAATAGTGGCCTCAACCGGGTTCCGACCCCGTGTCATGCCGAAGAACAATATTGCCACTAACAACACCAGCACCCCGCTGTAAGCGTAAATGCGCGCTGAGGGCTTAAAGTATTTTCCCGAGGCCAATTGCTGCTCGCTGGTCACGCGGATCAGTCCTTGCGGCCGTTCCACTTTGTCCATGACCTCGTTGCAGGCATCAATGCAGGCCGTGCAGTTGACACACTCCAACTGGGTACCGTTGCGGATGTCAATTCCCGTAGGACAAACCTGAACACAAAGGCGGCAATCAATGCAATCGCCCTGGCTTTGACCTAGTTCTTCTTTCTTCTTGATTTTGCCGCGGGGTTCTCCCCGCAGGTAGTCATAGGCCACCACCATCGATTCGCGGGTTAACAAGACGCTCTGAAGGCGGCCGTAAGGACAGACCACAATGCAGGCCTGCTCCCGGAACCAGGAGAATACCAAAAAGAAAACGGTGGAAAAGACAAGCGTACTGATGAACAACCCAGGGCGGGCAGCCGGACCGTTTTGCACCAGGCTCATCCATTCGTCTACCCCCACGATGTACGTGAGCGCCAGGTTGCCAATCAGATACGCAATGATGGCAAACACTGTCCACTTCAACCCTTTCTTGCGGATTTTCTCGGCGTCCCAGGCTTGTGCGCTCAATTTGCGCTGGCGGTTCGCGTCGCCTTCAATCCAGTATTCAATCTTGCGAAAGACCATTTCCATAAACAAGGTCTGTGGACAAGCCCATCCGCACCACACCCTGCCAAAGACCACCGTAAAAAGAATAATGAAAACTACGAAGGTCAAAAAGGCCAGCACAAACAAGTGAAAATCCTGCGTCCAGAACGGCACACCGAACACCACAAAACGGCGCTCCATGATGTTGAAGAGAAAAAGCGGATGCCCTCCAATGTGGATGAAGGGCGCGCTGACAAACAGGAACAGAAAAAACCAACTGACCCAAGTGCGGGCCATGTAAAGTTTGCCCGAGGGTTTTTTGGCGTAAATCCAGTTTCGCTTTCCGTCGGCGTTTACGGTGCCGATATGGTCCCTAAAGGACTCATCATTGTAGAATTCTGACGTTGGTGTGCTCATTGTGGCGGCACAGTCGGAGGTGCTATGCTATCGCCAGATGCCGAGGCTTCCGGGGTGTACAATTCGCCTTGGGGCGGCAGCGCTCCTGCGGGATTCGTGCCTTGCAGCGAGAGAATGAAGCTGGCCACGTGCTGAATTTGCTTTGGGGGAAGTTGATCTTTCCAACTGATCATGCCTTTGGCGGGCACACCATAGCGGATGGTGGTGTAGAGGTCGCCAATGGCCCCTCCGTGAATCCAATACGGGTCGGTAAAGTTGGGACCAGCACCAGCCAATCCCTGCCCTTCGACACCGTGGCAGGTCATGCAATTCTGCATGAAAATGGCCTTCCCAGCCGACAAACTCGCCGCATCGGCCAAAAGAGTGACGGTGCTGGCATTGAGCTCATCGCCAGCCAAAGCCAGGCGTTCTTCGCGTTGAGTTCCTGCCAACAAGACCGCCTTTTCGTACTTCTCTACCGGGGAATCGCCGGTCTTTAACACGTGGAAATGCACCATATACACCACAGCAAAGACCGAAGTCAAAACAAACAACCCGGTCCACCACGGTGGAAGGTCGTTGTCGAGCTCCTTAATGCCGTCGTAATTGTGGTCCAGCGTAATGGCAGCCTCGTGTTCAATCGGCACGGACTTTTGGAGCAGGTCCATCAGCGAGCGCTCCTCTTTAACCGTCAACCCGGGCTCTGGTTCTACTTCAATGACTGGCACAGGTTCCACCCAGGTACCGTCCAATTTTTGACCTGCCGTAGTCAATTCTGTGTCCAGGTAACGCGTCAATTTGAACAGCGCATAAAACGCCCAGGCAATCACGGCAGCGGCCAGGACCACCACGCCCAGGTACCAATCAAAATACGGGATGTCGTAAACCTCGCCGGACGCCGCCTGGGCGGTCAACACGGGCAGTGCACTGGCAAAAAGAAAGAAAATGCGCTTCATCGGTCGTGGGTATTCTGGATCAGCGAATAAGTATTCTTCTGGAAAATTCTTTTGGAAGTCAGGCCTTTGCGGAAGGAGCAGCTTCAGTGCCCGGCGCTGTCTCACCCCCATCCAGCGGCAAGTGCTCCAGATGCTCCACCTCTTCGCGGCTCTTACGCCAGACGTCAACCAGCACCAGCAAAAAAAACGCGAAGAAGACTATCAGGGCCAGGGAGGCCATAAACGCCTCCGTGTTCATGGTTCTCAGGATTTCCTTGTACATGGTCGGAGCGAGTTTAAGGTTGAGCAAGAGGAGCGGAAAGCGAATCAGCAGGCGTGGTTTCGGGGGAAGTGCCTGGCGCGGGTGTGGCAACAGCGGTCGTAACAGCCGTCGCAGCAGCGGGCGCAACAGCCGGAGCGGTTGGTACCTCGCGGTCCTTCAAGATGTCCACGCCGAGCCGCTGCAGGTAGGCGATCAGGGCAATGATGTCCATGTTTGGAGAAGCCTCCAGCCCGCTGTCCTGCAAGCCCTTCGCAATTTGTTGAGCCTGCTTGCGCAAATCCGCTGCGGCGATGGCTTCGTAGCCCTCCGGGTAAGGAACGCCGAGCTTGCGCATGGCTTTAATTTTAGCTGCCGTGCTAACTGTGTCCAGACTGCCTGCTTTGTACATCCAGGGGTAGGCTGGCATGATGGATCCCGGGGACGTGCTCCTTGGCTCGTACATGTGGTTGTAGTGCCAGGAATCGGGTTTGTACATTTTGCCGTTCACATAGCCCGAGCGCGCCAGGTCAGGACCGGTCCGCTTGGAACCCCAGAGGAAGGGGTGGTCGTACACAAACTCACCGGCTTTGGAATACTCCCCGTAGCGCTCCGTTTCCCAGCGGAAGGGCCGGATCATCTGTGAGTGGCAATTGTTGCAGCCTTCGGAGATGTATACGTCCCTGCCCTGCAATTCCAGCGGCGTGTAGGGCATCACGGAAGCCAGCGTCGGAATGTTGCTCTTGATGGTAGCCGTGGGAATGAACTCTACCAAACCACCAATCAAAATCAAAACGGTTGAAGCCAACACCATTTGAATGGGGCGGCGCTCGATCCAGCGGTGCCAGTTTTCGCCTTCGCGGGCCGGAGCTGGCGGACCAATTAATGCAGGAGCACTGGCTTCTTCATTAGCCAGGAAGCTGCCCGCGCGGATGGTCTTGACCAGGTTCCAAATCATCATCAACATTCCCACGATGTACAGGCCACCCCCGACCGCGCGAAGCGTGTACATCGGGATGATCTGCGTCACCGTTTCCAGGAAGTTCGGATAGGCCAGGAAGCCGTCAGCCGTAAATTCCTTCCACATGAAGTGCTGCGTAAAGCCTGCCCAATACAGCGGAATGGCGTAGAAGGCGATGCCCAACGTACCCATCCAGAAGTGCGCATTGGCCCACTTGTCGCTGTACAATTTGGTTTGGAACATCCGGGGAATAAGCCAGTACAAAATCCCGAAGGTGAGGAAGCCATTCCAGCCCAGCGCTCCGATGTGAACGTGCGCGATGGTCCAGTCGGTGTAGTGGGTCACCGCATTGACGCTCTTCAGGGACATCATCGGCCCCTCAAACGTGGACATGCCGTAGGCAGTGACCGCCACCACCATAAACTTGAGCGTAGCGCTGTCTCGCACCTTGTCCCAGGCCCCGCGGAGCGTCAAAAGGCCATTCAACATACCCCCCCAGGACGGCGCAATGAGCATCAGCGAAAAAACCGTGCCCAGCGATTGTGCCCAATCCGGGAGCGCCGTATACAACAGGTGGTGCGGACCAGCCCAGATGTAAATGAAAATCAGCGCCCAAAAGTGAATGATGGACAGCCGGTAGGAATACACCGGGCGATTGGCCGCTTTGGGGATGAAGTAGTACATCAGCCCCAGGTAGGGCGTGGTGAGGAAGAAGGCTACTGCGTTGTGGCCGTACCACCACTGCACCAGCGCGTCTTGCACTCCGGCGTACACCGGATAGCTCTTGAACAGGCCTACCGGCAATTCCATGGAGTTGACCACATGCAGCACGGTTACCGTGACAAACGTGGCAATGTAAAACCAGATGGCCACGTACAGGTGGCGCTCCCGGCGTTTGAGAATGGTGCCAATCAGGTTGGCCCCAAAAGCCAGCCAAATGACTGCGATGGCAATGTCAATGGGCCATTCCAACTCCGCGTATTCTTTGGATGTAGTCAGACCCAGGGGCAGCGTCAACGCCGCCGAAACGATGATCATTTGCCAGCCCCAAAAATGGAACCAAGTAAGCCCGTTGTGCCAAAGTCGCGTTTTCAGCAAGCGCTGCAGCGAGTAATACACCCCCATGAAAATGCCATTGCCCACAAAGGCGAAAATCACCGCGTTGGTGTGCAAGGGTCGCAGGCGGCCGTAGCTCAGCTCGGGGATGAAACCCAGAAAATCGGGAGCCACGAGTTTGATGGCGATAATCAACCCTACCAGCATGCCCACTAAGCCCCACAGAATAGTGGCGTAGGCAAAGGCGAGCACGATTTTGTTGTCGTAGGCGAACGTTTCGACCGGGCGGTCTGACGGGACCGCGTGACTAGCTGCGGCGCTTGCGTCGCTTGTCGTCATCAAAGAGGATTCGGATGGCTGGTGTGGTGTCATCATCGTATTGTCCGTCTTTAACCGCCCATAGAAACAAGCCCAAAAACCCCGCAGCAACGGCGAGACTGGCCAAAATCAAAAGGACGATTACGCTCATTGGTTTTTAGGCTGTGGGTTGTCTGGCATTAGAGCCAGGCTGCTCAGCGGCGGCAAGTTAGAACGGGTGCCTATCGGCTATACAGGACGCCGGTCAATGGCCGATGTGAGGGTCGTCATTCCTTGGGAAATGGGCGGAAGAGGTTCGGGCGCAAGCAAGTCAGACCTAATAATTTCGGGCGAAAGGTCAGGGTGGCTTTCCACAGCGGTCAGACCGGCCTGCCAGGCGCGCAGCCAAGCCATGCTGAGGCCGACGGCGGCCACCGTCAATGAGCTGAGCGGCATCAGGATAGCGGCCACAAGCGGGGTCAACAATCCCGAGACCGCAAACGTCAGCCCCACCACGTTGTAGGCAATTGAAACGCCAATGGCGGTCCAAACGGCGGCGCGCATAGTGCGGGCATAGCGCAACAGCGCGGGCAAACGACCGAGCGAACGCGCGTGCAATACCCCATCGGCTGCCGGAAAATAGCCGCTGAGGTCATCGGCTACGGCCAACCCGACGTCAGCTGCGGCAAGCGCTCCCGCGTCGTTCAACCCGTCTCCGAACATGCCCACATAGTGCCCTTGGGCTTGCAAGGCCTCTACGCGCTCCAATTTCTCAAAGGGCGAAACACCAAAACGCAGAGCGGCATCTTCGGGAAACAATTGCCGCATGCGCTCCTGTTCCAGCGCTTTGTCGCCGCTGAGCAACTCCAACCCGTATCGCGGGCTTTGGCCGTTGCGGGTAGCCACCAAACCTTCCAGCGCATGCCGCGCCCCTCTGCGCAAAGCGGGTTCCAGGATGAGCCGGCCGGGCACAACATCGTTGAGCGAGAGAAAGACGCCTTTCGCCGCGTTGCCGTCCGGGTCCTGCCCGTACCCCGCAAAAGCCGCAGAGCCGATCCGCACGCGGTAT
>ENA-ORBV01002161-ORBV01002161.1-microbial-mat-metagenome-genome-assembly--contig:-NODE-2161-length-42096-cov-24.297841_pt1 | contig 42096 bp, 37 predicted proteins | sample MGYA00237777_ERZ505514 | MGnify/ENA primary metagenome ERZ505514 (study PRJEB26160, sample SAMN06269048) | microbial mat metagenome | isolation source: Oligotrophic lake microbial mat | place... | reverse complement strand
GAGTTCTGTTCGATGGCCGATCGCATCGACGAATTGAAGCGCCGCATCGCTGTGGGCGAATTCTCCGGCGAGGTCGAATCGGCGTGGGAGAAGCTGCGATCCGTGCGGCTCGTGCCAGCGCTGCCGTGCAGACCCGGGCCGGAAGCAACAAAGGTCGAGACGCTCCGGAACGGCCTCAGGAACCCGTGGTTCGGCGGTCGCGTTCCGTCGGTGATGGAAGGCGCGAGCCTCGCCGCGTTCATCGCCAAGGTCGACGCAGCCAGACGAGTGAAGTCTGAAGACAAGCGCGGCGCGGTGGTGCCGTCGACACCCAAGCCGCTCGCCGAGCTAGACCTCGCGTTACTTGAATCCGCGCTAGGCGCAGGCGACGCGCGGCTCAGTGATTACATGCGCGGTCCGCTTGCAGCGATCGAATCGGCGATGGCGCGCGGGCTCGCGAGTCCGCTCGGGAACTTCAGCGGACGCGAGGCTGCGCTGGCGCGCAAGGCCAAGGAGACGGGCCGACGGTTCGTCGTTGCTGTGGCGGCGCTGGTTCCGGGCGCGGGGCGACGTGTCGCAGCCGAGCGCGCGCCGCCGGACGCGTGCGAGTCGCCGCAACCGGCGCACTGTTAGTCGGTCCCATGACGAACGGAGACAAAACGGCGAACGGACGTGCGAGCGTCGGCGGGATGGCTGCGCGCGAGCTCTGCGAGGGCTGCGGCATTTGGCCATCGCTTCGCTCGCAACGGACATCGCGGCGGCTGCGGATGCAGCCGCAAGGCGCGGGACGAGCCTCGGACTGACGCCTCGGTCAGCCGTCAGCTGCACACGCCGAGCGCCGAGCTACACTCGAATGGGTGTGGCCACTATGGCTTCGCGTCGCGTGACGTCGCCTTCACCGTTGGTGTTGTAGGTACTGCCTAAGAGTGCGGCGCAACTCTGAGGTCGAGCGATCGCAATGAGGCTGCACGAGCTGCTGCATTTCGCCCCGCTACACTCGCGTCGTCGTCTATAACGAATCTTCTCTCTCAATCGAGCACCGATGACACATTGGATTTGCCGAACGCGATTCGCGATTCTCACGGCTGCGATACTGACCGGGGTCAATGGGCACGATCGCGCGGATGCGTCTCCGCAGTCAACTCCTCTCGCGCAGGCGCCCGCGGTGCCAGCCGCGACGAGCGAGGTGCCCGCGGTCGCGCAACGCGACCCCGCACTGCCAGGGCCTAGTCCGCAAGGAACTGGTCAGCAAGTCAAGACCCCTCCACCAGACCAGCCTGTTCCCGTCAAGATCATCGCCGACGCAGCGGTTTCATCGAATGACACGGTGACGATTCGATCGCGTGCGGGCGAAACGGTCGTGCCATATCGCGTCACCGTCGGCACGCAGCCAGTATGGGACGCGGAGAACAAGCCGGTTGCGTCGATGTTCTATACCTATTACGAGCGGACGGATGTGGTGGACAAGTCGACGCGTCCGCTACTCATCTCGTTCAACGGCGGTCCTGGTTCGGCGTCGGTGTGGATGCACATTGCGTACACCGGTCCGCGGATCCTCCGCATTGATAGTGAGGGTTATCCGATTCAGCCGTACGGGATTCAGGAGAATCCATACTCCATCCTCGATGTAGCCGACATCGTGTACATCGACCCTGTCAACACGGGGTTCTCGCGCACGCTCAACGATGCGAAGCGGGAGCAGTTCTTTGGAGTGAATGAAGACATCGCATACCTCGCTCGCTGGATCGGCGCTTTTGTGACGCGCAACGGTCGCTGGACCTCTCCGAAGTACTTGATCGGTGAGAGCTACGGCACGACGCGAGCCGCTGGCTTGGCGGCGCGGCTTCAAGGCTCGCAGTGGATGTACTTGAACGGTGTGATTCTCGTATCGCCGACGGATCTTGGCATTCGTCGTGATGGCGCAATTGATGAAGCGATCTCGCTTCCGTACTACGCAGCGACCGCCTGGTATCACAAGGCGCTCGCACCAGATCTGCAAGCGCGCGACCTTGATCAGCTCTTGCCCGAGGTCGAAGCGTTCACGCTTGACCAGTTGATTCCAGCGATGGCACGCGGCGGTTCGCTTGACGAGAAGCGCCGGAGCGAACTCGTCGCGCTGTATGCCCGCTACTCGGGACTCAAACCTGAGGTGGTATTGAATCATCACTTCGCGGTACCGCCTTCGTTCTTCTGGAAGGAACTGCTCCGCGATCGCGGACTCACGATCGGTCGGCTCGATTCGCGGTATCGCGGGCTCGATCGGGAGGACGCCGGGACGAGTCCAGACTTCGATCCGGCGATGTCGGCGTGGAACCACGCATTCGCGCCCGCGATTAACTATTACCTTCGTGACGTGCTGAAGTATCAAACCGACTTGCAGTACTGGATCTTCGGTCCCGTCTCGCCATGGAATAACACGGGCGATACGACGGGGGAGAGTCTGCGCTCCGCAATGGCGGAGAATCCATACCTGCACGTGCTGGTGCAGTCAGGGTACTTCGACGGGGCGACAGACTATTTCAACGCAAAATACACGATGTGGAACATGGATCCGGCGGGGCGATTTCAGGATCGCATGACGTGGAAGGGCTACCGGAGTGGCCACATGATGTACCTGCGCCAAGAGAATCTTGGCCAAGCGAACGACGATATTCGAGAGTTCATCGCGAAGACGACGCCCAAGGCGGGGGAGCCAGCGAAGCGGTAAGACGGGCTCACGCGTCGCGCCGATGGCGAGGGCACCAACGACTCTGATTACTCCTCCCCGCCTGCGCTCCGCGTCGGCGAGCCCGCACTCTTGCAACGACAACCGCCCCCAGCTGTGGGGGCGGTCGGTATTGGTGTCGTCGAGACGCGCATCCGGGCGACGCTTCGTGTTGCTCGTCAGTGCCCAGTCGTGACCGCGTTTGCGGCGGGCTTGCGCGTGAAGACGATCTCCATCGACTTGAATTCCTTACCCGACTTTGGGTCCGGCCCGTACATATCGAGAGTCATCGAGTCTTTCCCAGTCCGGCGCTCAACTTGGCGCATAACAGCGGGCTTCTTCGTAATCGGGCAGTTGTAATCGAAGGACAAAGTCATCGTGTTTCCATCGGACGACAGCTCACCCGTGCCGAACATCATTCCCGTTCCCATGCTGTCGAACCACGTCGACTGGAACTTCTTCGAGACATTGTCGAAGCCGTTCACGCCGAATCCGTGAAACGTTCCCATTCCCGGCATCTCTCCCACGACCTCGGTCTTTGTGAAGCGGCCGTCCATCATCGGCGTGATGGTCGAGACGCACTCGCTCTTCATCGGCTCAGCAGCAGGGGTCATCCACATCGACGTTTTGCCTTGCCAGACACCGACGGCTTCTGCGAGATGTTTGTGCATCGGACCGACCATCCCAGCGTCCATAAATGCCTGCATGTCCTCAGCGGTCATGCCGGGCGGCAGCTGGTGCGCGTCGGCTGGCGGTGCAGCGGGCGCAGCGCGCGCTGGGGGTGCTGCGGCTGGCGTTCGCGCCGCGGGCGGTGCTGGCGGCGTGCGCGCGGGCGGCGCAGCGTCCTTTGAGTTCTGCGCGAAAGCGACTGTGGCTGCGAGAGCAGCGAACCCGACGACGAGGCCTAGACGGCGATCCATTGGCAATCCTCCAAAGAGTTGGGGTGCCTCCGAAGACGGCATGCGGGCCACTGCGGAGACGTCGGAGAATGTACCGCGATCGCGGGAGAACGACGTCACAAATACCCACTAAAAATGCCCAGTTGAGCGGCAGATTTTGAGCCACGTTTGGGCAGGGCGATCGCCCGATTCTCAGCGCGCTGCCATTCGCTCCCGCGTCATGCTGGGGGTGGAGTTCCCCGATCCTCACGCCTTCAGCGACGCCATATCGATAACAAAGCGGTACTTGACGTCGCTCTTGAGCATGCGCTCAAAGGCCTCGTTGATCTGTTGAATTCGAATGAGTTCGATATCGCAGGCGATGTTGTGCTTGCCGCAGAAGTCGAGCATCTGTTGGGTTTCGGCGATGCCGCCGATGAGCGAGCCAGCGAGATTGCGGCGAGGCATGAGAAGGCTGAAAACACTCACGAGTTGGGGATTGGACGGCGCTCCGACGACGACGAGGCTGGCGTCTAATTTCAGTAAGGCCAAGTAAGCATTGAGATCGTGGTCGGCGGAGACGGTGTCGAGGATCAAATCGAAGCTGCCCGCGTGCTTGGCCATCGCATCAGCGTTCTTCGAAATCACGACCTCGTCGGCGCCGAGCCGTTTTCCGTCGGCAACTTTGCTCTCGGAAGTGGTGAAGAGAACGGTGTGGGCTCCGAGTGTGTGAGCGAACTTCACACCCATGTGGCCGAGCCCACCAAGTCCGACGATGCCGACTTTCTTGCCCTTGCTTGCTCCCCACTTTCGGAGTGGCGAGTAGGTTGTGATGCCAGCGCACAAAAGTGGTGCCGCGCAAGCAGGATCGAGAATGCTTGGCACCTTCAGCGTGAACGCTTCATCGCAAACTATCTTCTCCGAGTAACCACCGTGGGTCATGCCGCCCGAGTGTTTGTCGGGCCCGCCGTACGAGAAGACCGGGCCACCAAGGCAGAACTGCTCGAGGTTGTTCGTACAACTTGAACACGTGCGACAGGAATCAACGAGGCAACCGACCGCTGCGGTGTCGCCCACTTTGACCTTGCTGACCTTGTTGCCCACGCGCGTGACGCGGCCGAGGATCTCGTGGCCAGGTACGACCGGGTACGTCGTCATGCCCCACTCGTTGCGGGCGGAGTGCAGGTCGGAGTGACAGACACCGCAGTAGAGGATGTCGATTTCGACATCGCTTGGAAGCGGTTCGCGCCGATTGATCGTCATCAGACCGAGCGGCGACGTGGACGATTGAGCGGCGAAGGCTTTCGTAGACACTGCGGAACCTCGTGAAGGGCGATGAAGGTGGGGCTACCGTCAAATCTTGTGTGTACCGGCGAAACGAAAAAGGCGACGTACCTTGGGAGGTTGCCACCAACCTAAGAGGACGACGCCACCGTGCGTCACGCTACATCGAATCCACTCGCATCGCCATTCCTTCCCTCCAACAACCACGTGATTGCCTCGCTCATCCGTGACGGCGCCAAGCGGCTCCTCGCGGCCGCGATCGAGGACGAGGTCGACATGCACCTTCGCCCAACGACGGGAACTTGTCGGCGACGATGGCCGTCGTCTCGTCGTCCGTAACGGGCGTTGTCCCGAGCGAGACATCCTCGCGCCCGTGGGCCCGATTCCCGTCCGCGCGCCGCGCGTGCGCGACCATCGGCCGCCCGAGTCGCGCGAGACCTTCCGCTCGCGGTACCTGCCGCCGTACATGCGCCGGTCGACCTCGATCGACGAGCTCGTGCCGTTCCTCGTTCTCGCGGGCGTGAGCACGAACGACATGGCCAGCTCGCTGCGGCCGATCCTCGGCGCGCAGGCGGAAGGGCTTTCGCCTTCCACCGTCGGCCGCATGATCGAGATCTGGCGCGGGCAGCATCGGGAATGGTTGTCGAGGTCACTCGCTGGCAACCATTACGTTTACGTCTGGGCTGACGGCGTCCTCTTCAACATCCGCATGGAGGACGGGGACAACAGGCGGCAATGCATCCTGCTCCTGATGGGCGCGACGGCGGAAGGCAAGAAGGAGCTGATCGCGATCACCGACGGCTACCGCGAGTCGAGCGCGAACTGGAAGGAGCTGCTGCTGGACGTGCAGCGGCGCGGCCTGGCAATCGAGCCGAGCCCTTCATGTGTGGGGGCGGTCGCGGACGGGAGCCTCGGCTTCTGGGCAGCGCTCGCCGAGGTGTGGCCGTCGACGCGGGCGCAGCGCTGCTGGGTGCACAAGACCGCGAACGTGCTGACGAAGCTTCCGAAGTCGCTGCATCCGAAGGCGAAGGAGATGATCCACGCGATCTGGGTGGCACCGGGCAAGGACGAGGCGACCAAGGCGCCCATGGCACTCGGGGCGCTCGCCTCGACGTTCCGCGCGAAGTGCCCGAAGGTGGCGGAGTGCGTCGAGAAGGATAGAGACTCGCTCCTTGCCTTCTACGATTTTCCCGCCGAGCACTGGCAGCACGTGCGCACGACCAACGCGATCGAGTCGACATTCGCGACGATCCGCACGCGTTACGACAAGACAAAGCAGAACTGCACGCGTGCGGCGTGCCTCGCGATGGTGTTCAAGCTGGCGCACGCGGCGCAGCGCCATTGGAGGAAACTAAACTCAAGCGAACTCCTCGGCGACGTGGTCGCTGGCATCCTGTTCCAAGACGGCATCCAAGCCAAGGCCGCCGCCTGATCGCGACGCCGCCGCACACACGATTTTGACGGTAGCACTGCGCTGGATCATGCACTCGAATGGGTGTGGCCACGATGGCTTTCCTGAGCCGATCGCGCGACGGGCCGTCGGAGTTCCTGAAGGACTACAGGGGAACGCTCGTGGCGGACGGGTACGGCGGATACGACGGCGTGGTGACGGGCAACGGCATCGTGCGCGCGGGCTGCTGGGCGCATGCGCGGCGAAAGTTCGTGGACGCGGAGAGGAGCGAGCCCGACGTCGCGAAGCAGGCGGTCGCGCTCATCAACGCGATGTTCGCGGTCGAGCGCCGCGCGAAGGACCTCGATCCCGCCGCGCGGCTCGAGATGCGCCAGCGCGAGTCCTCGCCTTTGTTAGTCGCGCTGCGCGCGCGGCTCGACCGCTGGCGGACCGAGCTCTTGCCGAAGCACCAGACATCGAAGGCGGTGGGGTACGCGCTCAACCAGTGGGAGGAGCTGACCGTCTTCGCCGCCGACGGCGCGGTACCGATCGACAACAACGGATCCGAGCGCGAGATGAAGCGGATGGCGCTGAATCGTGAGAACAGCCTCTTCGTCGGCAACCCGCGCGGCGGCGAGACAGCGGCGATCCCCTCGAGCCTAACGAGCTCGTGCCGGCGGCACGCGGTCGATCCGCAGCGCTATCTCACGCAGCTGCTCGTGAACCTGCCAGCGGCGACGAATGCCGATCTCGAGTAGTGGCTGCCCGACCAGTGGAAGCTGAGGCAGGCCGAGCTGGCGTCGGCGTGAGTGGGGTTGGCGGAGCGGACACTGAAGGCGGGCAACGCGCTCTCGGCGATCGAGTTTGGAGGTCCCGACAAATGGGTGTGGCCAAGTGCTGGCGAGATAGCGTGCCGCGTGTCATCTGTCGCGAGCCGCCTTGGGCGCAGCCTCGGGTGCGCTCCAGTGCACGCCGAAGTCAGTGGTCGTCCAGGTGGAGATCACTGGCAGCTTGGTTTGGCGTCGCATTATTGTCATCGTGCCAGTGCCGGCAGATCCTATGGTCACACCAGTTATCTTGGACCCTTCAAACCGAATAGGTGGGATTGACCAAACACGCCAAGATCTCGCCGCGTCAAGCGAAACTGCAAACTGGTCTGCGACGTAAAAGATGAAGTTGCTGTCCCCAGTCTCTACTAGCGCGCCGCCGTCTATTTGGTCCGCAAATAGGGAAGTTAGACGAAGTAGTTCAATTTCGCGTCCCGTGTCGTCGACTCGATAGAGCGTGTATTTTCCGCGTGGGCTATCTAACCCGATGTGGAGTAAGCGCGAGTCTTGGTGCCTCCGGGCTCGGAGGTGAACCCGAGAGGAAATAATCTCAACGGCTCCCAACTGCCTGCCGAAGGCGCCGCTGCGCGATGCCAACTGGAATCCACCCCATCCGAGCACAACGATCGCCATTACGAGTAGGCTAACCGCAAGATATGCCTTTGTCCGTCTGCGAGCGAATTGAGCCCTCTTCGCCCCGCCCGTGTGAGGGATTGAGATGCTGCTGTCGCTTCTTTGAGGTGCTGAGGTCACGACACCCACCAACGCAATCCCCAGCCAACAATGGTGCCGGGCAACGGCGCCATGTGCCAGGCGCAACTCCCGAGCTCGGACCAGGTGTAAGAAGGGCCAGTTGGGCATTGGCCGCAAGCGAACGTGGCCAAACACCCCTGCGCTCCGCTCGGAACTCCGATGCAGCCGCGAATGCAGGTGCACATACTGCAGGCGCTGGCATTCCACAGGGCCTGAACTGCTTGCAGGCATCCCGAGGTCCCGCCGTACAGACTGCCCAGCATGCAAGCCATCGCCGTTCGTTCCTCGCTCATGCAGCAATCGTGAACCGCGCAACAATTGTCCAAACAATCGATTCGGGATATGGTTGGAACTGTGCCGTTGCAGGACGCAGCGCCAAACGCGCCACAAAAAGAGCCATAACTAAAATTTAAAGCAAATGGCGCGAGCCACAGCCCCCTAGGTCGACCCGACCGCCGATTGGGCGAAGCCCGGATGGGTCGGTTTCGCCAAGAGCCACGGCGCGCACATACGAAGCGAGTGCCGGTCCGGCAAGGTATTCGATTGGATCGCGCTGAAGCCAAACTCCTAAGCCTGCCGCTAGGTTGCGGTGTTGAACATGCCAGTTTGCATTGACCGCCATGTCCGCCGCATATCCCGCATATCCAAACCGATTCCTATTCCGGCCCAGCGTCTCCCACCCCGCCGTCGCGCCCGCCTCGGCCAGGACAATCGTGTTGTCGGCCCCGTCGACCGTCCCGTCGAGGTTGAGGTCAGCCTTCGGCGTATTCGTTCCCCAAGCGCCGAGCAGGATCGCCTCGTCGGCGTATTCGTGCGTCGTGCCGGTGCCGTAGATGTAGCTCACCGTCGTCGAGCCCGGCAGCGTCACGCCGGTCCGCCTGATCGTGTTCCGCCCGCTTGTCGCGGCTGCGTAGGTGTAGCTGACCGCCTTCGCCGGAACGCCGCCTGCTCCGATCACGCCATCGGGATCGGCCGTGAACGTCGTTAAGTTGCCCCAGCCGTCGTATGTCGGCTGCACCTGGTTCACCGCGCTGCCGCTGCCCGCCGTCGCGTTGTCGTAAGTCGTCACCGTCTGAACGCGTGAGCATAACGGACACACCCAAGCGCCCAACCCGGTCAGTCGTTCAGCCGCACACGCCGAGCGCCGCGCTGCAGTCGAATGGGTGTGGCCACTATGGCCCTCTGTTAATCCTGTTGATCCTGTTCATCCTGTCCATCCATGTGAATCCATAAGTTCGTCGTACCAAGAGATTCAACATGGATGGACAGGATGGACAGGATGATGCGGCACTTCGCCTGCGCGCGGCGGCTCAAGGCGAAGCCCCACAAGGTCGTCGTCGTCGCGAGCATCCGCAAGCTCTTCACCACTCTCAATGCGCTGCTGAAGCACGGCGAGAAATGGAACCCCGACCGCTTCGCAATTTCAACTTAAGGACCTGCAAATGGACACAGCCGCTGGCGACTCTGCGCTTCCTGTTAGGCGTCGCTTCGTCGTCTCCAGATTGCTGGGTTACGAGCGAAGTGAATGCAGCCAGCGACGATGACAGTCTCGTCTACGACTTCGTAGAGCAGGAAACACGGAAAGCGACGAATGAACACGCGGCGTCGGGTTTTGTAGACGACCGCGAATGCATCACGACGCTCTTGGATGGAAGGGACTGCGGCGTCAAACGATTGCTGGAACGCCTCTCCCAGTCCCTCGCCATGTTCTTCGTACCACGCACGAGCTTCGATCAGTTCTGCTGCCGCCTCCGGCGTGAACCGAATTCTCTTTGTCCGCCCTTCATGCGTCGCTGAACCTCTTCGAGCGAGAGTGACCGCGACGGATCCTGAAGGTATGCATCCAAGCGTCTGTCCATCTCCGCCTTCAGCGACTCGGGCAGTGGCGCAGACTCAATGTCACATGCGATGCTGTCCCAGAGATCTTCGACCAGCTGGAGACGTTCGGAGATCGGAAGGTGCTTGGGTTCATCCAGGCGAACGTTCATGGCTGAGATTCTCGTCTGCGCAGCACGCTCATGCAACATTCGCGGAATTCCCTTCCACATCATCGAGCATTGTTTTCCAGCACCGAGGAGTAGCCCTTGCGGCCGCATTCGCAGCCGCCGAGGTGCGCGTTTCGACCGAGACGATAGCGAAACTCCACAGCCCGCCCGCACCGATCGCGCAGACGCTCACTCGTCCGTTCGCCGGAACGCGAACGTTCTTCGCACGTCAAACGGGCGTGTCCTCTATGTCACCTGTGCGACATGTGCCCCATTATCGCGCCGTCCACGCCCCGAGGACCATGGCAAGATCCGCTGGTCCTATGACGCCATCACCATCGAGGTCGGCGCGAGGCACAGCGGCATCGGCGGTGGGCCCCCATTCTTGCAGCACAACGGCGAGATCGCGCACATCCACGTGGCAGTCGATCGTGACGTCGGCGGCGTCGAACGTCATCGGGTGCAGGATGAATCCCGTCGGCACGCATCCACCGATTCCCAATCTGCCATCTACGAGGATGTTTCCGCTGTCGTCGACCGTCAGCGCGGTTAACAGCTTCGACCTCGGCGGCAAGATCGTGAGTGTGGTCAGGTCATAGAGCTGTCCGCTTTGCCAAAGAATCGCACGGGTCCATGGAACGCCCGGGCCCTGAGTCTGCCCGCTGGCACCCACTATTTGATCGACTTCGTTCATGTCATAGGGCAGCGACCGATCCCCGCCCGGCAGCGGAAGGACGCCAAGAGGAATCTGCTCGCCACCATTCCAGAAGTAACCTCGCCTCAGTAACGGATCGTCAGGCCGCGCCTGCACAAGCGTCACCCGCAGCGCGGCGTGGCCATTGCGAGTCACTCGAACCGCCCACGGGTGCATGGTGCCTTCAATTGTCGGAAGGTCGGTGATCGCGTCGAGAGTGCCGATGAACGCTCGTCTTGGACTTTCGACCGTGCTTTCGCCGTGCCAGCCGCAGATCATTCCCAGCGCGTTCGTACCTCGGATTTCGCCGTGCTTCGACTCGATCGCCTCAGGGAGCGAGAGCATTTCGCCGTTTCTCGATGCGAACGGGAAGAGACCGAGCCGTCCGCTTCCAAACGAGCCCACGACATAACCGTCGCCGTCAGCATCCTGAACGTTGACGTACATCGACGGGTCAGGCGCTGGTACACACCACGATGTTCCTCGGTACCAGATGACGAACTGTGTGGTTTCGTCGGAGAATCCCGGAACGTCGCCGGTCCCTGCGATGAGACCGTTGTTAGACACTTGGCGAGCCTGTCGATCTGTCACGGTGCTTGGTCCGGCTATCACCTCATAGCCTGTGGTCGGGCTCCAGCGGAAGGGATGATGGTTGATTTGGCCGGGGTACTTGAATGAACCAACGACACTGCCATCCGGTCCTAGGTCACTTACCACCAGTGTTGCCCAATTCGCTGGCTTCTCGAGAAGCTCGACCGTGTAGGTGCACTGCGCGCATACGACCCTGTCCGTCGTCAGCGACGATGCGAGGAGAGCCACAGCGGCCACGCCCATTCGAGTGTAGTTCAGCAGTCGGCGCTTGCGACCGGACGATCGAACGAGACGCCAAGCCGAGGCGTGTTGTGCTTCTCGTGGCCGCATCGGGAGCTGGCGGGTCGGGGGCATGGGTATGTCCACTATGGGCTCACGCTGCGCGAAGTCAAAGAGCCGCGCGAAGAAGAGAACGCCCGCGGCATCCGTATCGCCAAGCGAAATCGTGGCTGCGTAGGTGGTGGCCATGAAGGCAGGGTACAGGCGGCGGCCCGCGCCTCGGCGACAACGCATTACCACGATTTCTGCGAGCGATCTACTGACATCGTTGAGAAATTCGACGTAATGACGCTTCTTAACTGCGGCATGCATTCGTGGATTGATCACATCTCTCGCCTCGCGGGGTTCGCTGATGAGACACATTGCCTTCCCATTCGTGACAGTTTTGTTCGCCTGCATCCAGGGAGTGCAGGCAGGTTCGCCGTGGACGATTCTCTCCGCTGATCGATCCGCGCAAGCGCTGGCAGCGTGGGGCGGTTTCGATGTCTTTGGGACCGGAATCGACTGCGACTGCGCCTCGAGCGACGCCACGTCCACCGTCGCACCCGGTCCGTGGTCAGTTGACGTCACCGCTCCCCAATGTGGGTTGTCCGAAGCGGACCAGACCAGCGTCCTGACCGCGTTTGAACTCACAGGCGACGGAGCCGCAAGCGGAGGAGTGTTGCTGCCCCTCGTCGGCTTCTGCGCGAGCATCGTGTACAACCAGAACGCGACGAGTCATCTCGGTGCGACAATTGTTGTCACCGCCCCGACGCAGGTTCGGGTCGCAATGACAGCGTCAGTTGGCTGCGTCGGATGCGCGGGTGCAGCGGGCGAACCGCCGAGCGCGACGGTCGAGCTCAAGAGTGCGAGCACCGCGCTCGCAATGGCGTCCGTAGAGACACTCATGCCTGGAGCGTCGCAGACATTCCTCGGTGTGATCACGCTCGCGCCGGGAACCTACACGCTGACGGCGAACGCCAAGGTGACGAATCTCCAAGTCGAAAACGGTCCGTGGATGACATCGTCGCAGGCGAGCTTCAAGGTGGCGATCCAACAGATGTGCGCCGCTTCCGACCTGAACGGCGACGGAACCGTGAGCGCTCCCGATCTCGCCGCATTGCTCGGTGCCTGGGGACTACCGGGGGGACCGGCGGATCTTGATGCGAGCGGAAACGTCGGTGCCTCTGACCTTGCAATTCTCCTAGCTTCTTGGAGCGGTTGCTGACCCGGTCTACCAAGAGGTGTCGCGCGAGTGCGGCCCAATCACTCGCCGAGCAACGACTGCAAGCCCCGCGCGTGCATCGCATCCGCGCGTTCGCGCATCTGCGGAACGGGTATCGCAATCGCGTCCACACGCTTCGGCGCAGGTGGAGCCCGCGCGTGGCAGATCGCGTTGGCGATGAACGTGGTCAGTCGTTTCATGGTGTCCGCACAGATACACCACGCCGGGAGGAAGATAGGCAAGCGAGCAGCCAAAGTACGAATGCAGCGGTACGCATGCAGTGTTAGTACCATTGTGCTCCGCAGCCGCCATTGCGGCTGCGCCGGAGACGCTGAGCGCAGCGAAGTAGAGGGGTGCTTAAGGCAGCGGATCGCGTCGCTCGAGTCGCCGACCATCAGCGTGCGCGTCGACCGTCGTTGGCCCCACGCTTCCGAACCCCGGCGCGGTACAACACGCTTATGCGCAGCACACTCATCGCGTCGAGCGCGGCACTTGTCCTCGCTTCAGTTTCCGCCCTCGCTTTTACTCAGGCACAACAGCAGTTCAAGTACGAAGTGCACGATATGAAGCGGCCTCAGCCCTCCGTCGTCGATCCGGGCCCGGCGGGGGCGCCTGCGCTGCCGCCGTCCGACGCCGTTGTCCTCTTCGGAGCATCGAAGCCGGATCTCTCGGCATGGAAGGGGAGTAACGGCGACGCGAAGTGGAAGGTGCTTGACGGCGCGATGATCGTGCAGCCGCAATCTGGGGACATCACGACGAAGGAGTCGTTCGGCGACGTGCAACTCCACATCGAGTGGATGGTGCCTGCGGACGCTAAGGTCGAGGGTCAGCACGGCGGCAACTCTGGCGTCTTCTTCATGGACCGCTACGAATTGCAGGTCCTGTCGAGCAACCCGAACGTGACCTACGCCGACGGCATGGCTGGGTCGCTCTACGGTCAATACCCGCCACTGGTGAACGCTTGCCGACCGCTGGGGCAGTGGAACGTCTACGACGTCGTCTTTCGGGCTCCGGTGTTCGGGAAGCCAGTCGCGGGAAATGACGGCGCTGAGGCGGCCGCGACGGTGCTCCATCCGGCGAGCCTGACTGTTTTCCTCAACGGCGTCCTCGTGCAAGACAACGCCGAACTTTTAGGAGCAACCGTTCACGGGGCAAGGGCGCAGTACAAGGCTCATGACGCGACCGGGCCGATCCACCTTCAAGATCACGGAGACCCCATCCGGTACCGGAACATCTGGCTCCGCAAATTGGCGTCCCGCGGATCCGCTGAGTGATCCCTTTGGTGCGCCCTTTCGTGGGGATGTGCGTAGTCTCTGCCGTCGGAAGCGCTTTCGGAGTTTGCTATGACCCATATGCCTTTTGAGAACCTCGCCCAGCGGCGCGTAGGGGGGCAGTCCGCACCCCAGTCTGCATCCCAGTCTGGCGCGCGGCACGGCTTCACCCTCGTCGAACTGCTCGTCGTCATCGCGATCGTCGCTCTTGTCATCGCGATCCTCTTGCCGGTCCTCGGTCGCATGCGAGCCGCCGCGCGCACGACGACCTGTCTTACGAGCCAACGGTCGATCGCGAACGCGATGAACCAGTACGCCGCTGACAACGCGGCGCGATTGCCCAGTCCGCGGACCGACAAGGCGATCTCCGGCGTGGCGCACTGCTGGGTCAACGCCTCCGGCGCGAACCTGCAAAACCTGCCCGATGGGACCAAGATCGAGACTCAAAAAGCCCTCGAGGGTGGCGTCCTTTGGTCGTACATGGATCAAAATCCATTGGCGTATAAGTCGCCGCTTGATCCGACGCAACGACTCCGCAGCTACTCGATCAACTCGTACGTCGGAAATATTAGTTGCCCCGATGACTTCGGGTGCGGAACGCTCGTCCCGCTCCCAGCAGGCCAGACGAGCCTGCCGACCTCGACGCTGTCGAAGTTGCCTCAGCCAGCGAACACGATGTGTTCGATCAATGAAGAGTCACCGCTCGGCTACAACGAAGAGGGATGGCTGCTCGACTGGAGCGTGCCGTTCTGGGAAGACATCCCGGCATTCTGGGACTCGAACCGGATCAACATGTCGTTCATGGACGGGTCGGTCAAGACCATGAATATCTTGAGCCCCGGCTTCGTTGCTCAAGCGAGCGCTTCGCCCACGGGATTCACCGAGAGCGGCGATATGAGTTCGGGCTCCGAGTTCGGTCCCGCGACGTGGCTCGTGATGCGGCAGTACCTATTGCCAGGACGCCTCGACTTCTAACTAACTAACTAACTAACTAACGCCCGTTCAGTAGCTCTTCTTCTTGTCCTTCTCGCGACCCTTGGCTGACGCCCGGTCCTTCTGAGCTTCGGTGTCGCGTTGCCAGCGATCGCTCGGGCCAGCCGCGCCGCCGCCAGTCGAAATCATGCTGCGGTTTGCCTCGACGAGCTGGGTCACGAGCTCCGGGGTCAGCGAACCTGGATGACCCTGCCAGCGCACAACGCCGTCGGTTGAAATAACCGCGACATGCGGGATGTCGCTGACACCGAAGCCTTTCTTCATTGAGCCCATCGGATCGGTGCCAACGGAGTACTCAAAGCTCGCGCGGGTGAGACCGTATTGGCGCAAGCCAGAATCAAACTTGCTTCCAGTCTCGTCGCTGATCCCGATGCACGCGACGTCGCGGCTGAATCCCTTGGCGATCTCGTTCATGTGCGGGATGGCAGCCCGACACGGCGGACACCACGTCGCCCAGAAGTCGACGATGACGAGTTTGCCCTGCGGGGAGGGGGCGTTCGTGAGCCACTCAACGTTTCTCGGCAGCGGGGGAGATGTCTTGCCGCGCAAATCGGCCGCGCCTGAAATGGGTGTGTTGAAGGTCGGGAACTCTTTCTTCGCGACCGATGTTTCCTTGGGACGAGCGGTCGGTAGATTCGCGGGGTCGTACGGCGCCGCGACGAGTTCCTTCACGGTTTCCGCCACGCCGTCGATCGTGAGGCCACCAGCTTTGATATCGCCGGTGCGATCAATGACAACATTGATAGGCTTCTTGTAAGCGCCAATCAGATCGCAGAAATCGCCGGTTCGGTCGATGCCCGTCGGCATTTCCGGCTTCGATTTGCCAAGCTGAACGTCGGCCTTGTCGGCACCCTCGGGCGTATGAATCACGATCAATTGCACGTCGTCAGATTTGAACTCCGCGAGTGCCTTTGCGAGTCGTTCAGGCGTCGTGCGGCTGGCAGTGTTCTTCGTCGTGAAGGTTTGGATGACGACGACCTTCCCGCGGAGCGACTTAAGGCTCGGCGCACCTTCGTCCGTCACCCAGTCCACGCTACTCGTGAACTCCGGCGCGACAAATCCGATGGCGTTGTCGATCGCAGCTCGGTCGTTCTTGTCGAGCTTGTCGAGGCGCCGCGCCTTGTCCCGCTCCTCTTTCTTCGCGTCGCGAGTCTTCGTGCTATCGGGTTTGACGACCGATTGCGCGATCGCGGGTCCGACGGTAGCAGAGGCAAGAATCGCTGAAACAAGCAGGCCGGGGAGCAGTCGTCGATCCATCAAAGCACCTCGTAGGAGAAGCGGTCAACGATACCAGTGCATCGGGCGAACTCTGAAGCAATTCACCCGTCGCCGGCGGGCGTGACGCATTCGCCAGCCCTACCGGTCGAGAAGTGCGGCGTTGTCGATGAGCCGGACGCCGCCGCCGGGCCAGCTTAGGCGTGCCGCGATGAGCGCTCGCGACGGTTGAGTGAACTCGTTCATCGGCAAGAGCGACGCGGCGTCGCGTACGACCGCATAATCGAGCGTGAACTCACCACCCTCCGGGGGGTCGGCGGCTGTCCTCGCGAGAACTTCGTGCATGGCTCGCTCCGCGGCGGCGGGTGACCCGGTTACTTTGGCCGCCGATTGCGCCGCTCGAATCGCGCGAACGACGCCAATCGCCGCACTCCGGTCCTGCGGCCGAAGGTAGCGATTGCGGCTGCTGAGCGCGAGGCCGTCGTTCTCACGAAACGTCGCGACCGGTGCGATCGTCAGGCCCGGCCAACGCGATGGCGTCGACTTTTCAGCGATACGCACCATGGCCTCTACCAATTTCAGCTGCTGCCAATCCTTCTCCCCGAAGAAGGCGACCGCCGGGCGTACCACGTCGAAGAGCCGGGCGACGACGAGCTGTACGCCAGCGAAATGCCCGGGCCGGAAGTGATCTTCGAGACTTGGCTGCGTCGCAACGTCGGGAAGCGCCAGCCGCGCTGCGACGGCGTTCGCCTCGGAGATTCCTTCGGGGTAGATCGTCGCGGCGGCTGGCACCCACACGACGTCGACGCCTTCCGCCCGCGCGATAGCGAGGTCGGCGTCGAGGGTCCGCGGGTATTGCGCCAGATCTTCGGTCGGTGCGAACTGGGTCGGGTTGACGAAGATCGAAAGCGCGACCGGGCGTCCGGTCTCTTTCGCCCGGCGAAGCAGTGCGGCGTGGCCTTCGTGCAGCGCGCCCATTGTGGGTACGAAGACGCACCCGCGAAAGGATGCCAAGTCTGCCGGTTGCTCGACGACGCGCATCGCCGCACGTTAGCGGCGAGCTGACGCGTCCGCAGCGGACCCTGCGAGCATCCGCCGCCGGGTCGCGGGCTGGTCCCACGAACAACAGCATCTGAGCGCGAAGGACCCTCCGACCTTCATCGTGGGACGGTTTCATACCGCTCGTCCACTCAATCGCCACATGCGCGGACCGGGCACCGTTCAAGACCCACTCGGACGGTGCCCGGCTTCTTTTTCTAGGGGCTGTCACAATGCCCCGCATGCACACCCGGCTCATCGGATCATTGGTTGTCAGCCTCTTCGTCGTCGCTGCAGCACTCGCACAGGCACCGCCGGCGAAGGTGCCGGAACCGGCGAGGCCGACCAACGTCGCCGCGAAACTCGCAATTCCGCCCGACGCGGAACACGCAACTAAAGCGCTCGTCGATTCACCGCGCCACGGCGAGTGGGTCGAGATTGCACTCCCCGCCGCGAGCGACGCTGCGAAGGGCGACGCCGCAGCGAAGCCAGTGACGCTCAAGACGTGGGTGTCGTATCCCGAGCGCAGCGGAAAGGCACCGGTCGTCATCGTGATTCACGAGATATTCGGCATGACCGACTGGGTGCGCGGGGTCGCGGATCAACTTGCGGCCGAGGGCTTCATCGCGGTCGCGCCCGATCTCCTTTCCGGCAAGGGCCCTAGTGGTGGCGCGACCGACTCGTTCACTGGTGATGCGGTGCGTGACGCCGTGAGTAAGCTCGACCCCGTCGAGGTCACCGCTCGCTTGAACGCAGCTCGCGACTACGCGACTACGCTGCCGTCGGCGACGCAGCGCACCGGGTGCATCGGTTTCTGCTGGGGCGGCTCGACGACATTCGCGTACGCCACCAAGCAGCCGAAACTCGATGCCGCGGTCGTCTACTACGGCACGGCACCAACGACGAACGAGGCGCTCGGGCAAGTCGCCTGTCCGGTCCTCGGGTTGTACGGCGGCGATGACGCGCGAGTGACATCGACAGTCGAACTAACGACGAAGGCGACGACCGAGCTCAAGAAGAGTTACACGCCGAAGGTGTACGACAAAGCCGGACACGGATTTCTGCGGCAGCAGAGCGCCCGGGACGGCGCGAATCTCGCGGCGGCGCAGAGCGCGTGGGCGGAGACGATTGCAATCCTGAGGAAGCAACTCGAAGTTAGGTCCAAAGAGTAGGCGATCAGCATGACATCTCAAGATTCACCTTCACCAGCGGGCAGCCACCGTCCCCGCCGTAGAGGCGCGGTCGAACTCCTGCGCTGTGGCGTGAGCTGGTTCTCGCCGCGACACCTGCTGGTAGCGCTCGTACTGCTGTTTGTCGCGACCCCGTTCATCGATCGGCCGCCATACGGCGAGTTGGTTGAGACATTGGCAGTCACCCTAGTGCTTCTCGGCGCCATGCTCGCTGTCGGCGGCAACGCGCGAACACTGATCACGGGAGCGGTCTTGGTCGCCCCAGCGGTTGCCGCACGCTGGATCGAGCATTACATGCCCGGCGTACTTCCGCCATTCTCCGGCTCAGGATTCAGCGTGCTGTTTCTCGGCTTCGTTGCCTATCAATTGTTGCGGTTCGTACTTCGCTCGCCTGAAGTCACGGGCGATGTCGTTGCCGCGAGCATGTCCACGTATCTCTTGCTTGGGCTCATGTGGGCTGCCGCCTACGTCTTCGCCGAGGGTCGCCACCCGGGTTCGTTTGCCCTGTTCGGCACGCCGATGACGACGTTTACCTGGCTCGACGGCTACTACTTCAGCTTCATCACGCTGATCAGCATTGGATACGGCGACATGACTCCGCTGACGCGCACGACGCAGATGCTCGCGATCGTCGAAGGCATGGCTGGCATGTTCTTTCTCGTGACCGTGATTGCGCGGCTCGTCGGGCATTACGCGCCGAATGGCTCGCGCAAGCAGCAGTCGCAATAAAAGCGGGGAAGAGCGCTGCGATTGTCAGGATTCGCGAGTCCTGACGTCCAACGCGTCCCGGACCGGAGACCACGCATGCCTTGGACTACCTCGCGATTCGTTTTCCCTCTCGTCGTTGTCGTAGCGAGCTGGCTCGCGTTTACTCTCGGGCTGCGATCGGGAGACGTACCTGCGTTGGTGCCGCCCAAGGCCAGTGAGTCGAAGCTGCCCGAGACTGGCGTCGCCGTCGTCGAACTCTTTACGTCGGAGGGTTGCTCGTCGTGCCCGCCAGCCGACGCTGTGCTCAAGGACATGGAAGCGAAGTATCGCGGCAAGAATGTGCACTTCATCGCCGCCCACGTTGACTATTGGGACCGCCTCGGTTGGCCGGATCGCTTCGCGTCGAAAGAGCGGACCGAGCGACAGCAGGGATACGCCGACGCGTTTCTGACACGCTCGATCTACACGCCGCAAATGGTGGTGAACGGTCAGGTCGAATTCGTCGGCTCTGATCGCGGAAAAGCCGAAAAGGCGATCGACGCGGGGCTCCGGTCACCATCGACGATAAAGATGACTGCCACGCTCGCGGAGCGGAAGACCGGCGAAGCAGTGGAGGTCCACGTCACCGCGAGCGCAACAGCGGCCGCAAAGCTCGAGGGGAAGTTGATCGCACACGTGGTCTGGACCGAGGACGACTTGGTTTCCAAGGTGGTGCGCGGTGAGAATGCGGGCCGGACGCTAGAGCACACCCATGTTGCCCGGGCGTGGACGTCAGGCCAATTGAACGCGAAAGGCGAGGTCGAGCTCCGGCTGCAACCGCCGGAACGGTCGAAGTCCGACGCGTCGCGCATCGAGGTGTTTCTCCAGCGCGAGAGGAACGGCAAGCTTGGGGAAATCGTGGCGGCTACAAGTCTTCCGCTGAAGTAGAGCCGTTTGTTTGGCGGTTGTTTGGAATTTTGGAGACGCGACGGGTCGCGCGGCTGGGTTCGCTGAATCGGCGACGCTCCCGCAGTCGCGATGCGCGTTCCTACGCGCCCGCGGTTTCCTGCGGATTAAAGATCCGGAGTCGTTGGAGAGAACCCGGCGCGGGGCTACACTGAGAATCAGTTGCAACTGCGCTCATCCACCCTCGCGTGGATCGTGCTGGGAGCAACGGGGGTGTTCGTCTCGGCGGCGCGACAGCCAGCCGCCGACGAGACCGTTGGCCGGAGGTTCCGACCGAACGCGATGCCCTCGTCGTCACTCTTGCCTCCTTCTTCTCGAAGGCACCAACGCTCATGACCCTCAAGCTTCCGATCTACATGGACCACGCCGCTACGACCCGCACTGATCCGCGGGTGGTGGAGGTCATGCTGCCCTACTTCACGGAGAAGTTTGGCAACTCCGCCAGCCGTAACCACAAGTTTGGCTGGGAGGCGGAAGACGGCGTCGATCACGCCCGCGAACAGGCCGCCGCGCTGATCGGTGCCGACGCGAAGGAAATCATCTGGACGTCGGGCTCGACTGAGTCCAACAACCTCGCGATCAAGGGCGCGGCGCACATGTATGCGAAGGCACCCGAAGGTCAAGTTGGCCGCGGCCACATCATCACGGCGCTGCACGAGCACAAGGCGGTGCTTGATCCGTGCAAGCGCCTCCAGCGCGAAGGCTTCGATGTCACCTTCCTTCAGCCGCCGCCCGACGGCGTCATCACGCGAGCGATGGTCGAAGCGGCGATGCGACCCGACACAATTCTCGTAACGATCATGTGGGCGAACAACGAGATCGGCACGATCAACGAGATCCCCGAAATCGGCGCGCTCTGCCACGAACGCGGCGCGATTTTTCACACCGACGCGACGCAGTGGGTCGGCAAGATGCCGACCAACGTCGAGCGTGACAACATCGATCTCATGTCGTGGTCCGGTCACAAAATCTATGGACCGAAGGGCGTCGGCGCGCTGTACGTTCGTCGACGCAAGCCGCGGGTTCGACTCGAGGCGATTCTCGACGGCGGCGGCCACGAACGCGGAATGCGGTCTGGAACGTTGAACGTCACAGGCATCATTGGGTTCGGCGCGGCGTGCGAGTTGTGTCAGAAGGAAATGGAGACCGAGAGCGATCGACTTTACCGGCTCCGTCGCAAGCTTGAGACCGAACTTTCCAACCGACTCGAAGGCGTCCACATTAATGGCCACGCTGAGCGCCGCCTACCGCACCTCACGAACATGAGCTTCGGCTTCGTCGAGGGTGAGAGTTTGTTGATGGGTATCAAGGACATCGCCTGCTCATCGGGTTCGGCGTGCACTTCGGCCAGTCTCGAACCGTCGTACGTTCTCAAGTCTCTTGGCGTCGGTGACGAGTTGGCGCACTCGTCGTTGCGACTCTCGCTTGGTCGCTGGACGAGCGAGGCCGAGATCGACTTCGCAATCAACTCGATTGTGAAGGCCGTGAACCACTTGCGCACTATGAGCCCGCTCTGGGACCTTCACAAGGAAGGCATCGATATCTCGAAGATTCAATGGCAAAGCCACTAGTTTTAGCGCTCCGTTCGGGCCATGCGGCCCGACACTCGCTCTGGCGCGTCGGCGCCGAGCTTGAGCGCTCCGTTCGGGCCATGCGGCCCGACACTCGCTCTGGCGCGTCGGCGCCGAGTTTTAGTGCTCCGTTCGGGCCATGCGGCCCGACACTCGCCCTGGCGCGTCGGCGCCGAGCGACGAGTCGCCCGGTTGCGTCGGTCCCGAATTCCGATTCCTCACTAGGTTCCTTCACATGGCCTACTCTGAAAAAGTCATCGACCACTACAGCAATCCCCGCAACGTCGGCGCTTTTGGGACGTCGAAAGAAGTCCAAGTCCGGAAAGACATCGGTGTGGGCATCGTCGGCGCGCCCGAATGCGGAGACGTCATGCAGCTTCACATCAAGGTGAACGAGCAGGGCGTTATCGAGGACGCGAAGTTCAAGTGCTTCGGCTGCGGCTCGGCGATCGCTTCAAGTTCGCTCGCGACCGAGTGGATCAAGGGAAAGAGTGTTGACGAAGCGCTGTCGATCAAGAACACTCAAATCGTCGAGGAACTCAGCCTGCCCCCGGTCAAGATCCACTGCTCGGTGCTCGCTGAGGATTCGATTCGCACAGCCATCGCCGACTACAAGAAGAAGAACGGACTCGTCTCTGAGACGCCAGCCGCTGCGTCCCACTGACGACGGACGCGACAATCAAGAACACATTCTCCGCGCGGGGCGCTCGCCCTGGAAGGACTTGAACTATGCCAGTGTTGGTGACTGATACCGCTGCCCGTGAAATCGACGCCATCATCAAGCAGCAGGGCCTCGATGCCGAGAAAATCCGCCTGCGCGTCGGCGTCAAAGGCGGCGGCTGTAGCGGATTCTCGTACTTGCTCGATCTCACCGAGGTCCAGAAGGACACCGACGAGGCGTGGGACTTCAGCTTCGAGAAGGGTGAGACGGCGTTCAAGCGCATCGACGCCGAAACTGGCGGCGGTGGTGTTGCTACTGCGGCGGCCGAGGTTTTCAACGTGCGCGTGATCTGCGATCAGAAGTCGTACCTCTACCTGAACGGCACGACGATCGACTTCAAGGACGAGATCTACCAACGCGGATTCGTCTTCAACAACCCGAACGCGAGCACGACCTGCGGCTGCGGATCGAGCTTCTCGGCGTAACCAGCGAGCAACGACGGCAACGTCAAGAATCACGGCGGCGCGTTCTTTGAAGGACGCGCCGCTGTTCTTATTTGTTAGATTCGCTCGCGTCCCGTCGCGGCGAGCAGTCTTCTCAGCTCGTCGTCCAATTCCTTTGCTGGCACGCCGTCTCGGACGAGGATCTCAAGGACAGCTCGGCGAAAGACGTCGGCTGCGGTGCGCACCATGCCCGGCGCCCGGCTCGGTGAAACACCGGTTTCATCCTCAAGCGCCGTGTACTCGACACCGTGCACATGATGGCGCATGAAGAGCGTCCAGTGCGTTGACTTGCCGCCAGCCGCACAAATCTCGCCAGCGCGCTCGCACGCGCGACGCACCACTTCGCGCACCCACACGCGGTCGAAGTGCTCGACCGCTTCTGGCTCGGGCAGCAATTCCTCGTCGACGTCGTTCTCGTTGCGACCACGTTGTCGACGGATTTCTTCGTGCAAGAAGAAGATGAACCCGTTGATGAGCCAGCGGCGGAACGGGAGGTTGCTCGCGAGCCAGCGCTGGAAGAAATCGGCGCGATCGAGCCGACTGGCAAAGTAACCCGCGACGAGATCGCCGCCGTCGCCGATGGTCCGAAAGGACGAACCGCGCAGATAGGCCGCAAGCGACGGCGCGTACAGCTCCATCACGAACGCATTGGCGGTCTTCCGTCCCGGATCGCCCCCCTCAACGAGGCGTAAAAGCCAATCGCGGCGCGTCGCGGGAAAGAGGCCCGACGCGGGAAGTTCATACATGTCGCCGGAAAGGCCTTCTGACGCATCCACGCCCGGAGTATGGCAGCCGCACTCGGCTGGCACCAGTCGGGCGCGCCGCGCGGTTCCGGCCGCGACCGTTGCACGGACGTGACGATCGCGGACTCGATTCGGCCGTACGTCCTGTCGAGAAGTTCAGTGCTTCTCCCTTTTGGAGCGACTTCATGCGAGCGACGACGACAAACCGCCCCAGCCTTCTGCGAACGCTCTCGACATCCCTAGGCGGAAGCGCCGTACGCGTTGCACTCGTGTTCGCGAGCCTAGCGACGAGCGTTGTGACACGCCCGGCGCTCGCGCAGTCGCTCGCCACACCAGGCCCGGGAACTCCCGCTGCTCCGCCCGCGCGCTCGGCATGGGCTCCTCCGCCGCGCGTCTTTGTGCCGCAGATTGGGCGAGCGGCGGGCACCACCTGCGCGCTCGCGATTACCGGCGTCCGCGCCGACATTGAGATCGTCGATCAGATCGCCACGACGGTGTTCGAAATCGACTTCGTTAGTCATTCGCGGTCGTCCCAGGAAGCAACGCTTCTCATTCCCGTTCCTGGCAATGCGACAGTCACCGGATTCACCTTTGAAGGGAAGTCTGCCGAACCCACGGCGCGCGTTCTCAGGCGCGAAGACGCCCGCCGCGAGTACGACGCGATCGTCGCACGTGAACGCGATCCCGCGCTCTTGGAATGGGCGGGCTGGAATCTTCTTCGGACAAGCGTGTTTCCCGTACCCGCGGGTGGAACGCAGCGAGTGCGCGTGTCGTGGGAGGAACTCCTCGAAGGGCGCGGTGATCGACTCGATTACGTGCTGCCGCGCAGTGATCTTGCGCAGAACGGACCTGCATGGCAGGTGCGCATTTCGGTGCGAAGCGCGACAACGCTCGCCGCCGTCTACTCGCCGACGCACGAGCTTCGAACGACCGCGCGCACCGATCGCTCCGCGAATCTCGTCGCGACGGACAAGGGCGCCGCTGCGACCGGCGCGCTGCGACTCGCCGTCGTTCGTGCGGCCAGCCCGAGCGCGACGGTGCTCACTTATCCCGATCCTGCAAGCGGCGGTGGCTGGTTCCTCATGCTCGCCGCAGCGCCGCCGACGAATGACGCGAATGCGCTGCCGCGAGATTTGGTGATCGTGCTCGATCGCTCGGGCAGCATGTCAGGGGCACCACTCGAGCAAGCGAAAGCCGCAGCGGCGCGAATCGTCGCGGGCATGCGTGACGGCGAGCGCGTCAACGTGATCGACTTCTCGAACGGAATATCGCGATTCGCCAACGCGCCGGTCGTGCTCGCCGCTTCGTCGCGTGGCGCGATCAACGATTACATCGCACAGCTGCGCCCCGCTGGCGGAACGAACATTCACGACGCGCTTCTCGAAGCGCTGCGTCAGCCGTCCGCAGCGGGCACCGTTCCGCTCTGTCTCTTCGTGACCGATGGGCTACCGACGATCGGGCGCACGCTCGAACGCGACATTCGCGAGCTGGCTCAGAAGCGAAACGCAACGAAACGCCGCATTTTCACGATCGGCCTCGGCCCCGATGTGAACGTGCCGCTACTTGATCGCATCGCGGACGGCAGCCACGCGTTAGCAACGTACGTCGTTGCGGGTGATGACCTCACGCAGCGCGTCGCCGAAGTGGTCGAGCGACTCGGTCCGCCGGTGATCGCTGAGCCGGCCCTTCTCGTTGAAGCAAACGACGGATCGAGTGCCCCGGGCCGCGTCGCGGACCTCCAGCCAGGCACACTGCCGGATCTGTTCGGTGGCTCGACGCTTATCGTACTTGGACAGTACCGCGGTGAAGCGCCGTTCCGACTTGCGGTCGCGGGCGTCGCAGCCGACGGCAAGCGTCGACTGCAAGTCGACGTCGATCCCAAACTCGCATCGGCAGCGAACGCCTTCGTGCTGCGGCTCTGGGCGAGTCGGCGCAGCGCACAGCTCGTCGACGCGGTTCGACAGCTTGGCGCGGACGCGCCAAATCAGCCACTTCCGATCGACCGAGATCCGCGTCTTAAGGAACTCGTCACGGAGATCGTGCGGCCTTCGACCACCTGGGGCATTCTCACCGAGTACACCTCGATGCTCGCCCTTGAAGGGTCGCGCTTCAACGACTGGCATGCACTTGAGTCGGCGTGCGCCGACACGCTCAACGGCCGCGCTGTCGCGCAGCGGTCTGGTGCCGAAGCTGTGAGCCAAGGCATCAATTGGAATCGCCAGAAGATTGAATCGAACCTCGCGGGCACGAAAGGCTATGTCGATTCGACGCTTGCGCAGGTTGAAACACAAAACCTGGCGCAGTGCGGCACAGCGAATCTCTGGCGATCGGGCAATCGATGGACCGACGCGCAGTTAGCTGGTCAGACCGCTCCGCAGATCGACGAAGAAGTGTGCTTCGGCAGCGAGCGCCATCGTCAGCTCGTGTGGGAACTCGTCGAAGAGCAGCGTCAGTCCGCGGTGGCGCTTGCTGGTGAAGTGCTGCTGCGTCATCGCGGCAAGAACATCCTCGTCCGAGACGTCGCAGCCGGTGCTGCGCAGCCTTGAACTTTTATCGTCGTTGTTGTGAACTCCTTCTCAGGACCCGACCAATGCGAATCATTCAGACCATCTCTTTAGCAACCGTCATTGCAGCGTTCCATCTCACCGCTCTCGCCGCTCCAGGCGGTGGCGAATCGTGCCAAGCAGCCGACGAAGCCGCCCGCAAGGCAGCGATCGCCGCGAGCAAGCCCGGCACGATCGAACTCGTCATCTGCCTTGATACCTCAGGCAGCATGAACGGACTTATCGATGCTGCACGCTCAAAGATCTGGGACATCGTGAGCGATCTCGCGACCGCGACTCCGACTCCCAAGCTCCGGGTTGCGCTGCTCACGTACGGGAACGATGGGCTCGTCGCTGAGAACGGCTGGACGAACATCGAGACCGACTTCACCGAAAACCTTGACGTTGTTAGCCAGAAGCTGTTCGCGCTAAGCACAAACGGTGGAACCGAATACGTCGGACGCGTCGTCGACAAGGCAACGTCTTCCCTCGCGTGGGGCAAGGCAGACGAGTCACTCAAGATCCTCGTGGTGGCCGGAAACGAATCGGCCGATCAAGATCCGACTGTCAAGTATCCCGACGCTTGCAAGCGCGCGATCGAGAAGGGTATCGTCGTGAACAGCGTCTACTGTGGTGCGCCGACGGATGACGTGGCGCCCGGTTGGAAAGATGTCGCCAGACTGGCCGACGGTCATTTCGCTGCGATTGATCAGAATAATGGCACCATCGTGATCGCGACTCCGTTCGACGATGAGCTCGTCACATTGAGTGCGAAGTTAAACACAACCTACGTGCCGTTCGGAAGCGGAGGCGAGTGGAATTCCAGCAATCAGATGCTCCAGGATTTCAACGCGATGATGGTCTCAGGCTCGGTCGCGGCGCAGCGATGTGTCACGAAGGGTGGCGCGATCTACGACAATCGAGGCTGGGATCTCGTCGATGCGTGCAAGGATTCCAGTTTCAAGTTGGATGGAGTGAAAGACGACGAGCTTCCCGAGGCGATTCGTGGCAAATCGCTCGATGAGAAGAAGGCGTTTGTCGCGGCGAAGGCGAAGGAACGCGACGATGTCCAGAAGCGTGTCACCGAGCTTGGTGTCGCGCGAACAGCTTTCGTCACGGCTGAGCTCGCGAAGACGAATGGTTCTGACAAGTCGGCATTCGATCGCGCGATCCGCGACGCGATTCGTGCCCAAACGACAGCCCGCGGATTTGCGTTCCCCGCGACTCCAGTTGCCGCACCAGCAGTCGAGACGTCTGGCACGAAGTCGGCGAATGCGGGATCATGTTGAGCGCGTGATCGCGACGCGCATACTCGTCGTCGAAGACGACGCAGCAATCCGCCGCGGCCTCGTCGACGCGCTCCGCTTTCACGGCTTCGAGCCGTTCGAAGCGGGCGACGCCGAGGCCGCGGCGAGCCGCGCACTGGCCGATGCGCCCGATCTCGTGTTGCTCGACTGCATGCTGCCGAAGGGACCGGGCATCGAAGCGCTTCGGAAGATCCGCGCGGGTCGTCCCACGCTTCCGGTCATTCTTGTCACAGCGCTCGGATCGGAGGACGACCGCGTGGCGGGCCTCGCGCACGGCGCCGACGACTACATCGTGAAGCCGTTCAGCCTGCGCGAACTCATCGCGCGCGTCGAAGCGGTGTTGCGTCGTTCTCCAGCGCGCCCGAACGATGTCGCGACTCTGGCAGATGGCGGAGTATCAGTCGACATTGCTCGACGTGTGCTCGTCGGTGCTGATGGCGAACAGGCGATCTCGGAACGCGATGCGAGCATTCTCCGGTTCCTCGCCGCACATCGCGCTCGCGTGGTCGATCGCGACGAGCTGCTCCAATGTGTGTGGGGTCTCGACCCGCGTGGACTCGAAACCCGAACCGTCGATATGCAGGTTGCTCGACTGCGCGAGCGCATCGCGGCAGCGGGGGCGCGCGGCGAGTGGATCGCGACGGCGCGCGGCAAAGGATATCGACTCGGCACTTGTGTCACGGTGGGCTAACGGTGGAGTGATTCATGCGACGTTCGCGACGCCTAGCTTGGTGGACTGCCTACGGCGTCGGCGCTGCGCTGGTGATCGGCGGCATTAGTTGGACGACAGTTCGAGTCGTTCGTCTCGAAATCGAGGAGCGCGCTGCGCGCATGGAGACCAGCCGTCAGGAAACCCTGCGGCTCGCGCTCCGGCGCATGGACGCGTGGTTCTGACCTCAACTAGCGCGCGAAGCGGGTCGAATGTGGTTCGAGTATGAGCCGTATCACCCGCAAACGATCGCGTACAACCGACTGCTTGAACCAATCGCTTCCGGGGAGATTCTGGTGCCGAGCTCGCTGCTCGTGTTCAGCGATCCCACCTTCCCGCTGCACTTTTAATGGCGTGCGCTGAGTGGCCTAACATCGCCGCAGGTGCCCACCGAAGCGATGTTGGCACAGGGTGCGATCGGTTGCTCGCTAGTTCCACCCCATCCGCAACACAACCAGCGGCTTCGCGAGTGGACAGAGCGCATCGACGCCACAGCGATCCTCGCGCGCCTTGATTCAACTGAACGCGAAATGCTCGCTAAGACGCCCGAGAAGTTAGCGCTTCCGCAGCAGTCGGTACAGGTGTGGATGCCGCCGCCCGCACCGATCGAGGAGGTCGATCCGAAGCAGGGCCTGTCGCAGAAGAGCAACCGAACGAAGTCTGCGATGAAGGACAACGATCCGTCGGACTACAAAGGGCGTGTTGACACCCTGAATGCGGTACAGCAGGCGTACTCGAACGAGAACGCGACGCAAATCACCCAGCAGCTTGATGTCGGTCCGCAGGCAAGTGTTGAGGTTGGTCCACTGGTCCTGATCTGGCTGGACGCATCCCGGGCCGAACTCATCTTGGTGCGTCGAGTTCGAGTCGGCCCAGAATCGATGCTCCAAGGCATCGTGGTCGACTGGCCGACGTTGTCGCGCGACCTGCTTCATCTCGTGTCGGACGAAGTGTCGGGCGCGAGGCTCGATCCGGTCGCGGAAGACTCGGCGGATCCAACTCGCCTCGTCACCATTCCAGCAGCGCTGTTCGTGCCGACTGAATCCATCATCGTGGATGACGATACCCCGGCCCATCCGGCGGCTGCTGGTCTGATTCTCGTCTGGCTCGCAGCGCTGTCGGCGATCGGTGTCACTGGTCTTGCGCTGCGTTCAAGTATCGGGAACGCGATCCGCACGAGTCGATTTGCGTCCAGTGTGACGCACGAGCTTCGCACGCCGCTCACAACTTTTCGACTGTACTCCGAGATGTTAGCTGACGGCATGGTGCCCGAGCCTGAGCGTCAGCGCGAGTACATCGCGACGTTACGCGATGAGTCCGCTCGGCTCGGGCTTCTCGTTGAGAACGTCCTTGCGTGGTCGCGAGCCGAGGAAGGACGCGCACCGTCCGAGCCGCGCCCAATGCGTGTAGCTGCTTTGGTCGAAGAGGTGGAATCCGTCTTGCTGCGCCGCTGCGTCGAGGCTGGCGCGACCTTCACCAGCTCGACCGACTGTGCACCGAACGCATCCGTGACAACTGATCCGGACCGCGTGCGGAAGATACTTTTCAACCTCGTCGACAACGCCTGCAAGTATGCCGGCCGCGGCGCGAACGTGAAGCTCGCGACCGCCAACGGAGGCGAGCGCATCGTGTTCGCGATCGAGGACGACGGTCCCGGCGTACCCGAGCGCGTGCGGCGGAAGATCTTCCGGGCATTCGATCGCGGTGAACGCGGACCAGGTGATTCAGTGCGAGGCCTCGGCCTTGGCCTCGCGATCTCAAACGAACTCGCACACGGACTCGGTGGTCGGCTGCACTGTGGCGCGACCGTACAGGGCGGCGCTCGTTTTGCGCTCGAGCTGCCGTTGAGTCGATGACGGAATCGCGTGGGCTTCAGCGCCAGCCCGGCGAATGGTGAATCTGCGAAGATCAGGCCATGCGATGTTTGCGTCACCGCCTACTGGTCTTGCTGTCCTTCGTTCTTCCAGTCATCGTGAGCGCGTGCAAGCCGCCGCCAGCGCAGTTCGCACCGCCGCCTCTACCGGAGGTGACTGTGGCGCGGCCGGTAGCGAAGGAGATCGAGCGCACGCTTGAGTTCACGGCGACGACGCGCGGGTTTGAGTTGGTTGAGATTCGCGCGCGGGTGAAGGGCTTTCTCGCGAAGCGGCTGGTGAATGGGGGCGGTCGTGTGAGCGCTGGCGACCTCCTGTTCGAGATTGATCCGCGCGAGTACCAAGCTGCCGTGGGGCAGGCGAAGGCGAAGCTGGCGTCGGCGGACTCGCAGCTCACGATCGCCGATCTCACGCTGCAGCGAGCCGAAGACGCGATGCGGCAGCAAGCCGCCACGCAGCAGGAGGTCGATCAAAAGAAGGCGCTGCGCGACTCCGCAAAGGCAGACGTCGATCTCGCGAAAGCGCTGCTCCAGAAGGCCGAACTCGATGTCGAATTCACGCGGATCCGCGCACCGATGGATGGACGCATCGGACTCGTTGACGTCGATGTCGGAGAACTCGTTGGTGCCGCAGACGCGACGCTGCTTGCGACCATCATCAACGACTCAAAGATCTATGCCCGCTTCGAAATCGACGAACGCACGCTGCTTGATCTGCGCCGAGTGTTCAAGAACAAGCGTCCGGGTGAGGACGGCCGGCCGGAGCTACCGGTTCGCATGCAACTTGCGAACGAGATCGGTTTTCCTCACGAAGGTCGGTACGACCGTGGCGCGAACACCGTTGACACGTCGACCGGCACGCTCTTGACCGACGCAATTTTTGACAATCCAACTGGCACGATTGTGCCTGGCCTTTTCACGCGATTGCAAGCGGTTTTCGGCACCGAGCCCGCGATGCTCGTCCCGGATGTCGCCGTCATGTCCGATCAGATCGGGCGCTACGTTTTGATTGTTGGAGCGGACAGCAAGGTTGAACGGCGTGATGTCGAGGTTGGCCAAGTCTTCGATCGTTCGAGGCGAGTCAACCAGGGCGTCAGCGCCGATGATCTCGTCATTGTCAACGGCCTTCAGCGGGCGCGGCCAGGGATCAAAGTTATTGCGAAAGAAGCCGAGTCAAATCCAGCGCCGGCAACGTCGCCGTGACGCGCGACGATCCCTTCGTGCTGCAGTTCTAACCTTTCCGCCTGCCCGACGAGATTTCGCATGCTGAGCCGATTCTTCATCGAGCGTCCTATCTTCGCATCGGTCATCTCTATCTTGGTCGTGCTTCTTGGCGCGGTCGCCTACTTTGTCCTTCCGACCGAGCAGTATCCGAGTTTGGCGCCACCCGTCGTTCGCATCGAGGCGATCTATCCGGGGGCGAACGCGCAGACTATCGCAGACACCGTCGCTGCGCCGCTCGAGCAGGAGATCAACGGCGTCGACCGCATGATCTATATGTCGAGCTCGTCGAGTGATAGTTCATACTCACTCGATGTGAGCTTTCAACCGGGCACCGACGTTGATATGGCGTCGGTCTTGGTCCAGAATCGCGTGAGCATCGCGACGCCGAAGCTGCCCGAGGAGGTCCGCCGCCAGGGTGTCACGGTGACGAAGCAGTCGACGGCGCTTGTCGGCGTGATCGCCATCTCGGTGCCCGACCCGGCGAAGTATGCGAAGCTGGACGATCTGTATCTCTCGAACTTTCTCACGATTCGCTGGAAGGACGAGTTCGCGCGTATCTACGGCGTCGGCGGACTCAACGTCCTACCGGCGAAGGATTACTCCATGCGGATCTGGTTCGATCCGTCGCAGCTCAAAGCACGCGATCTCTCGGTGAGTGAGGTCATTCAGGCGGTCCGAGCCCAGAACGTCCAAGTTGCTGCCGGTGCGCTTGGGCGCCAGCCCGCACCAAGCGGGACGGACTTTGAATACGTCGTCACGACGAAGGGGCGCCTCTCCGACGCGGCGGAGTTCGGCGACATTATCGTGAAGAGCGCGACGACGGGCGTTGTGCGCCTCCGTGACATCGCGACGATCGAGCGTGGTGCCCGCGACTACGGGACGCTGGCGTCGTTCAACGGCAAGCCCGCCGCGATCATGGTTGCGTACCAGCTTCCTGGTGCCAATCTTGTCGATGTCGCGGAACAGGTGCAGCGCAAGCTAGACGAGCTGCGCCCGTCGCTGCCCGAGGGTGTCGAGGCGAAGCTCTTCTACGACTCTTCGATGTTTATCAAATCGTCGGTCACGGAAGTGCAGCACACGTTGATCGAGGCGTTCGTACTGGTCTTCTTAGTCGTACTACTCTTCCTACGTAGTCTTCGCGCGACGCTGATTCCCGTCATCACTATTCCCGTGTCGCTGATCGGAACGTTTCTCTTCATGGCGGCATTCGGCTTTTCGATCAACCTGCTGACGATGTTCGGGCTTGTGCTCGCGATCGGCATTGTGGTCGACGATGCGATCGTCGTTGTCGAGAACGTCGAGCGGAACATGTCGGAGCACCATCTCTCGGCGAAGGACGCGACGATCCGCGCCATGCGCGAGATCACTGGACCGATCGTTGCGATCACGCTCGTGCTCATGTCGGTGTTCATTCCGGCGGCAGCACAGCCCGGGTTGACCGGCACGATGTACCGGCAGTTTGCCCTCACAATTGCCGCCAGTACTGGCATCTCAGCGATTTGCGCGCTGACGCTCAGTCCGGCGCTCTGTGCGCTCCTCCTGCGTCACGGCGGCGAGCGAAAACCGTTCATTCTTTTCCGGCCGCTCGTGTGGGCATCAAACGTTTTTGAGCGACTCTTCGGGCGGTTGACCACGGTGTACGCAGCGATTGTGAAGGGGCTTTCCGTCGCGTGGCCACTCACACTCGCAGCCTTTGCGGGCGTCCTCGTATTGACGTCCTGGCTCTACGTGCGCGTGCCGACCGGCTTCGTGCCGGCGGAGGATCTTGGCTTCGTCGCGATCGCTGCGACGTTGCCTGACGGTGCCAGCCTCGAGCGTACAAAGGCGGTGATCGATCGCATTGCGACTGAAGCCCGAACTGTCGACGGCGTTGCCGATGTGACATCGCTGACGGGCTTCTCGCTTCTCGACGGCGGCGGTTCGAATTATGGAAACGCGTGGGTGGTGCTCGACCCTTGGGACGAGCGTTACGCGAAAGGTCGTTCTATCGACGCGATCATCGCCGACCTCAACAAACTCGTCGCGCCGATTCAAGAAGGTCAGTTCCTCGTGTTCGGGCTTCCACCAATCAGTGGACTTGGAAGTACGAGTGGCCTCGACATGCGAATTCAAGATCGTGTGGCTGCTGGTCGCGATGCGCTTGCACTGGCCGTGGAGGGGATGCAAACGACCGCGATGGGACAGCCGACGATCCTCGTGGCCTTCTCAAGCTATCGTGCTGGCGTGCCGCAGATCTATCTCGATATCGATCGAGAGAAGGCGATTCGCTTGGGGATTCCGCTGAACTCGGTCTTCGAGACGCTTCAGGCGGCGCTCGGCTCGGCGTATGTGAATGACTTCAACGAGTTCGGGCGCACGTTTCAAGTCAACATGCAAGCCGACGCAAAGTTTCGCCTAACACCTGCGGACATTCGCAGGCTTGAGGTACGGACGGCCGAAGGGCGCATGGTGCCGTTCGGGACGTTTCTCACGGTGCGCGACACAATCGCTCCCGACAAGGTCGATCGTTACAACCTCTATCAAGCGGCGACGATGACCACAATCGCCAAGCCGGGCACGAGCTCGGGTGCCGCGATGGGGACGATGGAGACAGTTGCCGCGGACACGTTGCCGATCGGCATGGGATACGAATGGACGGGCATGTCGTACCAAGAGCGGCTCGTCGGCAAGTCAGGGTTGCTCGTCTTCGCTCTCGGCATTTTGCTCGTGTACTTCATCTTGGCGGCGCAATATGAGAGCTGGGCGATTCCGCTCGCTGTCGTGCTGTCGGTCCCGCTCGTCGTGATCGGTGCGGTCGTAGCGCTCCAGGTCGCTCGGCTCGACAACAACGTGTTTACGCAGATCGGCTTGGTGCTGCTCGTTGGGCTCGGTGCGAAGAATGCGATTCTGATTGTCGAGTTTGCCCGTGAGCGTCGTGGCCGAGGCGAGGGCATCGTCGCGTCGGCAGTTGCCGCTGCACGCACGCGATTTCGTCCGATCATCATGACATCGATGGCGTTCATTCTCGGTGTGACGCCGCTCCTCGTCGCGAGTGGTGCCGGTGCCGGTAGCCGTCGCGCGCTCGGCACCGCTGTCTTCGGCGGCATGGTGGGCGCGACGGTGTTAGGACTTCTCTTCACGCCGGCGCTGTACTGTGTCTTGCAATGGATCGACGAGAAGGTCTTTCGACGGGATCCGTTGCGTCGCGCGCCGATTGCTGAGGCGAGCGTCGAGAGCACGCCGCGCTGATTGCGTTCCCTCGTCAAGCCGCTCGTCTTAAGAGCGTGTGCTACGGCACTGGTCAGATACTTAGATGCGAAGCGCACTCTCCAATTCGGGACACGTGCCCCACGCACCGAGGACGATCGCCACATCGGCGCCGTTGACCAGCAAGTCGTGATTCACGTCACCGAGGCAACCCGGATCGACCGGCAACACCGCCGCCCACGTCGTGCCGACGCGAATCTCATCAGTCGTAAAGCCACCGCCATTGTCGATCATGAGTCCGGTTGAAAGTGCGCTCACGGGAGCTACTCCAAACTGCGCGAGCGCGAACGAAGGCTCCGCTTGGCCGATGGAGGGATCGAGGTAGAGCCTGTATGTAATTCCCGATCCGGGCGTGTTCTTGGAGATCCGCACAACGACCAGATGCGTCTCTCCCTCGGCGAGCGGAGTATTTGAAATGTCGCCCAAGCCTTCGCTGAGCATCAGGCCGAAGCTGTACATACCAGGCGGTGAGCCAACATACATCGCAAACGGATACGTACCGGTCACCGCGTCATACCTCCTGATCGAGCCAGGGCCCGGCCCAGCCGGTGCCACCATTTGAGCCAGCGAGGTCGACTCGCGGCGGGCCGCCAAAACCGTCATACGCGATCGACTGACCCGACGCAGACGAAACGACGAGGGCGGTAACGGACAGCGCGCACGCTTAAAGGAAAGTACAAGCGGTCATGGCGAATCTCCGGAAGCGCCCAACAGCGGCGCGACGGCGCCGCTGTTGGACTACCGATAGGAGTCAGCGCGCGAGGACTGAGATTCAACAGTGTCGCGAAGTTGCAATAAGGACAAACAGTCCGAGACTCGTCGATCCACACCACCAAGGTCAGATCAGATTCCGAGGCGCGCACCGATCGCGATTCGCATCACGACCACCAGCGTGATGACCACGATCGAAGCGAGGTTCAATATGAGCCCAGCCTTCATCATGTCGCCTGATCGCACATGACCGGTCGCAAACGCCATCGCATTCGGAGGGGTTCCGACCGGCAACATGAACGCGAGGCTTGCACCGAGGGCAGCGGCGACGGCAAGCGGCGCGAGAGGCGCGCCGGTCGATTTTGCGATTGCGCCGATGAGTGGCATTGCCGTGGCCGCCAGCGCGGTGTTCGACGCCAACTCTGAACCGAAACAGGCAATCGCGACGATCGCGAGAATGATCGCAATGATCGGCCACCCGGCAATCGGTGAAAGAGCGTTGGCAAGCGCAGCGGCGACACCGGTGCTATCGATCGCCGCCGCGAGACTCAATCCGCCGCCGAAGAGAATGAGTACGCCCCACGGTATGCCCACCAGTTCGCGCCAGACTAACAGCGGGCGGTACGGACTCAGCGAGCGAGGCACCGTCATCAAAAGAACCGCGCCAGCGATAGCAATGCCTGCATCGCTGACGGCTGGCACGTAGCCACCCCAGATCGGCCGGGAGAGCCAGCCGAGTACCGTGGCGGAGAAGATCGCAAGCACGCGGTATTGGCCGCGCTGGGAAATCGCGTCTCGATCGCGTGACACCGACGCGACCGCGTGCATGAGCCGCACGCCGCGAATGGGAAACACCAACCGCACAAGCACGAACCACGCGATGGGTAGCAGTATGAGCCCGATCGGGAGTCCGTAACCCAGCCAGCCAACGAACGAAAGTGCGGTCTGTGTCTCGCCTTCAACGTAGCGCGCCGCGATCGCGTTAGGGGGCGATCCAATGAGCGTGAACGCGCCACCAATACTCGCGCCATAGGCGACTCCGAGCGTCGCGGCAGCCGCGAGTCGTTGTCTTCCCTCGTCACTCACGTCCTTCGCGGCGCGGGCGATTGCTAATGCGACGGGAAGCATCGCTGCGGCGGTCGCAGTGTTCGACACGAATGCCGAGATGATGGCAGTGGTGACCATGAGCGCTGCGACAACCGCGCTTGCGCGCGTTCCAGCGAGTCGGAGCATCACGGCCGCAAAACGCGTGCTCAGGCCGTAGCGTTCGAGCGCCGTTGCCAGCACGAATCCCGAGCCGAACAAGAAGATGACGTCGCTCGCGTACGGGGCGGCTGCTTGAGAAAATGTGCTGATCCCCAGGAAGGGGAGCAGGAGCACTGGCAGAAGCGCAGTGACGGCGAGATCCACCGCGATGGTGAGCCACCAGACGGTCATCCACGTCACGAGACCGACGACGAGCGCGGCATCATGACTCAACGATCCATACGCCATCGTCGTCGCTAGGACAGCGCCGAGCGGTCCAGCGATGAGGCCGACGAGTCGAACAGTGGGGGGAGCAGATTCCTCGGTGTCCATATCTCGTTTGATACCGCGCCGATGGTCCGCTCACTGCCTCATGGCTGCAATCGCTGCGCACTCCAGAGGTTTCCATTCGCAGGTCGAGTCCATTCCGCGCGATCATGGAGTCGCCCGTGCGCACTTGTCCAGAGTTCCACGCGTCGCGCTACGAGCCGATAGCCGCCCCAGTGGGGCGGGCGAGGGATTGCGATCGGCTCACCGCCGACAGCTGCGGCCAAGACCGTCATCGGACTGATGCGAAGAGCGTGCATTGCGTCAATGACGCGCTGGGCGAGCTCAACGCGCGACCCAATCGGCTGGCTCTGTCGACTCGCCCACGCCCCGAGCTTCGAGAGCATCGCGCGTGAAGCGAAGTACGCATTGGCATCTTCGTCGCTCAACCGTTCGACAACACCCTCGACGCGGGCTTGGTGGCCACTGGAGTCGAAGTGAAACACGACTGCCGCGTGTGGATTGCTCTCGAGCTCGTGCGCTTTCCGGCTCTCAAAGTTCGTATAGAACACGACTGCGCCGAGGTCGGCGCGAAGCTCCTTGCACAGTACGACGCGCGCCGAGGGGCGCCCATCGAGCGTCGATGTGGCTAACACCATTGCGTTGGGATTGGGTACTGTCTTTAAACGTTGGGCGTGATCGAACCACTCGCAGAGCAACTGAAATGGTTCGCTCGGTAAACGCTCCGGCAAGCCGGGGCCGCCGAGCATTGCCATGACTTGGGCGAGCAGTGACATGGCACTAGTATCGCCACGGGTCACGACGCGAGCTGCTATCGCTGACGAGAGAGATCTAACCATGCATCCAAGACTGCAGGCAGGTGCCGCAGATTGCCCAAACGGGGTTGAGGAGCATCGTTGGGTGATCTCCGAGTTGGGCGGGCCGGAGCGGTTGTAGGTCGTTCGCCAGTAGAAACCGAACTCCATATTGACAAGGCGTTGACGAGCGACTCACGCCGGCTTCGCGGAAAGTGGCGATGAACAAGCATGGTCCGAACTCGCTACCGAACCGTATGGATCAGTGACACGCATCTGGGCTCAACGACCGTGCAGGCAGACGAGTTGGCCTATTTCCTGAAGCACATTTCCTGCGATCACCTTTACCTGGTCGGCGACATTATTGATATGTGGCGACTCCGTCAGCGGTGGAAATGGCCTGCCTCGCACAACGCGGTCATTCGAAGGATTCTCAAACTATCGTCGCGCGGCACTCGGGTGCTCTACGTTCCCGGGAATCACGATGATGGCGCGCGGCAGTACGTTGGACTTCAGTTCGGCGGGATTGAGATCGCACTCAACGCGGCGCACCGAACAGCCGACGGCCGCGACTTGCTGGTCTCGCATGGCGATCAGTACGACTTGGTTGTGCGGCATCATCGATACCTGTCGATTGCTGGAGCGGCTGCGTACGACGCGCTCCTTGGGGTGAATCGCGGATGGAACGCGATGCGCGGGCTGTTTGGCCTTCCGTATCACTCGTTAAGTCAGGCGATCAAACGACGAGTGAAGCGAGCGTGTAGTTTCGTGAGTGACTTCGAACAGGAGATTGTTGCGGAGGCGGTCCGCGGCAAGTTCCACGGAGTCATCTGTGGCCATATCCATAAACCGGACATCCGTCACGACGTCCGCAGGAGTGGAATTTCGTACTACAACTGCGGCGACTGGGTCGAGAGTTGCACCGCGCTCGTTGAACACGACTGCGGCCGGATGGAAATCATCGACGGACGGGCGGCGAACGCCGCAACTCGGCTCGTGGCGGGTGCGCTGTCTGACCCCGCTGATGCGCGAGACGACTGGCCGGACGTGCGTATGCCATTTCCCTTGCCCTCGGTTGGAGCTCGCCTGATCCAATCCGGCGATGCGGGCGTCCTTCCATGAAGCGAAGCGTCGACGACATCGGTGCGATTCACTTCTTCGACGGGTCGAGACGTCCTGAACCGCCGTCGCTCGGTCGCGTTCTGCTATTGACCGCGAGTGTCGGTGGCGGACATACCCGAGCGGCGGAAGCGATCGCAGCGTCCATTCGGTCGCTTGCGCTCGACGGACTGGTGCGCTACGACGCACTCGACGTTGTCGACACGCTCGCGTGTGCGGCGCCGTGGTTTCGAGCGGCATATCGCGGTACGTACCTAGGATTGCTCGCGCGCGCGCCAGCGGTCGTTGGTTGGATGTACGAGCGATCGGATCGCGCCTATCACGGCGTTCGCTTGCGCTGGGCGACAGCGCACTTGGGGCTGGCAGGGCTCCGCCAACGCATCCGCGCATTTGCGCCTGATGTGATTGTCTCAACGCACTTCCTGCCAAGTGAGTACGTCGCGGGGCTTCGTCGAAGAGGCCGACTCGACGCCAAACTCATGACCGTCGTGACCGACGTTCACGTTCATGGTTTGTGGCTCGCGGATCCGTGCGAACGCTACTTCGTCGCGAGCGACGAAGGACGCCGAACCCTTGAATCGCACGATGTCGGCGCAGATCGAATATCCGTCACCGGCATTCCGATAGATCCGGCGTTTGTAACACCGATGGAACAGTCGCTCGCGCGACAGAAGCATGGGTTGCCGCTCGACCGTCAGGTTGTGCTGTTCACGACGGGTGGTGCCTGCGTCGGCCCAGTGGTGTCGCTGTACTCAAGTCTCTTGTCGCTCACGACGCCGTGCGAGATCGTCGCGGTGACCGGCAAATCGGTGGTGGCGCGGCAAGGGATTGAGCGCGTCGCCGCGAGGCATCCAGGTTCATCGCCCGTGCGAACGCGGGTCCGCGGCCACTCGACATCGATGCACGAACTCATGGCGGCTGCCGACCTGCTCGTTGGAAAGCCCGGGGGTCTGACCTCGGCCGAGGCGCGAGCGAGTGGACTTCCGATGGCGATCGTGCATGCCGTGCCCGGACAGGAAGAACACAACGCGGCCGCATTGCTCGAGGCAGGATGCGCTATCCGTTGCTCGTCGCTTTCCTCCGCTGCTTGGAAGATCGATCGGCTGTTGCAGCAACCGAGCGAGCACGCGCGCATGGCCGTTCAAGCGAAGGCGGGCGCGAAGGCGGCGGCTGGACTCGCGGTCGCCGAGTCGTTGGCAGCAACTACGCGCTGGGGGTGCGAGGGATCCGGGCTACGTACCTCGCCAGTTCGCGGTGCATCCATGCCCGTGCAGAGAGCGATCTAACAAGCCGGTGGAGAAGTCATTTGGGCTGCCCATCCTCGCTTTCCAAAGCACTTTCGCGACAGGCTGCACGGACTAGGTCTCCTTGAATCAGTTTGCCGCATGAAGAGAATTAACATGGGTGCACAGAATGGACAGGATGATGTGGCAGTGCGCTGTTGAAGTGATCAACGCGCTTGGAGCCGGGTTTCTTGAATCCGTGTATGAAAGAGCCGGTCTTTTGCTTCGGCAGAGTTGCCCCGAAGCGGTATCCCGCGTCAAGACGCCCTTGAAGTCAAGCCGTGGAGGATGAGGGACTTTGCCATCGTTGATCCCGGACGGGAATCTGATCCGCATCGGAGAACCGCTCGGCTCATGACGCGATGAGCACGGGCTGCGAAGAACCGTGACGCGCGGGTTTCAGCGAAGCGCGTCGGAGCGCCGCGGAACCGATCTACCTCGGTCAGGGTCCGGCTTGCTGCGTTGCGATTCTGTCCGAGGCCGAGAAATTTGGCGCTTCAAGCTCTTGTGTCGGTGCGAACACAAGGAAGACTAGTTTTCGGGCGGCTCAGCTCGGGCTCTGGCGCGCTCGTTGTATTTGTTGAGCGTTCCAGCGCACACCGTCATCAAGGTGCTGGAATTGAGGGTTGCATATCTAGACACACACGTTCAAATCATGCCGGCAAGCCGAAGTTCACGATCCTCACGCTCGTGACCTCAAACCCGCGCAACGCGATCGTCGAGATCGCGTTTGCCCCACGGGCTACGCGGACATCGACGGACCGATACTCGACGCGCTCGCCGGTTGGCGGGCCTGCAGTGCGCCGCTGGAGAAACTGAAGAGGTTGGACACGATCACGGTACAGATGCAGCTCATATTGTCCCAGTGATTGGGACCGGTGATTGCGACGCGCGGGCGCGACCGTTGCACGCTGCGGGAATCCGACAATCGACGGCTACCTCCTTCGCCTCAATCGAGAGCGAGGAGGCGGGCGGCACCGTTGGCGCTGTCATCCACTAGAATCGAGCGGCAGTTAGGCACGCCTGTGGCTCCGTCGTGGGAATGGGAATCAGCGCAGAGTGCGGAACTTCGCGTTCGCGAACCAGTGGAACTCGAATCTCTCCAACACCTGACCACGACGGCACGCTTCGATCCGAATCACTCCGACGGTCTGGTCATAACGGAGTTCCTTGATGCCTGACCACAACTACTTCTCAACTCTGATCTGGCAGATAGCCGACCTGCTGCGAGGCCCGTACCGGCCACCGCAGTACGAGCGCGTCATGCTGCCGATGACCGTGCTCCGGCGCTTTGACTGCGTGCTCGCGCCCTCCAAGGCGAAGGTCTTGGCTGCGCACGAACGCCGTAAGGGAAGCAAGCTCGAAGGCGACGCCCTCGACTCGGCGCTCAATCAATCAGCCGGCCAACGCTTCCACAATCACTCGCCGCTCGACTTCGAGAAGTTGAAGGGCGACCCCGACAACATCGAGAAGCACCTCGTCAGCTACATCAAGGGCTTCTCGGCCAACGTGCGCCGCATCTTCGACTTCTTCGAGTTCGAAGTCGAGATCGAGCGGATGCGCGAGGCGAACCTCCTCTTCCTCGTCGTCTCCAAGTTCTGCGACGTGGACCTGCACCCGAAGACCGTGCCGAACGAGGAGATGGGGCGGATCTTCGAGAACCTGATCCGCCGCTTCAACGAGCTCGCAAACGAGACCGCGGGCGACCACTTCACGCCGCGCGAAGTGATCCGGCTGATGGTCAACATCCTCTTCATGCACGACGACAAGCTGCTCGCCACGCCCGGCACGGTGCGCAAGCTCCTCGACCCTGCTTGCGGCACCGGCGGCATGCTGGCCGAGGCGCAGAACTACTTGCGCCAGCACCACGCCCAGGCGCAGCTCTACGTCTACGGGCAGGACTACAACAAGCTCGCCTTCGCCACCGCTGCCTCCGACATGCTGATGAAGGAAGTGAGCCACAACGGCGGCGGCGAGAACGTGCGCTTCGGTGACAGCTTCACCGACGACCGGTTCGGGGACGACAGCTTCGATTACTTCCTCACCAACCCGCCGTTCGGCGTGGACTGGAAGAAGCAGCAGAAAGAGATTCAACAGGAGCACGACAAGCGCGGCTTCGACGGTCGCTTCGGCGCCGGGCTGCCGCGCGTCAACGATGGCGCGCTGCTCTTCCTGCAACACATGGTCGACAAATTCGAGCCCGTGCGCCCGGCCGAGCACAAGCACGGCTCGCGCCTGGCCATCGTGTTCAGCGGCTCGCCGCTCTTCACCGGCGGCGCGGGCTCGGGCGAGAGCGACATCCGCAAGTGGATCATCGAGAACGACTGGCTCGAAGCCATCGTCGCCCTGCC
>ENA-ORBV01002158-ORBV01002158.1-microbial-mat-metagenome-genome-assembly--contig:-NODE-2158-length-42129-cov-8.330448_pt1 | contig 42129 bp, 36 predicted proteins | sample MGYA00237777_ERZ505514 | MGnify/ENA primary metagenome ERZ505514 (study PRJEB26160, sample SAMN06269048) | microbial mat metagenome | isolation source: Oligotrophic lake microbial mat | place... | reverse complement strand
GGAGGGTGGAGATCGGTTTACTTCGCGAAGATCGCCTGCTCGACCCAGCGGTCGAAGGGCGTATCCCCGGCAACGTTCGTCAGCATGACGACCGAGAGCTTCGCCTCGGGGTCGACCCAGAAGCCGGTGCCGTAGATGCCGCCCCAGTACCAGGTGCCCTTGCCGCGTGGTGCGATCGACGTCGGATCGACCGCGATCCCGACGCCGAACCCGTAGCGCCGGCCTGGCGTCATCGTCTTCTGCGACAGCGTGCCGATCTGGTTCTCGAGCATCAGCTTCACGCTCTCGGGCTTGAGGATCGGTGCACCGCCGCGACGCAGCGCACGAAACAACGAGGAACCATCGGAGCCGAGCTCTGCCGTCGCAAAACAGGTCGTACGCTCACGTGGCAATCCAAACGTTTCTCCATCGGCAACCACGAACAATGAAGGGTCATCGCAGATCGAACACAGGCCGTTCACCAAAGACGCTATGCCCTCGTCGTCAGCCCCTACCACCAAGATGTTGGCTCTGCCTTGCAGGCATTGGTGGAGAAACAACGCGATGGATCGAGAAATGACGCCGTGCCGAACGAGCTCCTCGACAGACCGGAGCGAAGCCCGCCGACGCTTCAAAAGCACCACCGCACCCTCAGGTGACACCTCGCCGAGCACGACTGAAACGGAAGTGCCGTCGGGTAGTTGGCGGCTTATTACGGGCTGCCCGGGAGTCAGCGGTTGCCCAGCTTTGAGACACAGCCGCCGTACTACCCGCAACAGCGAGGCTTCTGAAGTGAAGGGTAGCGGAAGCGGCGCATAGCGCCGGTCGCGCTCAACATGAATGCGATCAAACCGGCTGACTGTGATTGCTGTGACGAGCGGATCGGAAAGCAGTGGACCGATCGGTCCAAGTTCCAAAAGCTCGTCTGTGATCAGGCTTTCTGCTTGGTCAGTAGGCAGACCTGAAGGTTGGCCCGAATCACTTTCGTTCAAGGCATGCAAGCGACCCTTGATCGCCTGTGAAACTCGGCCTCGGAGCACAGCTGTCAGCTCCCCCTCCAGCTCACTTTGCGGCACGAGGGCGAGCACCTCTTGCACCAGTTCCGCGAGGAACTGACGCTGCCGATGGATCTCGGGAGTTGCCATGTCGTCCACCACGGGCCGGGGCACCTGGGGCAAGCTCTCGTTCGAACCTGAAGCGCGCGCCTCGGACGAATCCGGCTGGGCGATGGGCGTTCCGGGACCTGAAATGTTAGGAACGCGCGGCGCCAGCGGTACCCGAGATGCGACAAACTCAGTGGCGATACCCCGCGTCGGGCGCATGGACACCACCGGACCCGATGCCTCCGAACGAGATGAAGACGGAGCATGACTCGGGACGGCCACGAGTTGGCGCGCTGAGGACCGTTCCGATTCGTCGGCCACTTCGATACGGAGTACGAAATCTCCGATGTAGATACGGTCCCCTTCGCGGACGATGGTCGCGTGCGAGATCCGCCTGCGGTTCACATACGTCCCATTCGTGCTGTTCAGGTCAGTCACAATGAAGCGCCCGTCTCGATACAACACGCGCGCGTGTCGCTTCGAAACGTTGCCCTTGGGCAGCATCAGATCGTTTCCTTGAACGCGCCCCAATGACAGCTCTGTTGCGTCGTAGACCTCACGACGCTCAGCCCCGCCCTTCTCGCTCACATAAACTGCGAAGACCGGTCCCTTGTTCTGAGAGCTGGGCGATGCCACGCGTGCCTACAACAGATGTTTCAAACGAGCTCCGAGTCTAACACTGCGCGGCGGAAACTTTCAAGCACCAACGGAAACCCCCTACTTGAGCCCGCATTTTGAATTCAGCTGCCGTCTCGCCGATCACGAACATCGGAGGTCACTAAGCCGAGCAGCTCGCCGGCAAGAGCCATGACGTCCTTCTCCGAGAACCCACTAGCGCGGAACTCACGATAGATATTCTTTGCCAGAATGCGGACTGCGCGAGGATCCGCGGTCCCTTGAATCATTGCTTGAGGTTCAGCCATGTGACTTCCCGTCCTACCCTTCACAGAGGATGATAATCAAAAACGGCGGCAAGCATATCTCTTCATTTGTATCTAATGCAAATTAGATTTGATCGGCACCGTAGCTGTGTATCAAGCTTCGCAGCTCTACAGTTGCGCAGTCTCTTTCGCACTTCAGAACATCGTGCCTTGCTAGCAACGCACGGCGTCAAGTGGTTCAACATGTTCGCCCGCAACAGAACCGCAATCAACCGCTGGAATCACACGGACCCACAGCAGAGTACTGGAGGACCACGTGTTTTGTGGGTCGATCCGTCCCACAAAGGAGGCTTGTTACTAAGCACTTTCCGCTGCGCGCAAAGTGCAAGGCTTCGCCAATTTGTGGCTTCTCGGCTACGGGCACGGCAATCCCATCGGGATGAAAGCGCACACCACCGGCAAGCTTTTGATTCAGCGCCTCGTGACGCAGCAGCCAATGTTGGTTTCTACGATTCCTGACACCAACGCAGACCCCGTCCCGCAGGTGGTATTCAGTGTTGCGCGTCACGTACACAGTATGCCGCCGCCGCTCAGGTCCTTCGTAGTCCTTGGTTCCCATAGTGCTTGCCGGCGAGTCTCTCAGGAGTGAGCACGGGTTGTCCAAAATTCGGCGGATCTTGAGCGAGCTCCACCGAGATTCGGAGGGGAACTTGGCCCACGCACCTGGCGGGCGCTTCAGTGTGCTGAGAACTTCGCGCTTCAGAGCCCGGCGCGCTACGCTCTTTGGAGCATGGCACCGCTCCGCCCTGGCCGTCCTGGCATCGCAAAAGCAAGAGAACTTCCGCTGATCCAGCGCCGCGTGGTGGAGCTTTGGCAAAGCAACGACTACCGCTGGCGTGAACTCTTTGCGGCGGCAGACGTGATGAGCGAAGGGGCTACGCGAAAGGACGTTGATGGCGCCGTCTATTACGGTTCAACGAGCATCGTGCTCACTCTCGGAAGCCGTGACGCCGCCGCCGGCGACGCCGACAAACTGGTGCGAGCGTTGTCCAGGGACCCACACGTCCGCCTACGTGCGATTCGCATCGCCTGCCTTGAGGCACAACTCCGAGCAAGAGGCGCCATAGGCCGGGTGCACTCTGAGTTTCGTGTGAAGTCTCACGCAGCCGGCGCCTGCATCGACGTTGACGTGCACGCGAACGTCTTTTCCGATTTGGTAAGAAAACCAGCGAAGGCCAAAGCCTCACTCGAAAAATCGCCCAAGGCGCGAGCCTTTAGATCCAGAGATTAATCTGCGATTGCTATTTTCCCATCCCATCCCATCCCATCCCCAAACTGTCCACAAGCCCGCGGGCTCAGCCCCTGTCAAGCTTCATTTTTCTAAGAACAAGGTCTGGGCAGACGGATTGAAGATTGATAGGCTGCCAGGTCTTCCGTCGTGCTTCTCCAGCCTTCGTGCCAAAGGGGGCACGCTCTCGTTCGTGCCAAAGGGGCCATGCACTCACTACTACTTGACAACCGAGCCTCAGAAGACGAAGGGATAACACAATCCCTTTCTAACTTTGGGGCGCGAGTTCAACGATGAGTCGCAAAAAGCAACGCGACAACAAGGTTATCCATGTCGTATTTGGCCCCGAAGGCGGCCGCGTGCAGCAGCTAGTCACTAATGCCCGCGAGCAACAGGCGGGCGTTGGGGCCGAAGGGCGCGAACCTCTCACAGATTTGTTCTCTCTCACTGAAGTAGCTCGCCTGCTGGGTCTAAGCCCAGGGCGTTTGAGAACTCTTGATCGCGCGGGAGTGGCGTCTCCGGGCGGTCGACGCAACGGGCGTCGCGCCTACACCTTCTCCGATTTGATCGCGCTCCGCTCAGCCCAAACGCTGCTGGCTCACCGCGTGCGCCTGCGTGACGTGACGCGCGCAGTGCACGCCCTGAAGAGATCGCTACCAAAAGTTACCCGGCCGCTGCAGGAGCTACGGATAGTTTCTGACGGCCAGACGGTCGTCGTGCGGACTCAGGATGGCGCCTTCGAGCCACTCACTGGCCAAATGCTACTGGATCTTGAGGTGAAGACGCTGCGCGCCGACGTGGTTCGCGTGCTGCGCCCTTCCGCCGGCAAAGAGCGCTCCCGGACCGCCTATGAGCTGTATCTGCGTGCTAGCCAGCTCGATGAGAACCCATTGACGATGGATGAAGCTGAGCGCCTGTACGCGGAGGCCGTGGAGCTCGACCCTTGGCTTGGCATCGCTTACACAAATCTCGGAAACATTCGCTTTCGCCGCCATGACGCGGAGGGCGCTGAGCGCTTGTACCTACGGGGTCTGGAGATCGATCCCCGCCAGCCTGAGGCTCAGTACAACCTGGGATACGTCATGCTGGAACGCGGACAGCCCGACGAAGCCATCGCACTATTTCTTGGTGCTATCGAATCAGATCCCAAGTTTGCCGATGCTCACTTCAACCTTGCCATGGCGTACGAGCAAGTGGGGGACTCCAACCGGGCGCGCCCATTTTGGAAGAACTACATCGCGCTTGAACCAGCCGGGACCTGGACCGAAATCGCCAAACGCCATTTGTGAGTCCGGAAACGTTTCTTATCGAGCTGGCTCGGTAGCGGCACATTGAGCTAACCTGCCAGCGGATGGCCGAGCTCAGTACCGGAGCAATGCAAGGATTCGGGGACCCACGGGCTCCGGGTGCGATCGGCACACGACAGGGCTTTGTGTTGCTGTATGCTGAGCCAGGCTCACCAACCTCAGGGGCTTACCCGTTTTTTAAGAGCCCTGTGCGCATCGGAAGAGATGAAGCCTCGGATATCCGCCTGGCTGTGACCGCTGTTTCGCGTATCCACGCGGAAGCTGTGGCGACGGATCGCGCGTGGCGGATTGTCGATTGCGAGAGTCGCAACGGCGTGTTGGTGGATGGCGTACGCGTGGCGAGCGAGGTACTCGAAGCCCTCGCCGAGGTGCGGATCGGGGACGCAATCTTCAAATTCGTGGACGCCGAGGCGGAATCCTTTGCTCACTACAACCTGGACGGTTCGATGGCGCCGGGCTGTGAACGACTGGCCGAGGTGCCCTCGCTTTTGGTCGGCGGCTTTCAGATGGATCGCATCGCAGCCGAGATCGAGAAGGTTGGGCCCACCAATCTGAGCGTCCTCATCCTGGGAGAAAGCGGGACCGGTAAGGAGGTAGTCGCCAGCGAGCTGCATCGTCACAGCCGCCGACCGGGGCGCATGGTTGCCGTCAATTGCGCTGCGATCCCTCAAAATCTCATCGAAAGCGAGTTATTTGGCTACCGTAAGGGAGCTTTCTCGGGCGCCGATCGCGACAAGCCAGGGCTGATACGCGCAGCCGACGGCGGAACGCTGTTCCTCGACGAAATCGGGGACATGCCGCTTGAAGCCCAGACCAAGTTGCTCCGCGTTTTACAGGCCAAGGAAGTCCTGCCCGTAGGCGCCACAACACCGGAAACTACGGACGTTCGCATCGCGTGCGCAACCCATCGCGACCTCGCTGCTCTGCAGGCGAAAGGCACATTTCGACTCGACCTTTTCGCTCGCCTGAACGAGTATGAAGTGAACCTGCCACCGCTACGCGAACGCAAAGAGGATCTCTTCGTCCTGACGCGCGAATTTTTAAAACGCCACGGCGCAGCCGAGAAAACGGCTTCCTTTAGCTTCATGACGGCCCTCACTCACTACGATTGGCCCTACAACGTGCGCGAGCTGGAAGCCTGTATCAAGCGTGCGATCGCTCTAGTCGATGGCGACACGCTCGGCGAGGCAGAACTCCCCCAGGCCATCACTGAAGCCATGCAAGGCTACGGCGCCGTGGGCGCCGGGCGCAGCCCGGAGGCGGCTCTTGCCCGCGCGGAGCACGAAGAAAGCGACAGGCCCAGCGCCGGCCAGCTACATGCACTCCTCCAAAAGCACCAGGGGAACGTCGCCGCAGTGGGGCGCGAGCTTGGCAAAGCCCGCATGCAGGTCCATCGCTGGGCGCAACGCTACGGACTCCGATTGGAAGACTTTCGGGCCCCAGATCAACCTTGATCCGTGGTGTGCCCGACGCAGCAGACTCGACTTCCGGATTGACTCGCAGACCCGAAAGGCGCTAGCGGACACTGCTCAAGCGGGCAGTAGAGGTAGTTCCCCCGCACCGTGCCTGGGAGTCCCTGTTGGCCACTCGTCGAAAAACCGGTCCAAAAACGCCAAAATCTAAAACTGGAAGCGCCAAGCCCGCCAACTCGGCTCAACGCGGAAGCAAGCGGACGCGCGGTTCAGACGAAGCGCCCGCCGGTTTGTCTGGCGAAGGGGAACAATCCGTCGCGCTGCACGACATCGCGCAGGCACGTTACCTCAACTACGCGCTCAGCGTGATCACGAGCCGTGCGCTGCCAGATGTGCGCGATGGCTTGAAGCCCGTCCAGCGACGCATCCTGTACACGATGTGGCAACAGCGGCTGACCTCCGACGCCAAACATCGGAAGTGCGCCAAAGTCGTCGGTGACGTGATGGGTAACTACCATCCGCACGGCGATGCCTCGATCTATGATGCCCTCGTGCGCTTGGCACAATCGTTCTCGTTGCGAGCGCCACTCGTTGAGGGTTCGGGGAATTTCGGCTCAATGGACGGCGATGCAGCAGCCGCCATGCGCTACACGGAGTGCCGGCTGGCGCCGATCTCCACCGATCTTCTGAGCGAGCTTGCGCAAGACACGGTTGAATTTCGGCCAAACTACGACGGCACGCGTTCAGAGCCGGTTGTCTTGCCAGCTAAATGGCCCAACCTCTTGATCAATGGTGCGACGGGAATTGCGGTCGGCATGGCCACCAATATTCCGCCCCACAACCCGGAGGAGGTGTGCACGGCCGCCATCCGCCTGCTCGACGCACTGGGCGAGGGCAAAACGCTGAGCGCGCGGGAACTTTGCCGAACCATCAAAGGGCCAGATTTTCCTACAGGCGGGCAAATCATTTCAACCGCCGAAGAGCTCAAAGTCATTTACGAGACGGGCACCGGAAGCGTCAAAGTGCGCGGAACCTACAAGATCATCGCCGATGGTCGTGGGAATCCGAAGATCCACATCACGAGCATTCCCTACACCGTCAACAAGGCAACCCTCGTCGAACGCATCGCCGAAGTGGCGCTCTCGCGAAAGCTACCGCTGCTCGTCGATGTTAAGGATATCTCAACCGACGACGTCTGCATTGAGGTGGAGCTCAAGAAGGAGGCCGACCCCAAGAAGGTTCTCGCCTACCTCTTCAAGCAAACGCCGCTCCAGACCACATTCAGCGTTAACCTGACCTGCCTCGTCCCGACCGAAAATCCACAAGTGTGTCGACCCGAACGGGTGGATCTCCAATCCTTACTCTGGCATTTTCTAAATTTCAGGCTGCAAGTGGTGACCAAGCGGCACCAGCACGAGCTTGCCGCTTTGCAGGCCCGCATCCATATTCTGGAGGGCTTCGCCAAAGTTTTCGATGCCCTCGACGAGATCATCAAGCTGATCCGCAAATCAGAAGGCAAGGCCGATGCGGCGCGGCAGATCATGGCGCGGTTCAAGCTCGATGCGGAGCAGACGGACGCCATTTTGGAACTCAAGCTGTATCGCTTGGCTCGCCTTGAGATCCTCGTCATCCAAAATGAGCTCAAAGACCGACGCAAACGCGCTGCCGAAATCAAGAAGCTCCTTTCGGAATCCGAAGCGCGCGGGCTTTGGCAGATCATTCGGACTGAATTGACCGAGATGGTGGCTTCCTTCGCGAAGTTCTCGAAGCGCCGCACGCTGATCGCCTCGGTGGAAGAGGAGCCCGAGTTTTCGGCGGAAGATTTGATCGTGGCCGAGGACAATCACGTGCTCTTGACGCGAGACGGCTGGATCAAGCGCCAAAAGGAAATCAAGGATCCTGGCTCCACGCGGCTACGCGAAGGGGATGCTGTCTTGAGTTGCGTGGCCGGCTCCACCCGGGCAACCGTGGCGTTCTTCTCGAACTTTGGCACCGCCTACACCTGCCGCATTATCGATATTCCAGCCACCACAGGCTACGGGGAGCCCATCCAAAAGCTCTTCAAGCTGAAGGACAACGAACGCATTCTCGGCTGCTTTTCGCTCGATTCACGGCTCCTCGGCGACATCAAAGGGAGCGAAGATTATATGCCCGAGTCTTACCTCGTGGCAGCAACCAGTGATGGCTACGCGTTGGCGTTTGGCCTGGAGCCGTATTCGGAACCCAGCACGCGAGCTGGACGCAGGTTTGCCCGACCGAGCGACGGCTCCGAAGTCGTTGGCGTGGAGCTCGTCCACGGGAAGGAAACGCTCATCGCCGTTTCGAAGGGTCGACGTGCGCTCCTGTGTTCGATTGCGGAAATCAACTACCTCACCAACCCTGGCAAAGGCGTGACTCTGTTGAAGCTTGAGGGTGACGATACGCTTCTCGGAATCAAGGCGGTGGCTGACAAAGAGACGGCGCTGGTCGTGAAGAGTTCGCTCGGCGGAGAACAAAAGATCAACGCGGAAAAGTACGAGCGGAGCACTCGTGGCGGCAAAGGGCGCGAAGTCATGAAGCGCGGAAGCTTAACCGAGATTGTCCCCGAAGTGCCGGCAGCACCCGCAGCCTTTGAAGAAGGTAATTGAGCCGTGAGCCAAAAGGATCCCAGCATGGAGTACACTGCCAAAGACATCACCATCCTTGAAGGCCTCGATCCGGTGCGGAAGCGCCCCGGCATGTACATCGGAGGCGTTGGCAGTACGGGTCTGCACCATCTTGTCTGGGAAATCCTAGACAATTCTGTCGACGAGGCGATGAATGGGCATGCCACCGAGATCCACGTGACGCTGCACAAAGACGCCGAGTCCGTGACAGTGTCGGACAACGGGCGCGGGATCCCGATCGACAAGCACCCCAAGCACAAGAAGCCTGCCCTCGAAATCATCTTCACCACGCTGCACGCGGGGGGAAAGTTCGACGAAGGCAGCTACAAGACAGCCGGCGGCTTGCATGGCGTGGGCGCCTCTGTGGTGAACGCGCTTTCAACCAAGCTCAAGGTCATCGTGAAACGCGATGGCTTCGAATGGAGCCAGGAATTCAAAACCGGAAAGCCCGTTGGAACCATCACCAAGCTGGGCAAAGCCCGCGGGACAGGCAGCGCTGTCTACTTTCGGCCGGACCCAACGATCTTTCCGAAAACGGAGTTCAACCCAGAAACGATCCGAAAACGCCTTGAGATAGTCAGCTATCTCCACCGTGGAATTAAGGTCGAATTCAGCGACGAAAAGAACCAAACGCACGAAGCCTTCCACCACGAAGCCGGGATCGCCGACTTCCTCAAAGCGATTCTTGAGGAGCACAAAACCAAGCGGGTGCACGACGCCCCGTTCTCGATGCTCCGCGAAAACGGTACGCGGCTCGAACTGGTCCTGCAGTGGACTGAATCCACTGAAGAGAACATTAGAAGCTACGTCAACGGCATCCCCACCACGTCGGGTGGCACCCACGAGAATGGTTTGCGCGCCGGCCTGGTGAAAGCAGTTCGCAACTTCATCGAAACGCACAACTTGACTCCGCGTGGCGTGACGTTGAGTGCGGAAGATATCCGCGAAGGCCTCACGGGCGTACTCAGTGTCTTCATTAGCGAACCGCAGTTTCAGGGGCAAACGAAAGATCGCCTCAACAACCCCGAGGTTCAGTCCTGGGTGGATGGGCTCGTGCGCCCTGCCTTGGAGCAGTGGCTCAATTCAAACAGAACGGTTGCGGAACAAATTGTCGCACGCGTTATCTTGTCCGCTCGGGCACGCGAGGCATCACGTGCAGCCTCGGCTGCGGTCACGCGCAAGTCCGCAACTAGCGGCCGCTTCACGCTGCCAGGCAAGCTCTCGGATTGCACTTCTTCTGACCGCCGGAATTCAGAGCTGTTCATCGTGGAAGGCGACTCCGCGGGTGGTTCGGCGAAACAGGGCCGCGAGCGCGGCAATCAGGCCGTGCTCCCCCTGCGTGGCAAGGTGCTCAACACGGAGGGCATGGCGCTCGGCAAGGTGCTCGAGAACAAAGAATTGTCAGACCTTTTGACGGCCCTTGGCTGCGGCATCGGCGCAAATTTCGATCTCTCTAAGCTGCGCTACGATCGCGTCATTCTTTTGGCGGATGCGGATTCAGACGGGCACCACATCACAACCCTGCTGCTCACCTTCTTCTACCGACACTTGAGTGAACTCATCAAAAACAACCGTGTGTACGTGGCGATGCCGCCCCTCTACCGCTTAGATATCGGCAAGGATACCTACTGGGCCGCCGATGAGCCGGATCGTGTGCGCCTGACCAAAGAGCACCAAAAAGGTAACGCAAAAGTTGAGATCACCCGTTTCAAAGGCCTCGGTGAAATGATGCCGAAGGTGCTCTGGGACACGACCTTGAATCCCAAGACCCGGCGCTTACTCCGAGTGGGTATCGTCGATCCGTTGGCCACCGATCGGGTCATGAACGATCTGATGGGCAAGGACCCACAGGCTCGCTTCCACTTCATCATGGACCGAGCCGAGCAAGCCGAAGACCTGGACGTGTAGCGACCGGAGAATGTGGGGGCGTGTAGGCCTGAGAAGTCTAGATCTCGAAGCGGGCTTAATCCAACGAACCCGTGATCCGTTTGGTCAACTAGCGCGAACCCCATCGCGGGGGTCGCCTCCTCGGCACATGAATGCACCGAAGACTACGGTCCTAAGCCAAACCAAAGCCAAGCAGCCCATGTCGACGGCGGCACTTCAGATTGTGCAGGCGGCCGTGCGGGAGAACGTTAGTATCAGCGATCTTTCCAAATTGGCGCTCGTCGATCCGGGATTTGCTCTGCGTCTGCTAGCGGTGGTCAACAGCGCCGCATTCAAACGTTCTTCCGAAGTTCGCGACGTTCAGCAGGCAGCCCTTTTGCTCGGTATCCGCGGCATGCGCAATATCGCACTCAGCCTCGCTGTGACAGATCTTGTGCCGTTGGGCGAAGGTAGCAAAGTCATCTTAGCTAACTCTATCCGAAGAGCGGTGAGTGCCCGTTTGATCGGAAAAGCGCTGGGACTACGCGAGCTCGACGGCTATTTCACAATGGGGTTGCTCTTGGAATCGGGCCTGCTGCTGCGTGCTCGCGAAGACCTTGCAGGCGCGGCCGCGATCGCGCGGGCTCCAGCCGCGAACCGCGTGATCCATGAACGAGCCGCTGGGTTCGTGCCGCATCCTGAGTCAGGAGCCGAAATGGCCCGCAGCTACCAGTTAGCACCTGAACTTGTTGAAGCGATACGCCACCACCACGATGCCCAAATGCCCGCCGAAAAAGCGCTGCAAGTGGCCTGGCTGGCGGAGCGAGCTTCCGGCGTCTTCGAGTGCGTCGACGCGGTACGAAGCCGACTCGAGCTCCTGACTCAAGCCGCAACTCTGGGGCTCGCCGAGGCCACGATGGATGAGATTCTCGATGAAATTCCGAAAGAAGTAGCCGCAACGGCGGAGGCTTTCGACAGAGACTTAGGGCCGCAACTGGACCTGGCCAAGCTTCGCGATGACGTGAATGCGCGCCTGATCGAAATGAACCAGCAATATCAAGAAATGCTGGGGACGCTCGAACGGCTGTTGACCGAGAAGACGGATCTCGCAGTGCGCCTGGAAGTTGCGAACCAATCGCTCGAACATCTGGTGGCTACCGACGCGCTCACCGGCCTCCCCAATCGGCGCATGCTGGAACAAGCCTTGGCGCGGGACATGGCCTCAGCCATCCGCAACAACACTCCGCTTAGCATCGCGGTTCTGGACGTCGACAAGTTTGGAAACTTCAACGCGACCCACGGCCACGCAGCCGGCGATCTCGCGCTGCAGAAGGTGTCTCAGGTGCTCACTGAGGCAATTCGCCAGAGCGATCTCGCGGCGCGCTACGGGGGTGAAGAATTTGTTCTGCTATTTCCACGTACGGATGCGGAGGGGGCACTCGTGGTGTGCGAACGCGTCAGAGCGGCGCTCGCAAAGGGGGGCGTCGCTCTGGATGGCTGCACGGTGGCCCTGACGGCGAGCCTGGGCGTGGCCACGCTCAAGAGCGGAGAGAACTCAAAGGCCCTGTTTGTTCGGGCGGATGCAGCGCTTTACGAGGCGAAACGGCTCGGCCGAAATCAGGTCCAAATCGCCCCATAACAGCCGGCTACCGCGGCTCAGGCAGTATTTTCTGTGGGAGCTCTGACGCCTCGGAGGTGGGACACCTTGTGCACCCGAACGCGATGGGATAACGCGCGGGCTCGGGTCCGGTGGCTAGACGCCCCCTTTGGCATTTATTCAACACGTTGCACACGCACTCCTTCTCCCCCGATGTCTACCGCCTGGCCAAAGCCTCGCTCGTTGAGCGTCGCCGCTGGTTAGTCCACGGGTACCGTTTGGTACTGCTGCTCGTGTGCCTGTTCAGTCCGGCCGCAGCGTTCGCGCAAGCACCCGACGCGACCGCGGCCCCGGCCCCGGTCGCGCCCAGCAGCGAACCCCCGGTCGCGCCCAGCAGCGAACCCCCGGTCGTGATCCCTCCGACTGAAACGGAACTGGCACGGGGCTTCCCTATTTCGCGCATTGACGTGGCGGGCAATCGACATGTCACACGCGAGGACATTCTCTCGTATTTGCGCGAGCAGCTCGGCGAACCCTTTGATCCCGCGCGCCTCACCGGGGACATTCGAGAACTCTACAATTCAGGATTCTTTGACGATATCGAAGTCGATTTGAGCCGACGCGACGACGGCGTGGTCCTTCGCTTTCTGGTGCGCGAACGACCCACGATCCTGTCCGTCAACTTCGAGGGCAACACCGAGATCGATTCCGAGGATCTCGCTGAAGCCGCCGAAGTGAAGTCGGCTTCCGTGATGAGCTACCCTTCGCTCAACCGCAGCATCCAGAAGATCCGCGACATGTACGCCGAGAAGGGCTTCTTCCTCGCTGAAGTGAAGAGCGAAGTAGCGGCGGCCAAGGACAACCAAGTTTCGATTAAGCTCAGCATCGTAGAACACACGCAGGTGAGCGTGCGGAGCGTGACGTTCATCGGAAACCACGAGATTTCCTCCGAAGAGCTGCGGGCGGCGATGTTCACCGGGAACGCTGGCTTCTTTGCCTTTGGCTCCGGGGGTCCCTTTCGCCAGGACGCTTTTGAGCGCGACATGGGTGTCTTGAGCGGCCTGTACTACGATCGCGGATTTTTGGCGGTCAGCGTGAATACCCCGCGCATCATGCTGACTCCGGACAAAAGCGGGATCGAGGTGTCCGTTACGATCAACGAGGGTCCTCGCTACAAAATCCGCCAGCTTCGCATCTACGAGCGAGGCCCCGACGGCGGCGAAGTGGAGCCGATTGGTGGGCGGCGGCGCCTCGCTTCCATGGTCGAAGCTCGCTCGGGAGATTACTTCAACCGCGCCAAACTGATTCAGGATCTTCAGGCGGTCCGCACCCTGTATCGCGACAACGGGTTCGCACACGTCGAGGCAGCACCGGACACCCAAACCTACCCAACAACTCACGAGGTCGACGTCGTGGTGCCCATTGTTCGCGGGCCATTGGTTCGTTTCGAACGCATCGAAATCCGCGGCAACAGCAAGACGCGCGACAAGGTTGTTCGGCGAGAACTCGAGGTTTATGAAGGCGAGCCCTTCAACGAAACAGCTCTCGACCGTTCACGCCGACGTGTCACAGCCTTGGGCTATTTTGAGCGAGTCGATATTTCGACCGAGGAGGGCTCCAGCCGCGACAAGATGAATGTCTATGTCGAGATCGCCGAGAAGCCGACGGGGACTTTTCAGGTGGGCGCGGGCTTTTCAAGCGTTGAGAATTTCATCCTGACGGCGCAGATCCAACAGGCCAACCTTTTCGGCAACGGGCAAAGCTTCAGCCTACAACTCCAGGCAAGCCGTGCCCGGCTGCTTGCGAACGCCAGTATCTTTGAGCCTTATTTTCTGGATAGCCGCTTCAATCTCGGCATCAACATTTTCAATCAAGAGACCTTCAATCAAGATTTCTCCCAGACCACACGCGGCAGCGCTCTGACCTTTGGCTATCCGCTGGTCGAGCCCGAGCTCACCGCGTCGCTCACGTACACGCTTCAATCTGACCAGGTTTCAAGCGCGAGTGGCAGCAATCTCTTTGGCACCTCGAGCAGCGCCAGCACCTTCCAGCAACTGCCGCTGGCGAATCTCTTCAGCGACGGTCTCACCTCCAGCTTTCGTCCCGCGCTCACTTACGACACGCGCGACAACCGGCTCTTCACCACCAGCGGTATCTTCACCAAACTTTCTACTGAACTGGCGTCGAGCATCTTCGGTTCTGACAACCAGTTCCTGCGCAACAGCTTCCAGGGCCGCTATTTCTATCCTGTCGGTTCGGGGTTTGTGCTCAAGCTCAACCAGGAATTTGGCCTCATCACTAGCCCGACCAAAGAAGGCGTGCCGATCTTTGTTCGTTATTTCCTCGGAGGCATCACCGATCTCCGTGGCTTTCAATACCGGAGCGTCGGCCCACGCCTACCGCTCACGCAATCCACCGATCCGAATAGTCCGCCGAGGAGCGATGGCGCGCGTATCGGTGGCAACCTACTTTACTTCCAAAACCTGGAGCTTGAGTTCCCTCTGGTTGAGGCGGTCGGCGTGCACGGGGTCTTTTTCACTGACGCCGGCAACACCTGGAATACCGAAGCAAACTACTGCGATACCGTGGGTGGGAGCGCTCGCTTCAGTTTGCAGAGCCCCTGCTTCAATGGGCTAGATAGCCTGAGCCGGCTGCGTACCTCTTGGGGCTTTGGCATTCGCTGGTTTTCGCCGCTCGGCCCGCTTCGCTTCGAGTGGGGCTTCCCCTTCAAGCCGCTGCCAACCGAAGAGAGCAGCGTGTTCGAATTCACGATTGGGAATTTCTTCTGAGCTCGCCACCGAGCCGGCTACCATCTCGCCACCCCGGACGCCCCGCGGAAGACACCCTCCTTTCTGCACCCGTGCCTTCGGAGGACAGTGAGACCCTCTCCGACGAAAGGCTCACTCGTGTCGAGATGCGATGGATCGAGCTCGACGCGCGACTGCGAGATCTGGAGCAAGGAAGCAACCGGGCGCGAGGTGGGGCGCGCGAATGGTTGGTATGGCTCGCCCTCGTGGGCCTACTTTTGCTGGCCTACAAGGTGCTTTTGGGCTGATCTCACCCCTTCGGCAAAGCGCTGTTTCTTCCCCCAAAAAACCTTGCCTGCAAGTGTTGTCGGCTGAGCGCAGCTGGGCTACCTGGTGGGTGTGCCCAGACTCAGTTTCGCCTGAAAAAGGCGAGCATGGGCCCCCGTGAAGCCCATGTCAGACGAGACCGCAACGCCCCCAGCTGGACCTCCAGCGCCGAACTCTCAACCCATCAGCATTCACGACGAAATGCGTACGTCCTATCTGGACTACGCCATGAGCGTCATCATCGGGCGTGCCATCCCAGATGTTCGCGATGGGTTAAAACCCGTGCACCGTCGCATTCTTTTCGCGATGAGTGAGTTGAACCTCGGCCCCGGTGGCGCCTACAGGAAGTGCGCGGCGGTTGTCGGAGAAGTGCTGGGTAACTACCATCCCCACGGCGATGCCAGCGTTTACGACGCCCTGGTGCGTATGGCGCAGGACTTCAGCATGCGGCACATGCTGGTGGACGGTCAGGGTAATTTTGGATCCGTCGATGGTGATCGGCCTGCAGCCTACCGTTATACCGAGTGCCGATTAGCGCGCCTCGCTGTCGATCTGCTAGCCGACATCGACAAAGACACCGTCGATTTCACGCCGAATTTCGATGAGTCGAAGCAAGAGCCGCAGGTTCTCCCAACCCGGTTTCCGAACCTTTTGGTGAATGGGTCCGGCGGCATCGCCGTGGGCATGGCCACCAACATCCCGCCCCACAATCTCAAAGAAGTCATCGACGCCACGATTCACCTAATCGGGACACCCGAAGCCAGCATCGAAGACCTCATGCAGTTCGTGCAGGGGCCTGATTTCCCAACGGCCGGCATCATTCATGGGCGCGCCGGCATTCTCCAGGCGTACCGGACAGGCCGCGGCAGCGTGATGATGCGCGCGCGAACGATCACTGAGGCTGTTCCGAACAGCCAGGATCGCGAGCAGCTCGTCGTCGTTGAGCTGCCGTACCAGGTTAACAAAGCCCGGCTCCACGCCAAGATCGGTGAGCTGATGCGGGACAAACGCATCGAAGGCATCAAAGAGGCACGCGACGAAAGTGATCGCGACGGCATGCGCTTGGTGATCGAGCTGAAGAAAGATGTGCACCCCCAGGTGGTGCTGAATCAGCTGTATCGCCTGACGGACCTGCAATGTTCGTTCGGCATTATCAATCTCGCGATCGTCGAGAATCGCCCCGCCGTGCTGGACCTGAAAGAAATGCTGCGGCTCTTCGTCGAGCATCGGCGTGAGGTTGTGAGCCGCCGCACGCGCTTCGATCTTGCAAAATCAGAAGCAGCCCGAGAGATCATCGAAGGCCTCGGAATGGCCATCACCGAGGTAGATTTGGTGATCAAGACGATCCGTGCCTCGCAGGATCCGGACGAAGCTCGGCTCGCCCTGATGGCCTTGCCGCTCAAAGGCTTGGAGGCCTTCGTACGTCGTGCAGGTCGCCCCGAGAGCGAAATCGCGGAGGCAGCGGCGCGCACGGATTATCGACTGAGTGAGCGCCAAGCCAAGGCCATTCTTGAGATGCGCCTGTCCCGCCTCACGGGGCTGGAACAGGAAAAGCTCGCCGCAGAGTACGGCAGCCTTTCAGAAGCGATCGCTCGGCTGAAGGCGATCTTGGCGGATGAGCGCGTGCTCATGGATCTCATCGTGACCGAGCTCGAAGAGGTCAAGAGTAAGCATCAAAATCCGCGCCGAACCGAGATCATTGAGGATGAAGCCGAGATCCAAGTCGAAGATCTGATCCAGGAAGAAGAAATGGTCGTTACCATTTCCCATTCTGGGTACATCAAGCGCACTCCGCTCTCGACCTACAAGGCACAAAAACGCGGCGGCAAGGGCAACAAGGGCATGGAAGCCCGCGATGATGATTTTGTTACCCAGCTCTTCGTGGCCTCAACGCACAGCTTCGTGTTCTTCTTCAGTAATCGCGGCAAAGTGTACGTGAAGAAGATTTACGAAATCCCAGCCGCAGCGCGTAACGCCAAAGGCCGCGCCATCGTGAACTTCGTAGGAATGGAGGAAGGCGAACGCGTCGCAGCGATTACGCCCGTGCCTGGAATTCAAGAAGGCCTGTTCGTGATCACCCTCACCCGGGGTGGACAGATCAAGAAGACGAGCATCCTGGATTATCAAAATTACCGAGAAAAAGGCATCATTGGCGTCAAGATCGCGGACGACGATCAGCTGCTCACCGCTGCCGTCACGGACGGAACCTGCGACCTCTTGATTGCCACCAAACTAGGCAAATCGATCCGTTTCGAAGAGGATCAAGTGCGCCCAATGGGCCGCAACACGGCGGGCGTGAAGGCGATCGAGCTCTCAGAAGGCGATGAGGTCGTCGGCTTCGCTAGCACCCAGCCTGATCGTGACATGGTGCTGACCGTGTGTGAGCGCGGCTACGGTAAACGCACGAAGCTTGAGGAATTCCGCAAACAGCATCGCGGTGGCAAAGGCATTATTCTCATCGATGCCAGTGACCGAAACGGTCCAGTGGTTGGGATAGCTCTCGTGAAGCAGAACGATGAGCTGGTACTGATCACCGACAAGGGTCAGATCATCCGCACCCAAGTGACCGGCATCCGTGAGACAGGCCGCAACGCGCAAGGCGTCAAGGTGATGTCTGTGGACGAGGGAGAACGCGTCGTTGCCATGGAGCCGGTCGGCGCGACCGACGAAATCGACGGTGATGTAACCCCCGAGGACGGCTCCGATGCCAACACGGAAAACACTGAGCACAGCGAAATCCGCAGCGAAGAAAGCCCCAGCGACGAAGCCGAAGCTCGAGAAGAGCCGCCCAGCGACGAAGAGCCGCCCAGCGACGAAGAGTAGCCCAGCGACGAAGAGTAGCCCAGCGACGAAGAGTAGCAGCCCTCAGCAAGGAACACGCGAAACCTTCGCGCAGTTGAAGCGCTTGCATCCCGATGCGCACTGCGAGTTGGTCCACCAAACGCCATTTCAGCTGCTCGTGGCCACGGTGCTCTCTGCGCAGAGCACCGATGTAGCGGTCAATCAAGTGACCGGCGGGCTCTTTGCCCGCTACCCGAGCCCCGAAGCGCTTGCCAAATCCAAGGCGGCCGACGTGGAAAGCGCGCTGAACCGCCTCGGGATGTTTCGCCAGAAAGCCAAGAACATCATTGGCCTCTCGCAGCAGCTGGTGGAGCGGCATGCGGGCCAGGTCCCGAGCACTTTGGACGCTCTCATCGCCCTCCCAGGCGTCGGTCGGAAGACTGCGAATGTGGTGTTGGGCGTGGCATTTGGCGCGCCAGAAGGTGTCGTGGTGGACACCCACGTGCAGCGGATCAGTCAGCGCTTAGGCTGGACCCAAGAGCTGACACCTGAAAAAATCGAACGAGATCTGATGGCTATGTTTCCAAAGTCTGACTGGGATCGCTTGAGCCACACCCTGATTTTTCACGGGCGACGCGTATGTGCCGCGCAGAAGCCAGCCTGCGCTGCTTGCTCAGTGAGCGGGAATTGTCCGAGCGCCTTTCACGCTGAGAACATCGGGCGCAAGCCACCCCGCAGCCGCGCCAAGAGCTAACCACGCCGTGCAGTCACTCTAGGAGCGTGGCCAGCAGCCGCTCCGATGCGTTGTAGGGATCGAGAATTCCCGCCTCCACCGCTGAAGCAAGTACGGAAAGAAATTCGGCGTGCTGCAGCAGTGCGCGCTCCACGACTTCGTGGCGCAAGTGAGTGAGCAGGTTGCGCTTCACCCGTTCGCTCCGCGCTTGGCGCCCGACGGCTGAGGAGAGCTGCCAAATCCGATGCTGCTCGATCTGAGCCAGCAATGCATCGATCCCCTGATTCTGAGTAGCCACGCAGCGAACAATGGCAGGGACCCAAGCGTTCAGTGCGCCACCGAGTGCAAGCGCTTGCTCAAGATCCGCAGCCGTGCGGTCAGCGCCCGCGAGATCGGCTTTGTTGAGCGCAAACACGTCGGCGCATTCGAGGATCCCTGCTTTCATGGCTTGAACGGAGTCCCCCATCCCGGGCGTCAACACGACGACACTTGTTTCGGCGGCAAATACCACGTCGAATTCATCCTGCCCTACCCCCACCGTCTCCAACAAGACCACCTCCGCCCCCCACGCGGAGAGCACCCGCGCCACATCAACTGCGGAACGCGAAAGGCCCCCCAAAGCCCCGCGGGTGGCCAGCGAGCGAATGAAGACTTCAGGATCCTCAAAGTGTTGCTGCATTCGGACGCGATCCCCGAGAATGGCACCTCCGGAAAAGGGGCTGCTAGGATCGATCGCCACCACAGCAACACGCTTCCCAGCGGCTCGAAAATGCTTGACCATGGCCGCGACCAGTGTGCTCTTGCCCGCACCTGGACTGCCTGTGATACCGATCCAAAATGCGGCTCGAGTGTTGGGGTAAATCTCTTTGAGCAGTGCCCGGAAGCCCGGACCGCGGTCATCCACCAACCGGCAGGCACGAGCCGCCGCACGCACTTCCCCCTTCAACACGCGCGCTACAAGATCCTGCACCGTAGGCTCAGAGTACGGCTCCGGCAAAAGTGGCGCAAGACGCGCAATTTAGGACTTTTTGCCAGCCGCCAGCATATTTTCAACAGTTCGCGTGGTCATCGTTCCATCGACCATATCGGGCTCACGCAGCAGACGTTTGTGCAGCGGGATGTTGGTCTTGATGCCACCCACGATGAATTCATCCAGAGCGCGCAGCATGCGGGTGATGGCCACCGCACGTGTGGGTCCGGAAGTGATGACCTTCGCGAGCAAGGAATCGTAGAAGGGGGGCACGGTGAATCCGCCGTAAATTCCCGAATCAACTCGCGTGCCGTTGCCGCCTGCCGGGTGATATTCGGTGATCTTCCCGGGGCTTGGCGCGAACGTTTCTGGATCCTCAGCCATGATGCGGCATTCAATCGCGTGCCCACGGAACTTCCACGAGCGCGTGTCTGGCAGGGTCAATTTCTCGCCTGCCGCCGCACGGATCTGCTCGACCACCAGATCGACGCCCGTGGCTACTTCCGTGACCGGATGCTCCACCTGAACGCGCGTGTTCATCTCCATGAAATAGAGCTGTTTGTCTTCATCCAGCAGAAATTCGAGCGTTCCAAGCGACGTGTAGCCCGTTTCGCGAATTGCCTCGCGAATTCGTTCGCCCATCGAGGTGCGCAACGCTTCATCGATCGAGGGGCTGGGCGCCTCTTCTATCAATTTCTGATTTCTGCGCTGAAGCGAGCACTCTCGCTCGCCGAGCGTCCACACTTGCCCGTGCTTGTCGGCTAGCGCCTGAAACTCGATATGCTTCGGGCGTTCAATAAAACGCTCAAGGTAGAGTTCTGGATTCTTGAAAGCTGAGAGGGCTTCCGCAGAGGCCGATTCAAAAGCACGCGCCACTTCATCCGCCGTGCGCACCACTCGCATCCCGCGACCACCACCACCGCCACGCGCCTTGATCATCACCGGGAACCCAACCCGCTTAGCCTCCGCCTCGGCGTGCACGGCGTTATCAAGGGCCACGCTGCCGGGCAGGAGCGGCAGGCCGAACGTCTTGGCCACTTCGCGCGCCGAGAGCTTATCGCCCCATTGCTTCATCGATTCTGAGCTGGGCCCGATGAACGTCAGCCCGCATTTTTCGACAATTTGGGCAAAATTAGCATTCTCAGACAGGAATCCGTAGCCGGGGTGAATGGCATCCGCAGCGGCTATTTCAGCGGCGCTGATGATCGCCGCAATGTTGAGATAGCTGTGCACGGCAGGCCCGGGACCGATGCAGATTGCTTCATCCGCAAAGCGTGCATGGAGAGCATTCGCGTCCACATCCGAGTGAACGGCAACGGTCTTGATCCCGAGCTCCCGACACGCACGAATGATTCGAATCGCAATTTCGCCGCGGTTGGCGATGAGAACCTTTTTAAACATGAGTTCTGTCGAATTCCGGTGCTGGATTCAAAGTGGGTTACTTCTTCACGCGGAAAAGCTTCTGTCCAAACTCCACGCTCTTGCCGTTCTCAACCAGCACTTCCAAAATAGTGCAGGCAAATTCCGCTTCGATCTCGTTCATGAGCTTCATGGCTTCCACGATGCAAAGGGCTTGCCCCGTAGAAACAGTGGAGCCGGGTTTCACGAAGGCTTCCCCTTCAGGCGACGAGGAGCGATAGAAGGTGCCGACAAAGGGTGAGGTTACAAACACTCCGGCCTCATCCGCCGATGGCGCGGGCAACGCTGGCGTAGCTACTGATGCGGGCGTTGGGGCGGCTTGGGGAAAGGAGCTGACGAGCGCAGGCACACGCTGGCCGCGATCGAGTGTGACACGGATCCGGTGCTTTTCGTCTTCGAACTCAAACTCGCTCACCTTTCCGTCTTCGAGGGTTTTGAGCAGATGCTTGAGTTGCTTGAGGGGGATATCCACGTTGTACTGTCTCCGGCGCTTGGCCGACGAACCTAGTCGAGACTGACCGCGAGTGACAACACACTCTCGGCGCGAATCTCGCTACGCAAGGCTCATCATTGTGCGTCGCACTGCGTTATTTTGGCTGATACTGGCCAGAGGCTTCACAAGCGGGCCAAAATTCCGTCAAGCGCGATCCGATACGAAGCCGTTCCGAATCCCGAAACCGTCCCTAGGCAGGCAGCAGCCACACACGAATGATGCCGAAACTCCTCCCTGGCCGCGGGGTTGGAGAGGTGTACCTCTACAGTGGGTACACGCGTGCCTTTGATGGCGTCATGAAGCGCGTACGAAGTGTGCGTCAAAGCTCCGGGATTCAGCAGGATCCCGGAGGCTCCGGTGTCCTCTGCCTCCTCAATCCACCCGATCAACTCTCCCTCGTAATTGCTTTGGCGACACACGAGCGTCGCACCTGCGCGGGCTGCAACCTCTTCGAGCGCACGGTGCACTTCTTCAAGCGTGGCCTTGCCGTAAACTTCCGGTTCACGCTTTCCGAGCCGATTCAGATTCGGTCCGCTCAGGACGTACACGCACGGCGTTCTTGGCTTACGAGTTGCGGCCATTTTTGCGCTGGCTCAGAGTTCGAGTTCCTTCTTAAGCTTCGGCGCACAGACTCGCATGAGGTACCGGGCTCGACCCATGTTGCCATCGGGCGTCATGGTCACTGCCATGAAGTACCCCTCATTGATGACCCGAATGAGCGTCGTGAGCTTTTCGCTCTTGAACGCCACTTCCTTCGTTTCGCCAGCCTCCAGCATCTGGGTGGTGCGCTGAATGGCTTTCACCACGACGCTCACTTCAGCGCCGACGACCTCCATATCGAAGGGGCCTTCGTTCCGCGTGTAGACCTCGAGTGGGATCCCTTCGAAGTCCATAACAACGCCAGCCAGGCCGCCGTCGGTGCTGTCCACAATCCCCTGAAGCGACTCTTTAAACATAGGTCTCAGCGTACCCGGTTTCCCTGAGAGAGTGAATTTCCTCGGCCACCGGCTGGCTTATTGAACCCCGAAGACCGCTCAAAAATGGCCCTATCCAAGCTTTTGCCCGTTCGAGGGCCGGCGGGCCGCGCTCGGTTCCCGAAACACGAGGGCGCCGCTAGACTCCGCCCCATGTCGACTTGGGCTCGCTCGCTGGTTCGAAGTATCTTACCCCTCGCTGCTTTTCTGAACGTGCAGGCCCTTCCTCTTTGTGGGGCTGCCGCCGAAAGCGAGGTCGCAAGGGAGCCTGTTGCGACGGCTGAGGCCACGCCGGCAGCGTCGACGGAAGTCACCACGCCGACAGTTGCGGCTCAAAAGGACGAAGCCAAGCCTGCGAAGAAAGACGCCGACGACTTCACCCATGGTTTTCGCTTCGGCCTACGCATGGGTGTCATCGGCGGCCTGCGCATGGTGTTTCGATATTCAGGCGATAGCGCGTTCTGCAAGCAACCAGAAAAAGATCCTGGTGAAGCTCAGAAATTCTGTGGGCATCAAGCGCCGTATGGCCTTGAGAGCGCCCTTAGCTTTGCGGTCACTGATAGCTTAGAGCCGTTTGTCTGGGGCCGATTCGGATTGAGTGGTGAACTGGAAACGAATACGAAGCCGATACGCATGTTCGGCATTGGAACACGCATTTACTCGATGCAAGATTCGCGTCTTAAGATCTTCTTTGAACCGGCAGTCGCTTGGGAAACCGAGGGCGGAGGCAACCAGCCCCGCTATGAAAAGTTCGATTATCCGAAGGAGCTGGCGTTGCACCTGGGAGGGGGGCTGCAAGTGGAGCTCCACGAATATGTTGGAGTATTCTTGGATGCCGGCATGACCACAGGCGTGATTCGCTCACTCAACAGCAACCTGGAGGTGCAGGTGGGTCTCCAGGGGCGAACGCCTGCGCTCTAGCCATGAGTGAGCGCCCCTTCCGAGTGCTGGGCCTGCAGCAAATCGCGATCGGCGCCATAGATCGCGGCCCGCTCCTTCGGCTTTGGGTCGAGCTTTTGGGTCTGACTAAGATCGGGACGTTTCGCAGTGAATCTGAGAACGTCGAGGAGGACATTTTGGAGCTTGGCTCGGGTGCAGCGACCGTTGAAGTCGATTTAATGCAACCTATCGATGTTTTGGGGCGCCCAAGCGTTCACCAGCCGGCGCTCAATCACGTGGGCTTGTGGGTGGATGATTTGCCGGCCGCCCTGGCGTGGCTTTCGGAGCGCGGCGTACGCTTTGCACCGGGTGGGATCCGCCGTGGGGCCTCGGGCCATGACGTGTGTTTTATCCATCCTAAAGGCAGTGCGCTCGAACCTATCGGGGGCGAAGGCGTGCTGATCGAGCTGGTGCAGGCGCCTGCGGAGATGCTGGCCTAGTGTTGAGCCTGTTGACCTTCAGTACGATAGGAAATCCCGGCCCATGACCTGGACAGCGTAGCTACCCGGGAACGCCCAAACAAGCACGTTGCCTCGCCGGCTGCGCCAATGCCGATCGAAGCACCCGCAGGACCCGTCGGTGCGATGCAATAGTCGGAGGCTCGGAGGCTCAGCTGCAACCCACCCAAAAGGCTCTGTCGACTGGCACACCTGCTGGGTTATCAATAGCTGCGTACAAAAGGCGCCCATCCTTCGCAAGAATGGTCCAGGCGGCCAGGTACTCGTCGTTCGCAAGTGGCGTAAACTGCCCAGCCATAGTGAAAGGCCCTCGCCTGTCTTCGGGCTTGCTCCTCAACCCCCTCCCGCGCCACCACCGGTTTCGGTTGGGCCGCTTTGGTTCAGTTTTGTTGAGATTCTGACGCCGGGCTCTTGTTGCCCTTAGGGGTGTTTCCTTGTTGAAAGTGAACACGTCAGTGCGGAGATCCATTTGCACCGGTATCCTACTGGTTTTTGAGCGCCGTCGGTCGTGTTCACCGCTGCCTGGGCTTCGTTGATGTGGTTCGGAGGGTCCAGATCGCCATCGGCTGAATAGACTACTCTTGGCGTGGCCTTCGGAGCGCGGCGTACGCTTTGCACCAGGGGGATCCGCCGTGGGGCCTCGGGCCATGACAAGCCCCGGCAAACCCCGAGCGCGCGGCTACCCTACTCCACGCCCCCAGACGCAGCCCGTACACTCGATAGCTCGGCCCTTTGACCAATTATCGCCAATAGACTAATATAGTCAACCATGTGGATTCAAAGAACTTTTGAGCACACTTGGCGCCCGGAGAGTGGTCAGCCCGTGAGTGTCCTGCTGGGGCCACGGCAGTCCGGTAAATCGAGTTTCCTTGAACGGCGTGCGGGGCCCAGCCGTCGCGCAGTGAGCTTCGACGATCTGTCGACGCGGGCGCGAGCAAGCGAGAACCCGGCATTGTTCTTGGATGAACTTGGGCCAGAGGTATTGATCGACGAAGCCCAGTACGTCCCCGAGCTGTTCCCGGAGTTGAAGATTCGGGTCGATGCCGTCAAGCGCCGAACACGCGCCGGCAGTCCTGGGCCTTCGTTCTCCGCTTGGCTCACGGGCTCCAACCGTCTCGTGCTCGATCGCGAGGTGGCCGAGAGCCTCACTGGACGTGCGAGTTACTTTCGTTTTCACGGTCTGTCGGTCGCCGAACTCGCGGCAAGCCTGGGAAAACCGACGTTGGCAGATCTGTTCAGCTTGGGAGGGTTTCCAGAGCTCTGGACGTCGCGTCAACTCGACCCGGTGCGCTACTTGAACGACCACCTACAAACAGCGCTCGAAAGGGACCTGGTGCGCGCCGCACGCATCGAGAAGGTGCCTGAGTTCCTGCGTGTGCTGCGCTTGCTCGCGAGCCGTGTGGGCGGACTCTTCGTTGCATCCGAGCTCGGCCGCGACGCAGGGATTCGTTCCAGCACGGTGACCGACTGGGTCGGCGCCGTGGAGCGCATGATGTACCTGATCGAAGTTCCGGCCTTCACGACGTCACGCACGACCCGCCTGATCAAGGCCGCCAAGTATTATTTTTTCGACACTGCCCTTGCGGCGCGCCTTCAAGGCTGGAGTCAACCTGAACCGCTGTTAAACAGCCCTGCGGTTGGTCCGCTATTCGAAAATCTGGTTGTCGCCGAAGTGGCGAAAACGCGCGACGCGCATCAACGTAGCTGGGAGCTGAGCCATTTCCGCACCAAGGAAAAAGAGGAAGTCGATTTGCTCGTCAGCGACGGAACGCGACTGGTTGCTATTGAATGCAAGCTCTCGTCTCGTCGTGCGGCGGAGGTGACGCCGCCCCGTTCCCTGTCCCTGCTCGGCCCGTTGCCTTTTTTAGCGGTTTGTTTCGATGCGCCCCCAAGCGCGCGAGGCCAAGTGGAGGTCGTGCAGCTGTCGAAGCTCGGCCCGAGGTTGCTCGAACTCTTGAGCGGGTGAAAAGCGTCGCTTGCGCCGCTTCGCTAACGCTGCGATTGTTGATAGCCGGAAACCAACCAACGATCAGAACAAGGCCCGCTCTACTTCTGGAACCCAGGAGCCCGTCTTCACGTCTAAGGCGCGGTTCCTTCCCCCATCATCCCAGTACGCCCAACCAAAACCCCGGCGTTCAGCCTCCGTGCGGGTGATCCGAAGGAAATTTTCTCTCGATGTCGGGTCCGCCTTGTCAATCGCGGCAAATTCACCGAGGTAAACTCGCTTGCCCGTTGTTGCCACATACTTCGATGCGAACTCGAATTGTCGAGCAATCGCTCCTGGCCCGCTTGGGTTGGTGGCGGCGGGTAGCGAATTGTAGTCCCTAAACCAGTTTCTCACCCACTCCAACGATTGCGCACCCGCGGCCGGTTGCAACGGCTGTGGCGGCGGTCCCGGAAAAACCACGCCTTCGGTCTGGTACTCCGGTCCCATCCAGTCGGCGCCCTGGTGAGTGAAGAGGATGGGCTGGTACATATGAAACGACGCCACGATCCGCGCGTCCTCGGGCAGCTCCAGCTTGTTCAGATACTCTGAAGCGGCCCAGGAGTAGCTATCCACGATGATGAGCCGGGTGGGATTGGACTCCCGCACTACGGGGATAGTCTGTTTTACGAGTTCGTTCAGCAGAACGGGCGTCAGGTTCTTACACGGTTCGTTGACGAGTTCAAAAGCTACGGTTGGCGGCCGATCTTTGTAGCGCTCAGCAATCTGCCGCCAGATTGCGACGAACCGCTCCATATGTGCTTTGGGGTCGTCCATCAGCTCGTTGTAGTGGTGAAGGTCAACCACCACGCTAAGGCGCCTTACGGTTGCCCTCTCAATGGCCCAGTCCACCCGCTGCAGGAAAGACGGCTCCAGCGTGAAAGGCCTCTGATGCGCCGCGTGGGCGCTAAAACGCACCGGCAGGCGCACGTGATCTAGGCCCGCAGTAGCTACGCCTTCAAAATGTTGTTCCGTGAGCGTGACTCCCCACTCACCTTCACTCGGCGCATCCAACGCATTACCCAGATTGAGGCCGCGCGTAAAACCTCCGATAACTCCACTCTTCGGATCCACGGCTTCGCCACTACTGCCATTCAACGCGTTGGACTCTGCCGCCTGGAGTTGACGCTTAGGGATGCAGCTTGCGCTGACAGCTGCGGATAAACTGAGCTCAAACAGAGATCGTCTGCGCATGCTTTGCGCATAGCGCGCACGGGCTCACGAGGAAAGGCGCCGCCTGCGATCGCTCAGATCGCAGTTGTTTCCACTTGGTTCGTGGCAGCTGTTGGTAACGCGTGCAACGCGAGCGGTCCGGTATTGTCCTCCAAAAAATGCGAAGGAGCGATGCAAGCGATCACATTGGCGCGCGCTTCAAAACGCGATACCTATACAAGCCACATCGGAGTCGTGTATGAGCACTATGCAGTGGGTTCGAAGCGCAGGCCCTTGGGTTCTGTTATTTTTGGCAAGCTGCTCCGCAGGTGGCGTGAAGGATAAACCGAGCCGCGGGGAGCCCGAGCCTTCGCCAACGGGTTCAAGTACACAACCGCCTCCCGGCATCGATATTTCCCCAGACCCAGGAATTACCATTGGTGGAGCATCCTGCAATCCTTGCACCCATTTTTCGGGGGGCCCCGTTTTTGAAGAGGGCCTCACCGCCCAAGTCGCGGCAGCGTTTCCCGCCCCTTCTGGCGCTGGCGGCCCGTGCATCATCGAGCCTCAGGAAGGGTCCTTGCTCCCTAGGAATTGGCTCAGACCGCGTTTTCACTTTGAAGGCGGCGTAGCCCCCTATCGCATCACCCTTAGCGCAGACCGCGAAACCGACGATCTGCACATCTATTCCCAAGATAACATCGCGTTGTTACCCACAGAGGTCTGGAATGGGCTGCGAAGCAACGTCTTCGAGCCTGTTACGGTCACCGTCACCGATTCCGCCGGCAAATCCAGCACCACTAGTTTCACGGTGGCTCCTGTTGAAGCTGGCGGTAGCCTCGTATTTTGGGCATCAATTACCAATCGCCCCGGCATCGATCCGCAGACGATGCAATACACGACGACACTCTACGGCTTTAATGTTGGGGAAGAAGCCGTCATCAAAACGCTCAGCCCCCCTGACGTTAAGCAGGTGACCTACGCGCAGAACGGTTCCCTCAAGAGCGCTGAGAATGGCGCACCCTCGGGTCAAGTGAGATGCGTCGGCTGCCATACGTCGACACCCGACGGAAAATCCGTCGTTATTGTGGACCACTGGCCTTGGAACCTCGCTGTAGCGGACATTACCGGTACCGTGGGGGCATCGCCTTCGTACATCACCCCGATGGGCAATCTGCTACTCAATCTGCCTTGGCTGGGCATCAGCACTTTCTCGCGGGACGATTGGATGGTGCGTTCAAAACGGGTGATGGTTACCACCATGGGCCCGCGAAAGATGTTAACCGCCGGATACACACCTACCATGTTCAATACGCTGGGAGATACGTTCATCCCCCAGAATTCCAACAAGGGTCCGGACGAACTCGTCTGGATCGATCTCAAAGCGCCCGGAGAGGTAAAACTATCGGCCACAGGGGGAGCCACGGAGGAAGCAGCGTTCGCCGTGGCGAGCGCTAAGGGAACGGCTTGGGGAGTTATCGCTCGAGAAGGCGACCCGCGTGGAGCTGTCGCTCCGGATTTTAGTCACTCCGGGCAGAGCGTTGTTTACACGTCTACCGACAGCACCCTTGATGGGCACGTGGGCGGTGGTGGCGTGGAGGGAACACCCAACCCAACGGTGGTGGATATTTTAACCGTCCCCTACAACGAGGGACGCGGAGGCGCCGCAACCCCTCTAGCCGGTGCGAGCGACCCGGCCGTTGCGGAGTACTATCCTGACTACTCCGCAGACGATCGGTTTGTCGCCTTCAATCGTGTGCCGAACATGTCTGGGTATATGTTTTATCGGCCTGACGGGGAGATCTTCGTGGTGCCCGCGGCGGGCGGTAGCCCAGTTCGGCTTGCGGCTAACGATCCGCCAACATGTGCGATTAAAGACCCGGCGGGGCCTCTCAACAGTTGGCCCAAATGGTCACCCGTTGTTCGAAGCGCCGAAGGCAAAAAATACTACTTTTTGGTGTTTGCCTCAGCACGAAAATCCCCATTCTTGCTCAATGTTCAAGGTCAAACAGACAAGCGAGCTTCGCAACTTTATATGGCACCCGTCGTTGAAAATGCGGACGGCACGCTCACAACTTATCCAGCCGTGTACCTGTGGAACCAGCAAAATCTCGTAAACGGGAGTGGGGTTGATGCGCAAGTTTCCGAACTCAAGACGAGCAACTTAACCCCCGCATGGGATGAATTCGTCGTACCTCCGGTGACGGTTGTAATTCGGTAACCCGCACGCACTCGCTCATCCCCCGGGCGGGTCAGCGTTGGCCTTCAAGCCTGAGCGGAGGTAGCACAATTCTGCATTTTCTCGGCGCCAAATCACACTAAACATAAATTGCGGGGGCAAGGGCGTGCCTCCGGAAGGTCACGCAGGCGCCCGGCTACTCGCACGTACGCCGCACGGTACTGGCCCTCGAAATAGCTCGAACACCTAAGCCTGACACCGACCGCTCGACATGCCCTCCCACCGACAGTTCAGAAAGTAAGCATGCTTACTATCTGATTCGACACTCCAGCAGGTCTTTGCGCCGCCGCGGCTCGTGGATCCGCACCTTCGGCCCATCCAGAAGGCTATAGCGGCAGCCCAGCGTCCATGAGGCCGAGCACGAACGTGAGCGGGCTTCTCAGCTCCTCGCCGTGACTGCTCCTTGACCTTCGGTGACCTGGTTTGCAGTGGTTACTCCATCGGCTAGAACCGCCCGACCAGCGCCTCACGCCGGCCGCCCTTCGGGCCCCGTCTACCTGGACGCATGTCCGGCTGCTGCTCCTCGCCCCTTTGGCATCGGCTGTGGCTCAAACATTCTTGACCGTAGTCATAACTACGGTCACATTAGCTCAATCTCAATGAAGACAGTTTCTAAAGGAGTCCTCAAGGCCAAGATGCTTGAGTACCTGCGGTGGGTAGAAGACACGGGTGACGAGTTGGTCGTGACTGACAACAACCGCCCAGTCGTCCGTATCGTTGCCATTGCCAAACGCACAGCCGCCGCAGACGCTTTCGCCGACGTCCAAGGCCGCGTTCAATATCACGAAGATATTCTCGCCCCCACAACGCAAGAGTGGCCTGAGTCGTGATCGTTTTAGACACGCATGTCTTGCTCTGGTGGGCGCTTGATCCCAATCAACTGTCGGCGGTGGCGGCAAAGCAGCTTGGGGAAATGGAAAGGGTTGGTGGATTCGTCAGTTCAATTTCATTTTGGGAACTCGCGATCAAAATCAAGCGGGGCAAGCTGACCCTGCCGATATCCATGGATGAATTCGTGTCCCGCGTCGCTCGAACAGGTGCGCTCACCGTGGTTCCTGTCGATACGAAGATTTGGTTGAAGAGCGTCGATCTCAAGTGGGATCACGCTGATCCAGCGGACCGCGTGATTGTAAGCACAGCTCTAGATTGTGGCGTGCCGCTGTTGACGAAAGATAACGCGATCCGAATGTTTCGCGGAGTGAATTGCATTTGGTAGCGTCAGAAGCGCCAGAGCCGACCAGTCCGGTTGGATGGGCGAACATTCTGCTTTAGGAAGAGGCTTAGGCGTCAACGTGCTCCCGATTCGTAAGCGCTATTTGGTTTTTCTTTTAACGTCTTTGTCTGCGTGTCACTCCATCACGGGCGGGCATCACGTGGTGTCGCCGTCAGCGCTGGCTCCATCGCCGATGCACCCGACGCTCCTCACATCAGGTGAAAGGGGCGTCTTTCTTGTTAGTGAAAACGGAGAAGCCCTGCGCAGAACTGATACGCCGGCTTCGCAAGCTCGGCGCCGCGCAGATGGAACCATCTTTTTCCTTCACAACTCGGGCCCACTTATGGAGCTGAGATCTCTTACGAAAGACACAGAGCGTGTTGTGGCTTCAGTTCCCGTCAATTGGGAGGTGGATCCCTCGTCATGTACAGCTCACGCAGCGCCAAGTGGCGTTACTCTGGCAGTGCAAGACGAAACCGGTTTCTTCATCAACCCCTCTGGTACGCACGCGTGTCTGTCGCTGATGGATCGAAACTTGAACATGTTGGATCTCGCGGTACGCGCAAGCATCGATCTTGCCACAGGGGCGGTAACCTCAAGGCTGCAGTATTTTGAAGACTGCGTCGTCCACGAGACGGACGCAAAGGACGTATGCGCTCACGTGCCAGCGATCCGTAGGTCGACAGCTGTCTCCGGCACCAACGGCGCGCGAAAATGGCAGTTTCGCAACGGAAGACTTCACACACACGAAAGTTCAAACAACCCTATCGAACTTTGCGGCCAAACCTCCATTGCCGACGCTTCTTGCGGCGTCGACTCCACCAGTCCAAGCGGCCGTTGGATCGCCATTACATTAGGAACTGAAGACGGCGACTACATTCACCGTTCAATAGTTCTCGCTGATCTCGACACCGGCGAAATTGTCGCGTTGGACCAAGACGGGGGCCTGCAGATCGGACATCAGTTACCATCGTGCCTAGCAATGAATTCGTGTGTCGACATCGTTGGCGAAACACCAGTCCATTGGTTCCCCGGTTCAGATCAGTTCAGCATTGACGACAAGCTGATCGACCTGCGCACGAAACAGCTTCGAAAGCTTCCGGGAATTCCCAGTCCCTGAGTTTCAGTTGAATTCCCTCCGTAAGTCGTACCTTGCTCAGCTGAGACCGACGTAGAGCCGCTGCACGTCGTCGTCGTTGTCGAGAGCAGCCAAAAAAGACTCCACTTCTTCTCTCGCCGCCGCTTCGAGGCTGACCGGATTGTTGGGGAGCCACACCAAGTTAGCTGCCGTCACTGTCCAGCTTCGGGCCGAGAGGCCTTTGCTCACAGCGTCTAAATCTTGAGGCTCGGTGATGAACTGAAGCTGTCCGTCGTCCCCAATCGCGACCTCTTGAGCCCCACATTCAATGGCGGCCTCTTCGGCATCTTCGCCTTTCGGTGGCGGAGATGCGTCAACCGACCCCACTCGCTTAAAGTCCCAACTCACCGAGCCCGAAGCGCCTAACTGCCCCTTGCGAAACAAGAGCCGCATGTTCGGCGCCGTTCGATTCTTGTTGTCCGTCAGGCACTCAACAATGACGGGAACCTGGTATGGCGCAAAGCCCTCGTAGAAAATCGTTTCAAAATGGCTGCCGTCATCCAGCAAGCCCGCGCCCTTCTTGATCGCTCGCTCCAGCGTTTCCTTGGGCATGGAGTTCCTTTTGGCGAGGTCGACCGCAATGCGCAAACGTGAGTTAGCATTCGGATCCGGACCGCCCGCTCGCGCTGCCACCATAATCTCCTTGGAGAGTTTGGTAAAAAGCCGACCTTTTGAGTCAGCAGCTTGCTCCCGACCCTTTTGTTTCCACTGCGCGCCCATGGCGCCCTCTGTACGGAGGTCCCCGCCTGGAGGCAACCGCGCGATAGGAAGCTACCGATCCCATGCTCAGAGCCTGGCCAAGCCCGAGGCCCCAAGTGTCTCCCGAAACGGGAGCCACGGGCGGGGCGCCCAGCCTTGGAGCAGGGACCGACGTCCCAGCGGTGAGCGCCGCCATGAATGAGCTCCTCTACCAATCGATCAACTGCGACGCCACGCGCGTGGCTTCTTTGCAGATGCTGCATAGCGGTGCCGAGATGTACTTCAGCTGGCTCGGCCTAAATAGCCTAGGACACCATCCCATGCAGCACGCACCAGGGCCGGATTTCGTGGTCGCCCAGAATTGGCTGCTTGCCCAGTTGGCGGTCGTCATCAAACGCCTCAAGGACACACCCGAAGGCTCGGGAAGCATGCTCGACAACAGTTTGGTGTTCTTGAGTTCGGAAATGGGCGACGGATCGTTGCACACCAATCACCCCGTACCCGTCTTGCTCGCCGGTAAGGCCGGAGGCCAACTCCGAACGGGACGCACCTTCAACGCCAATGGCAACAACCGCGCGAACCTTGCGCTCAACATTGGTAACCTGATGGGCGCACCGCTTTTAAACTGGGGTGACCCAAAGTGGGTGACGGGACCCTTAGATCTGGGCTAACGTCAGCTCGGTTTGGGCACGGCCATGACCAAACGACTTCTAGCCTTGCGGCAAGATCGACTCTTCGAGCCCTTTACCTCGGAGGCCCAAGCACGATGGCAATCGTCACACCGCGTGCCAGCCCAAACGTGATTTTCGTCCCTGCGGGAGCCGAAAGCAGGGGCCACATGCGCGGCCAATTGCTGCCGGTCACATCGACGCCGTCGATGGTGTTGACGATGTCCCCCACCTTGAGGTCCGTGCCTGCGGCAGGTCCGTTAGGCTCGATAAGAGAGACCTCCAGGCGAAAATTTTCCGGTTGTGTGCCGGGGTCCACCCCTGGGGCGCGAAAGCCCAGATCACCCACAGCCTCGCCTAGCTTGAGCCGTTTTTTGATGAGCGTGAGATCCCCAATGTCGATGGTGCCAGCGCCTTCGATCACATGGACATAGGCGATGTACATGTAATCGCTGCTGCTTGGTTCTCGGGGACTGCAAATGATCTGCAGTTTTCCGCGCGGTGCATCGTGGATCGTGAATCTGCCCTGCTCATCGCTGATGCTCACGAGTTGCTCGTCGTAGCGCTCCCCGTCGAGCGCGAGGTTGCCGCCATTGGGATAGCCCGCCATCGCACGTATGCCGGCGACCGGGGTCTTGCTGAACTGGTCGATAATGCGACCTGTGATGGTGATGAGAGGTTCGAGCGGAAGAGTTACGCCAGTCTTCGTTTCGGCCTGGCCAAGGTCGAGTTCGATCTTCCTTCGGCTGCCTTCAGCAGCTGCGGTGAGGGAGAAGTGACCAGCCGGAAGATCGCGAAGCGTGAAGCGACCTTCGGTGCGAAAGAAAACCTCAGAGCGCGTGAAGCCTGTTTTCGGATCCTCAAGTTGCACCCGAAGCTGCTCAATGACGCTCCCCTCGCGCGTGGCTTTCCCCGTGATCGAGCCCGTTTGCTTGATTTCAAGCTTAACTGTGCTGCCGGCTTCCACGTGTTCAGCAATCACCTCGCCCCCTCCCTTTCGGTACGCGCGCAGCGTGTACTTGCCCGGAGCCAGCTTCGAGATGACGAACGTGCCGTCAACACCAGCGAGCACAGGCTTGTCAGCGCTTCCCCAGGCCCACCCGCGGGTAGCGTAGACCGCGTCGTTTGGGGCACCTGGAGCGTCGGATTCTGAGGCCGCTAACACGAAGGCGTCGGGAACGGATTCGTTGTCGGCGGCGACCACACTGCCCTTGATAGTACGCGTCTGTGAAACCACGACGAGTTGAACCGTTGCCGTTTCACCCGCGCGAATAGTCACTTTCTCGCCGAGCTCGGCGTGGTCCGTCGTGCCGGGTTTCTTAAGCGATACCAACCCGCGTCGCGCGGAGACTTGGTACTCCCCGGGTCTCAGTGCTGAGAGGTTGAATACACCTTGCCGGTCGGAGCGTAAACCGTCAGGGCCATCCGGCATGCTTTCGGGGAAGGGCACACCAGGTGCTGCCGACGCAGCTCTTCTCACGTCGATCGTGGCACCTTCCACCGGCGTGCCCTCCGTATCCTTGATTTTGCCTTTTAGGGCTCCGACTGCGAGAAGTTCGAGATTTTTCTCGATGGTCTGCCCCGCAGCAACCTCCACCATGTACCCTGCGGGAGGCGCGGTGCCGTCGTCTGAGGTGACGTCCAACTGATAGGTTGCTGGGGGAAGACCAGTCAGTTCATATGTACCGTCGTGTGCCGAGCGATCACCCGCTCCGGCCATGACGGAACGCGGACCGCCACCCGCGGTTTGGCCAAAAACAGCTGCATTCTCCACTGGATGGCCTTCTTGGTTGAACACTCTGCCGCGAATGGTGGCGCCACTCTCCACCTGCCACTTGAGCCCGACGATGTCTTTATCGACAACGACTATGGGCTCGTAGGTTTCGTTCGCGAGGGAGCCTTCGCACCACGGTTCGACTTGGTACGTCCCGGGCAGTACTCCCTCGGCTATCAGCGTCCCGTCCGCCTCGGTGCGTGCCCGCAGCGTTCGCTGATGCATCTTATCTGTGAACCCAACCGACGCCACAACGCACACACGGGGCGGCTTGCCAGCGAGCATGACCCGGCCGACGATCTTGACCGAGCTGAAGACTCGAACGACGACGCCCTCCACCTGTTGCCCCAGCCCCACCAGAATCGACCCCTCTGCCGTGCCATAGCCGCGCTCCATTTTCGCCGTTACAGTATAACGCCCCTGGCTCAAGCGTGTAACGCGGAATTTCCCCGCTGCATCCGAGAGATCGATGCCTCCGCCATCCCCCTCCCGAGACTCGGGTTGCGAGATACTCACTTTGGCACCCGCCACCGGCTTACCGGACCCCGCGTCGACGACCACACCGGCAAGCGAGGATTCTGGCGTCAAAATGAGGGAAAATCCGCCTGGGGCTCGCCCGGCTTCGCTCGTCAGCCCGTAGCCATCGGCCGTTGCGAAGACCTGAACCTTTCCGGCCACCATCCAGAGCGAAAACAAACCTTGGGCATCGGTTTCCACGAGAGGGCTGCTTCCACCGGTGTCCCCCGGACCGCCGAAACCGGCAGTGGCCCAGACCTTCGCGTGCGCAATCGGACCACCGCTGATATCCGAGACCACTCCGGTGATCTCGACGCCGCCACTTCGCAAAGTAAGATCGACGCCGGTCTTCTTTTCTCCGGGTGTTAGCTGGAAGGAGCTCCGCTTGCGGTCGCCCTCCGGTTGAAAGATTTCCGGACGATAGCCTTTGGCACCCGCCGCAACGGAGTATTTTGTAGATACCAGGTTCTCTACAAAATACCGGCCGTTCGCGTCGGTCGTGACGCAAGTCGCTTCACGCGTGAGTTCAGTGGGTAGCTCATCATCCTGCATGCTGGCGCAGACGCTGGCTAGGTTGATGGGAGCGCCTGCTTCGTTGCGCACGGTGCCTGCAAGCGAGCCTCGCTCTTGTGTCCGTGGATCGCTGTGCGGCGGGATTCTCAAAAAGGATGCCCCGCGCGGTACGTCTTCCCGACCGCCCGGCGCCAAACTGGCATCTTGACGCCCAAAGCGTGGGCCACCGCGCTGCCAGCCGAACACGAGCAGTACCGCGACCACGAGCCCCACAACCCACCAACCCCAACGTTTCATGACACGCTGATACTCCACGCTCGAAGTGATGTGAATCCCCTGTGGCCGAAGGATGCCGAAGGCCCGCTGCGAAGGCCAGAAGGATTGTGCTCACTTTCTCCTCGGCTTCGCGCACGCGAGCACAATTCAATGGAAGTGGGTCTAGGCAGGCAAGGGTTTTCCCCAATCGACAAACACCACCCCGACTCCTAGGTTGGCCTTCGTGCGCCTCAAACCCACCAACGACTTGGTCTTCAAGCTCCTGTTCATTGCAAATCCGGCGCTCCTTCGCGATCTGCTCGAAGCGGTGCTTCAACCAAGCTCGCCCATCGCGTCGTTAGAGGTTCTCGACACCGAAATTCCTGGTGATCTTGCGGGCAGCAAAGCCATTCGGCTCGATGTGCGCGCCCGCTCGGAGGACGCCTCCATCTTCAATGTCGAAATGCAGGCATACGGGCACCTGGCGTTGCCCGCTCGATTTCTCTTCTACTGGGCACGCGGCTACACCGAGCCCCTCGGCCGCGGCCAACCTTATTCACTCCTCAGGCCGACGATCTCGATCGTTTGGTCAACCGTGATGATGGTACCCACAGGCCGCTTCCACAATGCTTTTCTCGCCCTCGAGCGCAGCTCCGGCTACTGCTTGAGCGACCACTTCCAGCTCCACCTGCTCCAGTTGCCATGCCTCGCCGCGGCCTCCGACACCCCAAAAAAGCTGTCCCTTTGGGCCAGATTTCTTAGCGCAGCCTCCGACCAAGAATTTGATACACTGGCAAAGGAAGATCCCATCATGGCCAACGCAGTGAACGAACTCGACAGAATCTCCAGCGATCCCCTTGCCCAGAAGCGAGCACAAGAGCGCGAAGATTCCATCAGAATGTACGAGGACTCCTTAGCGGTGTCACGCCGTGAGGGCAAAGCCGAAGGTAAAGCCGAAGGTAAAGCCGAAGGCAAAGCTGAGCTCGTGCTCAAACTGTTAACTCTTCGCTTCGGTACGGTGGACGCGGCCAACGCCGAACGCATCCGCGACGCCTCTCCGGCAGAGTTGGATAGGTTTGCTGAGCGCGTGTTAACGGCTCGGGATCTGGTCGACGTTTTGGCGAGCTGATATATGCAACGCGGCGTGACCGTGAATTTTTACCTGCTGTCCTCTGCGTGTAAGAACGTCACGGTAATGCCATTCGGATCTTGAATCTTGATACCAACAAGTCCAGGACGTTCGGGGTTTGGGCCTTCGAACGCAACGCCAGATTTCTTTAGCTGGGCTTGAATGGCGTGGAGGTTCTTCACGAGAACGCTCAAAGCAACCGCGCTCTTAGGTTGAGTCGCAGCGACATGAATGGCCAGTTCGTTCGAGCCCACCGCAAACACAACGAGATTATCCAAAGCGTGCGCCACCGCGCCGCCAGCCGATGTGGCCGAAGGCCCGGTGCGACGTCCGGTGTCGTGCCGGATCTGCACGGAGCCGTGCACTCCGCGCGGCCCCAAACCCGAAACTCCCCAATTCACGCCGCGTCGCTTACAGAGAGCGCCGGCAGCTCGGGAAGCTCGCCGGATTCGAGCTGGTCAGCGAGTACGTGCAACGCCAGAGCAAGCACACGCCTTCGAACGTTGTCTTGCGAGTCGCCGTAGACCATGGCGCCTGAGATTCTCAGCTGCGCTTTGCGTAGGGCACACCACTCCCTGGCGCTTCCCCACTAAATCGGCGCCCAACCCATTATCCTTTGATTCCATCACTTACATTGCTATTATCAAAACATGTTTCGACACTCTCTTGGCTATCTTATCCAGTGGTTGCATCGAAAGGACAGAAAACCGCTTCTTTTGCGCGGTGCGCGACAGGTCGGAAAAACCTGGCTTGCCCGTGAACTAGCCCGCGCGGAAGGGGTAGCCCTGATGGAAGTGAACTTCGAGTTGCGCCCCGAATTCAAACGCGCGTTCGACAACTTAGACCCAAAGGCCATTCTGCAGTCGCTGGGCTTCATGGGCCTGAATCCGCCGCACGGTGCGCGCGCGTTGTGGCTGTTTGATGAAATCCAGGAATGCCCCCAGGCGGTCACTGCGCTGCGATATTTCTTTGAACAAATGCCCGAGTTGCCGATTGCGGCGACAGGATCATTGTTGGAATTTGCGCTGTCACAAGCGCAGCTATCGATGCCGGTCGGAAGGGTGGAAAGCCTTTGGCTTGGCCCGATGACGTTTCACGAATTCCTCTACGCGGAGGGCCGCGCTGACCTTGCTGAACACCTCACGAACGCGTCACCCTTTGCAAGTGAGTCAGTGCTAGCCGCCGAAGAAGCCGCCAAGTGGCTTCCGTCGTACTTCTTCTGCGGTGGAATGCCCGAGGCCGTGAAGACGTGGACCGAAGACCATGACACAGAGGCTGTGGGGCGTGCTCATCTTGGCTTACTGCAAACCTATCGTCAGGATTTTCACAAGTACGCCCCGCGCATCAAGCCGAGCCTCGCGGAGGCTCTCTTCTTGAAGGCGCCTGCTTTGGTGGGTAGCAGATTCAAATATTCCCATGTCGATGCCACCGCCCGCGCCGCGGAAGTGCGGCCGGCAGTGGAAGCGCTTGAAAAAGCGGGAGTGATAAGGCTCGTGCGTCACACCTCGGCAAGTGGGCTTCCCTTGGCCCTCGATGAAAACCCAAAGATTACGAAGCTGATGTTCATCGACGTGGGCCTCATGCACACCGCCCTCCGCTTTTCACCCGCGTGGATCGGCCACGCAGATCTCTTGGCCGTTCATCGCGGTGCCGTCGCCGAGCAATTCGTAGCGCAAGAGCTGCTGGCATCTGTGCATCTTGGCGAAGAGCCGTCACTCTATTTCTGGGCACGTGACGCGCTCAACAGTCAAGCGGAGGTCGACTTCGTGATTGCGTCCGGGCCTCGCGTGATTCCCATAGAGGTTAAAGCAGGCGCTACGGGTTCCCTGAAAAGCCTGCGCAGCTTTCTATCGTCACATCCCAGCACGCCCTTTGGCATTCGCCTGTTCACCGCCGCCGCAGCCAAGCACGACGATATCTATAGCCTGCCCTTGTGTTACGCTGGGTCTCTGCAACAGCACGTGCCGCGATGGGCGACCGAGAGAATCCAGTGATGGCATCCGAACAAACACGCATGCCTGCCCTTGCGCAGCGGCATCACATTGACCGCCACCTTCCCGTAAACGGTGGGCCTGTCAAGGCCGAAATCGCCCAGCCCTAGGCTCCGCTCTCCACCCCTCTGGCAGCTCGGCCCAGGGACCACTATGCACCGTTTCAGCATGCCCCTTCAGCCCCCCGAAGCGCCCAGCGTGCTCGTCCTGTTCGCTCATCCCAACTTCGAGCGCTCGCGCATTCATCGAGAGTTGGTCCAAGCGATCAAAGGCCTTCCGGGCGTCACCTTCCACGATCTCTATGAGGCCTACCCCGACCTCGACATCAACGTGCGGAATGAGCAAGAGCTCGCTCGAGCCCACCAAGTGATCGTGTGGCAGCATCCGCTTTACTGGTACAGCACACCTGCGATCCTCAAGCAGTGGCAGGATCTAGTGCTTTTGCACGGCTGGGCCTTTGGGGCAGGCGGTCGTGCGCTTGCCGGCAAGCAGCTACTATCGGCGATCACCACGGGTGGCGGCCCCGACGCCTACCAGCGCTCTGGGTACCATGAGCACACCTTGGGAGAGCTGCTCGTTCCGATAGCGCAGACGGCAAGGCTCTGTGGCATGACTTACCTTGAGCCCTTCGTGGTGCATGGCACGCACCAGATGACCCCTGAACAGGCCCGTGAAGCGGGTGCGCGCTACCGGTTGCTGCTCGCTTCCCTAGCCGAGTCAGCAGCGATCAAAGGCTCTGAGCTAACAGCCCCCGCGGAGACCCGACATGGATCACGATAGTTTCTTCTTTCAGGCGTTCATCTACCTGGCCGCCGCCGTGATTTCCGTGCCCGTCGCCAAGCGGCTCGGGCTTGGGTCGGTTTTGGGTTACCTGCTCGCGGGCATGATCATCGGGCCTTTTGTGCTTGGGTTGGTGGGGCAAGAAGGGCAGGATGTCATGCATTTTGCCGAGTTCGGCGTGGTGATGATGCTATTTCTGGTCGGCCTCGAGCTCGAACCAAGCCTGCTCTGGCGGCTGCGCGTGCCCATCCTCGGCCTCGGGGGCCTTCAGGTCGCAGCAACCTCTATCGTGCTCGCCGGCATCGCCCTCGCGTTGGGCCAAAGCGTCAAGGTGGCACTGGCCTGCGGAATGATCTTGGCCCTCTCCTCCACTGCGATTGTGCTGCAGACCTTGCAGGAGAAGAACTTGCTCAAAACTTCCGGCGGGCAGAGCAGCTTCGCCGTGCTGCTGTTTCAGGACATTGCTGTGATTCCCATGCTCGCCGTGCTGCCTCTGCTTGCGGGCGCGGAACATGCTGCGGGGCATTCAAAGGGCGAACACGGCAGCACCTGGCTCGACGGATTGCCGGGTTGGCTCGGGGGTCTCTTGATCCTGGGAGCGCTCGGGGGGCTCATCGTGGCGGGCCGCTACCTCGTCCGCCCAGCTTTTCGTTGGATCGCCAAGACACGGCTCCGCGAGATCTTCACGGCTGCAGCTCTCTTGCTAGTGGTCGCCATCACCCTGCTCATGACTCGGCTCGGGCTCAGCCCGGCACTTGGCACCTTCGTGGCGGGCGTGGTGCTGGCGACCAGCGAGTACCGCCACGAGCTGGAGAGCGAGATCGAGCCCTTCAAGGGTCTATTGCTAGGGTTGTTCTTCATCGCCGTTGGCGCTTCGATCGACTTCAACCTTATCCTCCGGGAGCCTGCGTTGGTGGCTGGCCTGGTGCTCGCGCTCTTGGGAGCGAAGTTTGTCGTGCTTGCGGCGCTCGGGAAGATCTTCCGCTTGGGGCTAGACCAGAACCTGCTCTTCTCCTTCGCCCTTGCGCAGGGCGGCGAATTCGCCTTTGTGCTGTTCTCCTTTGCCAGTGGCAGCGGGGTCCTGCCGGAGGCCGTGAGCTCTGTCTTGGTGGCCGTCGTCGCCATTTCGATGGCGCTCACGCCGCTGGTCATGATCCTCAACGAACGCCTTGTGCAGCCACGCGTTGGAACCAGGGAGAAGCCCGAGCGCGCCGACGACGAGATCCACGAGGCGAACCCGGTGATCATCGCGGGCTACGGCAGATTCGGGCAGGTGGTAGCCAGGTTGCTAGCGACCAACGGCGTTAAGTCCACGCTGCTCGACATTGACTCCGACCAAGTAGACCTCGTCCGGCGCTTCGGCGCGCGCGTGTATTACGGAGATGCTACACGCCATGACCTGCTGGCAGCGGCTGGCGCCAGCTCGGCAAAGCTCATCGTGCTCGCCCTCGATAACCCGGAGAAGACGCTTGAGCTCGTGCACACGCTCGGCAAACACTTCCCCCACCTCACCATCCTGGCCCGTGCCCGCGGCCGCAACGACGCCTACTCCCTCCTGAATGCCGGCGTGACGCACGTGTACCGTGAGGTCTTCGACACGTCGCTCGCGGTCGGCAAGGACGCCCTGCATCTCTTGGGATTTCGAGCCCACCGGGCGACCCGCGCCGTCCAGGCCTTCCGGCGCCACGACGAACACATGGTGCGTGAGCTGGCACAGATGCGCCGCGACGATCCTGGCTACGTCAACACGGTTCGGGAGCGCACCAGCGCCATCGAGGAGGTCCTCCGCGCCGAACTCGGCTACACCGAGCAGGCTGACGAAAACGCGTGGGACTCAGAGCCCTTGGTGAAGGCCTATGGCAACCAAGCCGCTGAGTAGCCAGGCTCGCCTCAGTGGTCACTCGCCGGGTAAGAGGTCGCGATGCCCGCTGCTCCCTAACTCAGGATTCGCGTGAGGCGACGTCCGCTTCATCCGCTTCGTCCACCCCCTCCGTTCCGTCCACGCATGCAAAAACTCGCTCCGCGGCAGCCACCGCATCTAAGGCGCCTGTTTGCACGAGCGGGAGAAATTCTTGGATTTTAGCCTGAATTCTCGGCTGCGCTAGAAATGCTTCAACCGCTCCCACTCGGAGCAAGCTCTCAAACCAGCGGGCGCGCTG
>ENA-ORBV01002157-ORBV01002157.1-microbial-mat-metagenome-genome-assembly--contig:-NODE-2157-length-42143-cov-5.028788_pt1 | contig 42143 bp, 49 predicted proteins | sample MGYA00237777_ERZ505514 | MGnify/ENA primary metagenome ERZ505514 (study PRJEB26160, sample SAMN06269048) | microbial mat metagenome | isolation source: Oligotrophic lake microbial mat | place... | reverse complement strand
GACGAAATCATCGGCAACCGAACTCGCGTCAAAGTTGTAAAAAACAAAATTGCGCCGCCGTTTAGGCAAGCCGAATTCGACATTATGTACAACCAAGGCATCAGCATGTCGGGCGACGTTTTGGATCTTGCCGCCGAAGCCGGCGTCGTAGAAAAAGCCGGTGCGTGGTACGCATACAATGAAGAAAAAATTGGCCAAGGCCGCGAAGCCGCCAAAAAATACCTCGAGGAAAATCCAAAAGTCTTAACCGAAATCACCAAAAAAGTCCTCTCGGCCGAAAAAACCAAAAAAGAGGACTAGTAATGAAACGAGCGGTTATTTTGCATGGGACTGGTGGGGGTCCAGATCAAATCTGGCAGCCTTGGGTAAAAAAGCAACTTGATGATGCGGGTTATGAAGTTTTTGCTCCAGTACTGCCAAGCAATGATCGTCCGAAAAGAGCCACTTACGACAAGTTTTTACATGAATCTGGATGGGATTTTTCGGACAACATTTTGATTGGGCATTCCTCTGGTGCTACGACGGTTTTAAATTTACTTATGGCCGATTGGTTCCCAAAAGTTAAAGCCGCTGTTTTGGTTGGGGCTTTTTTGAACGAAAAATTAACCGAGCATTTGAGCGATTTTCCTCGAGACCTTTTTAACGAACTTTTTCTAAAAGATTACGATCCCGCAAAACTCAAGCAAAAATCTGAAGCGTTTTATTTCATTCATGGTGATAACGACCCATATTGCGATATCGAAGACGCAAAGGCTATGTGTCAAAAAGTTAATGGAAAATTTCTGATAATAAAAAACGGCCATCACCTTGGTGATACCTGGGGCAACAAAGAATTACCACAGCTACTCGAGATGCTCGAGTACGATAAACTGTTAGCATGAAGCTTACGGATATTAAGCAGCAGGTTAAACGGCAAGATCGCTACTCGATTTTTGTTGATGGCAAATATGTGTTTAGTTTTTCTGAGAATGAGCTGCTGAATTTGCATCTAAAAATCGGGCAAGAATATACAGAGCAAAGTTTGGATGAGCTCAAAAAAAACGCTATCGAAGACAAAGCCTACATGCGCACACTCGATATGTTAATGCGCCGCAGCCGCTCTGAGTGGGAACTGCGCGACTATTTAAAACGAAAAGATTATGAACAAGACGTGACAGAAAAAACTATCGCTCGGCTCGTTCGTGCTGGTTTTGTTGACGATAAAAAGTTTGCTACCGCGTGGGTCGAAAACCGCCGACTGCTAAAAGCAACTTCAAAGCGAAAACTCCAAATGGAACTAAAACAAAAACGCATTGACAGCCAAATAATCGACCAGGTTTTGAGCGAAGACGAAACCGACGAGCGCGATGTACTAAAAGATTTAATCGCCAAAAAATCCCAGCAAACTCGCTACCAAGACCCACAAAAACTAATGGCGTATCTAATGCGGCAGGGTTTTAATTATCAAGACGTCAAAGACACACTTGAAAACCATGAGTAAACGGATTCCACGCGAAGGCGGTGAGGGCTTAATCTCGCGCCAAAGTGAGATTAAGAAGCTGGTGGAAGCGTCACCAGCACATCTCGAAACGTTGCGATATCAAGCCGCTTACGAACTCGGGCGACTGATTATTGATACATCGCTGCGTGAAAAATTGCGACACCCACATAGATACTGGCGCTATAAACGCACGCAAGTAGGAGCGGCGCGAGAATTTACTGTGGCAATTGGTATCGCCGAAGAATATCTGGACTCACAACAAATTTCACAAACAGTTACTGAGCCGGCATTGGAGCAGGCGCCGCAACCGAGCCCCGAGCTGTTGACTCACGAACCACAATCTTTCGATCTGTTACCTCTACCACCTGCTGACGACCAATAATCCGTGTGCCGCCGCTGAGACTTTTAAACACTGATTCGCCAACATAAATTTTCTCTATAAAAAAACTGTCCTTTTCAAAGGCAAAATCGGTAACTTTGCCAACGCGTCTCTTGCCATCGGTGAACACGATTTTTCCGGGCAATTCAAAATTTATTTTCAAAACGTTCTCTAGCCGAACAAGTTCGTGCGCATCTGTGATGGCATCGTGATCATTGACTACAAAACCTTGCGGCAACACATCGCGGATATCTTGGCTGAGCAAAATGCCCCGTTTTTTGGTAAAGCGATCCTCGGCGTGCCAGCCCACAATCTTTAGATTATTTGGGTCAATAATGGGCGCAAAGGTTTGACCGATTGGTGATCCAGTACGCAAACTCAAAATTGGCTTAACAGTAAATTGTTCCCCCAAATGCAACATACATATGATTATAGCGCACGTGCTTAGCTGCGTGTAAATTTTGGGAATAGTTATTTATTCGGTAGCATAGGTGTAGATGAAAAAAGTATTCAAGACAACCAGTCACCAGCAAACAGAAGCTTTGGCAGCGAAAATTGGCGCCAACTTAAAAGGTGGCGAAACGATTGAGCTAGTCAGCGATGTTGGTGGCGGTAAAACGACGTTCGTGCGCGGGCTTGCCAAAGGCTCGGGCAGCAAAGACCACACATCGAGCCCAAGTTTTACGATTAGCAATCAGTACAAAACGCCAAATTTTGTGATTCATCATTTTGACTTTTACCGATTGCACAACGCCGGAATCGTGGAGCACGAATTGAAAGAAAAAGTTCAAGACACCAGCGACGTTGTGGCTGTAGAATGGTCCGATATCGTCGAGCACGTTTTGTCGGCGCAAAGACTCAGCGTACGCATAATTGCAACAACAGAAACTGAGCGTGAACTTACGATAGACTGCGCGCCACAACTAGACTATCTGCTAAAGGATTTACCGCAATGATAATTCTTAGTATTCGCAGCGATAACCCGCAAGCCGAAATTGGGTTGTTTGATGACAGTAAAAAACTAGCCTACGAAACGTGGCAAGCTCACCGCGAGCTTTCCAGCACAATCCATACAAAAATCGAAAAGCTGCTAGCCGATCAAAACAAAGCTTGGCAAGACATAGAAGGAATTATTTGCTACAAAGGTCCGGGAAGTTTTACTGGTTTGCGGATTGGGATCACGGTTGCAAACACCGTTGCAGCCGAGCTAAAAATTCCGATTGCGTCTTCGACTGGCGATGATTGGGCGGACTGCGCAATAGCCGATTTAGGGCGCGGAGCAAACGAAAAGCTAGCTTTGCCAGAGTACGGCGGCGAAATCCACATCACGCAGCAAAAGAAGTAGTACTTTTTTAGGCGCGTTTGATTTATAATTTTTGTAGGAACGAACAGCTTTTGGGAGCTAGCCGGGTCCACATAAGAATTTTTATTATTATTTCAAACGAACTTTTGAGCGATTAACTGCCAGCGACTAATGAAGTGAAAGTGATGTCGTAGCAGAGAATTTTCTCATACAAAAAGAGAAAGGACTACACATGGATCCAATTACCATCGTTGTAATGGGAGTTATTGGTATTGGCGTTGGATACGGCGCGAGTACAACAATCACCAAAAAGAAGCTCGGCTCAGCAGAGGCAGAAGCAAAAAAATCATTAGCAAATGCTAAAAAAGAGGCCGACAAACAAATTTCTAAGGCTAAAGAAGAGGCCTTGCAAATTGCCGAAGACGCGCGCAAAGACGAGCAAAACCGTCGCCGCGAAGTCAAAGAAATTGAAAAACGATTGTTGGATCGCCAAGAGGGCTTGGACAAAAAACTCGACCAGTTAGACAAACGCGCCGAAGCCGCCCGAAAAGGCGAAGAAGAAGTCGAAGAACTCAAAAACGAGATTCGTGCAATTCGCAGCAAGCAGCAAGAAAAGCTAGAAAAAATCGCTAAGCTTAGCAAACAAGATGCCGCCGAAAAACTCATGCAAATGACCGAGCGAGACATCAGGGGCGATTTGCTCGGGCTGGTTAACAAACTGCAAAACGAAGCCAAAGATAACGCCGAAGAAAAAGCGGCGTACATTATTACGAGCGCGATGGAACGCATGGCCAGCGAAGTTACTGCTGAGCGAACCGTCACGAGCGTAAAACTCGAAGACGAAGAAATGAAAGGCCGAATTATCGGCAAAGAAGGCCGCAACATTCAAGCGCTACAAAAAGCGACTGGTGTCGACATCATGGTAGACGACACGCCTGGCTACATTGTGCTTTCAAGCTTTGATCCGATTCGCCGCGAAGTCGCGCGCCAAGCTTTGGAGATGCTACTAAAAGACGGCCGTGTACACCCAGGCCGCATCGAAGAAGTCGTAGAAAAAGCCCAGGCCATCGTACTAAAAGACGTCGTTCGGGCCGGTGAGGACGCTGCGCGCGAAGTTGGAATCATTGGCATTCCAAAAGAAGTTTTGCAATTACTTGGCGAATTAAAATACCGCACTAGTTATGGCCAAAACGTTTTGAAGCACAGCACCGAAATGGCGCACATTGCTGGAATCATTGCCGAAGAAGTTGGCGCCAACGTAAAAACATCCAAGTACGCCGCGCTGGTACATGATTTGGGCAAAGCATTGACGCACAAAATGGAAGGCAAACACCACCATATTTCTGGCGAAATGCTGCGTAAATACGGTGCTCCAGAAGAAGTCGCACTAGCCGCCGAACAGCATCACGACGACGTCGAGGCAACCACAACCGAAGCATTAATTGTGCGCGTGGTTGACGCCATGAGCGCTTCACGACCAGGTGCGCGGAACATCTCGGCCGAGAACTTTATCGAGCGCATGAAAGATCTAGAAAACGTCGCCAACAGCTTTAAGGGAATCGAAAAATCCTACGCCATTTCTGCTGGGCGCGAAGTCCGCGTATTTGTTCGGCCAAAAGATATCGACGATTTAAGCGCCATTCGACTCGCTCGAGACATTGCCAACAAAATTGAATCGACCATGCAGTTCCCAGGAACCATAAAAGTAAACGTCATCCGCGAAACCCGCGCGATCGAATTCGCGAAATAATTCGTCAAGTAATTCACGGAGCATTATAGCGATATGTCAAAGAAAATATTTGTTGTACGTCACGGAGAGAGCGAAGCAAATGCCGCGGGCTTAATGGCAGGCACCTACGACACCCCGCTCACTAAATCTGGACACGCTCAAACTAAAAAGGCTGGTACAGATTTGAAAGGTGAAGGGATAGAGTTGGTGGTTTGTTCGCCACTAACCCGCACCCGTCAAACTGCAGCAAACATTGCCCGAGAAGTTGGCTATGACCCAGATAAAATCGTAGAGAACGAGCTTTTCATTGAACGAAACTTTGGCCCGTACGAAGGCCGGGACTATCAGGAGTATCTTGCGCACCACGATGCCGGAAAGCTAGAAGACGGAGTTGAGGAAATTGCAGATTTGCATGCGCGCGTTGTGCGTGGTTTTGATTGGTTGCGGAGTCGCCCAGAAAAAGTAATCGTTGTCGCAAGTCATGGTTCGACAGGACGAATGGTAAAGATTGTGGCTCGCGAAATGCCGCACAGTGATTTTCATTTGATCGAGCGCATCGGTAACGCCGAAGTTTTTGAATTCACCCTGGACTAGCTTTTTACAGAGTAATCGTTTATACTTTCCCCTGTTCGAGTTTCTTAAAAATCAGAAACCAAGACTTGTCTGTTTATGATTTTTGAAGGAGCAGTCGACAAAGATTGCAGCTTGGCAAAATAGATTTATCTACTTTTGGCACAGCGGAAGTCGGTGTCGCACTGCGACGCCGGGGTGTAGCTCAGTTGGCTAGAGTGCGCGGTTTGGGACCGTGAGGTCGAAGGTTCGAGTCCTTTCACCCCGACCAAGAGAAACTTTTGATAAATCCACCATCAAATCGTATGGTGGATTTAGCTTTATAACAGATATAACATCGTCACCAGCTCGTAGGTTCAACACTAGTTCCTGATAGACAGTGTCTTCTTCAATCAAATCAGTCGTTTTTAGTAGTGTTTCCAGATACGACCTGACTAGTTCAACAAATTGCTGGCGTGTCGGTAATCCCTCATCAAGTCGTTTCACCTCTGTTAGTAGGGTTTCAATGCTGGAAGCACTAGTGTTTATGAGGTTCTGGTGGTATTCCAACTTACCCTTATGGTGCTTGTTGTAGTCGGCTAAACTAATTAGTTGCAGGTTCTGGTACTTGGCGTATAGGGTTTCTTGTTTTTTCAGCTCGCCTCTAGCGTCTGACAACTTGCGTTTGGCTATTTCTTTATCAACTACTAGCTTTTGCTCTAGCCGACCAATGTACAACTTGTACGCCTTTTCGCTCTGTTTGGTACAGTGGCGTAGTGTCCACTCAATGTGTGATACCACATACTTTGCCCTGATACTTTTGGATAACTCTTTGCCATATTTCTTGATTGCCTCGGCTTTGTTATGGCGTATACACTCTTTATTACGGCAATAGAAACTAAGCATATAATGACCAGCGTTTTTGCCTCTCAGTATCTTGGTTCGTTGGAATACCATAATCTTGTCACAGTAGTCACAGATGACCTTTTCACGAAGCAAGCCAAAGTCTAACCGTTTAGCACTAGTCCCACGACCAACAAACTGCTCACTGAAATTGTCGGCAGTATTACGGCTAAGTGCTATAAACTCATCAGGCGTTACTAGGGGCAGGAAATTATACAGCTCATTTAGATTGGCTATGTTGTTGCCGTACTTATACATACCAAAGTAAAAGGGGTCATTGAAAGCAACACCAACGGTTTTCTTGTTCATTTTTGCCAGTTTGTAATTATCGTCTTGATGCTTGCGGTAGCTAAAGTGTGAACTGTTTAGGTAGTCAGCCACCTCTTGATTAGTTTTGCCCTCATATAGCCTCATAATGACCGCCTGACGGAGTAATTGCCAGTTGTGAGCGTCAGGCATAAAGTAGCCAGTAGTCGTGTCAGCGTAGTAACCTTTTTTGACCTGACCAACATATTTACCGTCTTTGACTGAGCCTGTAATGCCTCTGGCAACATCAACAGCCAGCTTGTCAGAATACTGCTTAGAAGTGGCAAATAATATGCCAAGTAACATCTTGCCATTAGGGGTGTTATCAAATTGGTATGTTTTGAAATGCAAATCCTGTATCTGTTCTAGGTCAATCATCTCAATTATCTGACCAGCCTCTAGCATATTGCGTGACAAGCGGTCAGGTGACCACGCCAGTAATCCCTGATACTTACCAGTTTTGAAGCCTATTAGTATATCGTCAAAGATTGGTCGCTTGCCAGACTTTTTAGCTGACTCACTTTCTTCAAATATATCCTCTTTGCGTATGGTGATTTTGAGCTGGTCGGCAAGTGCTTGGCACTCAATTTTCTGGTCTGGAAGTGACCGCACCTGCTTTGCCTCGTCATCAGTAGATTTGCGTAGGTACATAACATAACGGCGTTTCTCCTTGGGTAATCCTCAATAGCTTTGGCATAGTAGTTGGTCAGGTCATCAATGCTACGCTTGCTGTCAGGCAGGTTAAATATGTCAGGGTTATCTTTTAGACTATCGGCAATAAGTTGTTCTGCTTTGAGCTGTTGGTCGCCAGCCAGCGGTATCCGTACAACCTTTTTGCCTTTGCGTGTTTTTCTTTTAGGGTCAGCCATACGATTATTATATCTCTTTAGCGTCACTACTGATACGAATAACCCTAGACAAGCAATAAGCTAAAGGATTATACTGTCAGGTAAATGATTGCAAAACTAAAGAAAGGTAGCTTGTTGATATGAAGCAAAATCAAAAGGGTTTCAGTGTGGTAGAGATTTTGATTGTTATTGTAGTCGTTGGCTTGATTGGTACAGTAGGTTGGTTGGTATATGACAGGCAAAAGAGCAAGAATAATGAGCAGCCCAAAACTACCCAAGTTGAAGAAATAAAAAAAGAGCCAGAAGCTTCAAAACTCAGTGATTACAAGAGCGATGAGCTGGGATTAAGTTTTAGTTATCCAACAGAATGGGGAACCGCAAGTCTTACAGACGGACCACTCTCAAAGTATCAGAGTGGAAAGTATAAACAGCTCAGTTTCTCAAAAGCCATTAACATTAGCATTAACTTTGTTACAGGACCGTATTCTAGCCCTCTTGACGCCTGTGGTTACGATGACCCAGTACAAAATGCTCAACACTCACAGAATGCTAATCAAGCGTCACTAATTGGCTGGGAACAAAATAACATCAAGCGATATATGACAGGGCAAGGCTTTAATGGTCCGACTGTCTACAAGCAGAGTAAAGTAGCTGGCGACACAGGACCAGGCTACACAGAAATTAGCAATAAAGACAAAGTACTAGTCTACGAAGATATCAATAACTATCCAGTAAAAGCTAGTAGTGGTGAGGGTTGTAGCCCTATAACACAGGCACAGGCAGATGAGGCGAATGCATTTTCTAACTTCTCCCACTACGCCGTTAATTACTCTAATAGCAAGGTTCAGGGTGTGAATGGTCAGTTTGACGGCAGAAAGGGTGACAACACTGCTATTAGAAGCCAGCTAGTTGAAGCCCTAAATAGCATAAAATAATCTACTGTCGGTAAAGTTCTGATAACCTTTTGGTCAAATCTTCCAAGTGGTCTGTTCGCCCACAGTAAATGGTTGTAGTTCAACCTCGCCCAAAAGCTCTAGCTCCGTTTCATCAGCTTTCAGGGTGTCACTTAGCTTTATGACCATAGTGATTAGCCTGTCAGTAGGTATATCGCTCATATCACGCTGGTTTAGTTCTTGCTTGGCCTTGTCCAGAAACTCACCAAACAAGGCTATGCGGTGGCGTCTGGTGATTGCATACCGCATTTGTAGGTCATCTACCGCTAGCGTCCTTTGGTTTTGAATGTCCCTGTTGGTGTTGCTATCTTTTGACCACTCAATTAGGGTTGGCTTGCTGATACCCAGCTCATCAGATATTTTCTGAAAACTATAACCCTTTGCTCTTAGTTCAATAAATTGCTGTTGCTCCTCTAGTGTTTTACTCATAACCCATACTCCTATCAATCGTTTATACTAATTGGTAGGTAGTTGGTCGCTACTGGTTCAACACTTTTGTCGTATATCTAAGGTCACGGTTACTTTGTCGTGATGTCTTGCTGGCTAAGGTCTTTTATGTAGGTATCACCACTTGGGTCGGTTGATACCCTGCCGTCCCAGTTAGAAGTGTCGTCAGGTGCTTGTTGAGGTGGCACTGGCGTGGGTTCTGGTTGAGCTTGTGGCTCGGTAGGGGCGGTATTGTCATCGCTCATACGCTAATTATATCAAGAATTGTAGGCTAGCCATAGCGTCAGGCTTGACTAGATTTTGCAGTAACAGTTTGACCGTATCCAGCCGTGACCGAAGTTGAGGATAGCTCACAAGTAACTGGTACAAAGTATCCAAGATAGGTTCAACAGCCGTCGTCGCCAGCCGACCAATGAAAGTGCCGTCCGCAAGGGCGGCCTTTTCATTGGTCTGTGTTAAGTCTTGTCCTTTCGCTCGAAAGGGGCTCTCGCAGAAGTTTGCCTCGCGGGGTGCATTACGGCAGTCCCTTCGCCCGTCTAAGCAACTGTGGCATAATACATTCAAATGATTTGGCTTTTATTGGTTACTGCTCATTTGATTGGCGTTGTCAGCTACACGCTTTTGCTCCGAAAAAGTGCGCTGGGCAACTTAAATAAACTCTTGATGGCAGCCTTAATGCTAACTGGTAATTTTTTACCGACGCTTGTATTTTTGGCCCTCGGCAAAGTAGTTTTACCGTCATCACCAACGGATTGGTTCTTTTTAATCTTAGGTGGCGGTATGTTGGCCGGGTTGTCAATTACAAATGTATGGGCGCTATCTCGGTTGGATGTCTCGATATTTACTATTTTGTATAATCTGCGCCTTCTGATGACAACGTTGCTAGGGTTCTTAATATTGCAAGAGTTGCCGAGCATCTTGCAAATTATTGGGGGCTTGGTAATTTTGTTGAGCATCTTTATACTCAACCTACACAAAGACAGGCAATGGCGGAGCCCGGCTGTTTTAATTGGGGTGTTTTCAATGATGTGGTTTAGTTTTCATGCGGTGCTTGAAAAATATAACCTACAGCAGGTTGACGTCGAAAGTTATCTCTTCATCGTTTGCTTTTTTGGAATGCTCTTTTTGTGGATCCTGGTGTTCATTAAAAGAATAAATATCAAAAGTCAACTGATACACATTCATGATAAAAAAATTTACGCCCTCGTATTTACTAGAGTTTTGTCTGGTTATGCGTATGTGTACGCCTTAAAATATAGTTCATTGGCGGTTCTTAATTATGTTTCTGGTATGAGTGTTGCACTAATTGTTTTGTTCGGAATTTATATTTTAGGTGAAAAGGAAAATATAAGACAAAAAATTGTCGCCGTAGCAGTCGCATGCATCGGCCTTACTCTTATTTTGCTCGGCAGACTTTTGTAAAATGACGCGCGCAGAAATCTTTATTTCGCTCGTGCAACGTGTCGCAAGCAGCATGACAGCAGCCGTGCGACTCCTCTTTCACGCCAACGAAAATCCCGCAGTGGTTCTGGTTTTACCAAGGATAGCTATAAAACATACAATTTTCCGCTTAGCTAGAAAACCCTCTCTGAAATAGCTTTAATTTTGCGAGGCTTATTCATGGAGTATAATGACTCTTATGATTGAACACGATCCACAATTAGGTAATCTAGGACTAGAGATCGCTGTAATGCCACTACTAGACGTCAAACCAGAACAGGCCGCGCCTGGAGATCCTGTGATTAATTTTTTCAGACACGAAGTTGTTTCTTTGTATGTTGATGGTGAGCTGTGTGCACAACGAGTTGCATCCCCCGCAAGAACTGTCGAATTAAACCAGCTTAGCGGCACGATTCCCGAGGCATTAGTAGACGCCGCGATTGCGAATGTAGTCGAGGAGCGTAATTCAGAAAAAACCCTTCATGTGCCGGTTATGTTTATGATGGCGGCTTCTGGCGCCGGAGCTGCTGCGCTTGCGTGCAATGAAGTTATTCACAACGGTTCTAACTTAGTCAAAGTGGCTTGCGGGATCGGAGTGGTAATCGGGAGTTTAATATCAGCCGGAAGCGTAACTTCAGGAGTCAAAATGATCAAGAATGAATCAATCATAACTCAAAAGCCAACCCGTGTTATCGGTGCGCTACAGTCCTTTAAAGCCAGCCGCACCTGACAAACAATAGACTTATTTTTCCTGTACGGAACATAATTACTTAAATCATCTTGTGAGCAGTATAGTTTTAGTCTCCAGAATATAAGCACATTAAAAGGTTTCTTTTTAATGACAGCAGTCGTGCGCTACCCTTTCACTCCGACCAAACATCGTCCGTTGGAGTATACTGAGCAGATGCGCATGCTATGGATAGTAATTCTGATTATTATGATTTTTGCTGGTTTCCAGCTAGTGGGTCTGTATCGACTTAAGATGTCGGTAAGCGAGTACAAGCAGTACTGGAAAAACCGCGCACAGCAAGAGGGCGAAATTGTCTACGTAGCATTGGGTGATTCAGCCGCGCAAAGTGTCGGCGCAAGTCGGGCAGAGCTGGGGTACGTTGGATTGCTGACAAGTCATATTGAGCAGGCAACTAATAAAAAAGTAAGAGTCGTGAACCTGAGTGTTTCGGGTGCAAAAGTTAAAGATGTGCTCGCGGAACAATTGCCGCAAGTAAAAAGCTATAAACCAGATATTATCACGGTAGAAATTGGTGGCAACAATGTTGCTAGTGGTTTTGATGCTCAGACATTCAAAAAGGAATACACAGAACTTGCTGGTGTCTTGCCCCGAGGCACAATCGTTTCGAACATTCCATATTTTGGTGGGCGTATTCGAAATAATGATCAAGCTATCGAAGCCAGCAAAATTATTGAAACGTTGGCAAGCGAACATAACCTTGATTTCGTAGATTTGCAAACGCCAACAAAAGCTAATCAATCGTATTTAAACTACGCTTCTGATTTGTTTCATCCGAGCGATAGGAGCTACAGATTGTGGGAACAAGAATTCTTTAAATTGGTGGAACCAAAGATAACGAAACTGTAGCAAATTTGTAGATTAATTTTCCCGTGCGCACCCGTGAGCAATTACTCAGACGCAATTACCTAAGCTTTGTCTGTAGGAGAATTGGCATCATCAAATACGCCTTCTTCCTGGTTGTGGTCTGGTTTTGTATATTCGACCAAACGAACAGATTCTGGATGCAAACAAAAACACTTGTACTCGCCGCCTTTGATTCTAGAAACTGGCGGAATACTGCTTTCGCTGGTTTCTTTTGTCACGGCTAAAATTCTTCTAAAGATATCATCTAGGCGCGAAATGTCTTCTACCTCTGTTACCGTGCCACTCATTTGGACTGTTGATTGCGTGACAGGTTCGTACACAGCAAGTGCAGCCTGTGGGTTTTTCTTTAGATTGCTAACTTTGGTTGTTTTTTCTTTGGTAATAAAATACGCGTTCAAACTGGGGTCAACAATAAAATAAATCGTTGCAGCGTGTGGTTGATTGTCGGCGTTGCTGGTCGCAAGCACTCCAATGCTATTTCGCGACAAAAATTCTCCGATTTTTAATTTTTCAGTCGAGACTTTTAAAGGCATGTATATAGCATAGCAAACAAGTATGCTCGCGCGATAGTCTGTTATGATGAAGACAAATAAAGGAGAAGCATGAAACCAATCAACGAATTACTGAACTTAACAGGTAAAATAGCAATTGTAACTGGCGGTGCTAAAGGCATCGGTAAGGGAATTGTTGCGAGGCTGGCAGAGGCTGGAGCACAAGTTTTAATTGCCGACATGGACGAAGCGGCATCACAAGAAACAGCCCAAGAGTTAAATACTAAGGGCTACAAAGTAGCCGCTATTAAAACCGATGTTTCTAACGAGTCCGAGGTGCAAGCGATGTTGGAGTCGTGCAAACAGCAGTTTGGCGGGCTGGATATTCTTGTTAACAACGCTGGTATTTTTCCGCCAAAACCGTTGGCCCAAATGGACGAAGCGGATTTTGAAAAAGTTATGCACGTAAATTTGCGCAGCTGTTTTTTAACCACCAAACACGCCCCAGAAATCATGAAAGAACGCGGCGGCGGCCGAATTATTAATATTACTTCGATTGATGCATTGCACCCGTCGATGATCGGGCTAGCACATTACGACGCCTCAAAACATGGCATGTGGGGTTTTACAAAAAACTCGGCGCTAGAATTGTCGCAACATAAAATTTGGGTAAACGCGATTGCTCCGGGCGGCATCGTGACGCCAGGCGTGCAAGCCATGCAAGGCGCAGGCCCGCAGGCCGATGCTGATACAGCAAAAAAACAAGTCGAAGCATTCATGGCAAAAATCCCAATGCACCGCATGGGCGAACCAGACGAAATCGGCACAGTCGCATTATTCTTAGCCTCCGACATGTCAAACTATATGACCGGCAGCCAAATCGTCGTCGACGGCGGCGCCCTACTCAGCTAACGATCTACGTATATCATCTAGCTTTGGTATTTTGCTCATGCTTGCTTTTTGCTTTCCTGAGGCATATAACTTATTTACATGGATAGAGAACAATTACCACCAGTATTGCAACAAGCGGAATCTTTATTTCCGCCACACGTGGAAGTTTCGCTCGAGATGGTGGAAGCAGAAGCAACGTATAATCAGGCTCGGGCAAACCTTGATTTTGCCGAGGCACAACGACCAGAAGCAACAGGACGAGTTGGTCGCCTCGTTTCGGCACTGCGCGTGCACGTTTGCGAGCGCCGATTTAGTGCAGCAGAAACCGCACTGTATCGCTTCGATATCTAATACGAACGCGCTCCGTTTTTTGGGTGTACAATGGTGGTTATGATTTTACAGCTTTTTTGGCTGGCCCTTTGTTTGGCCGTCGTGTTTTTTATGCTAGTCTTGGCCGAGTATTTGCGCCGCAAAAAACATATCCAGGGCGAAGTAGCTAGAAAATTCGTGCATATTTCGGTCGGTAGTTTTGTTGCTACGTGGCCATTTTTTATGCCGTGGAACGAGATTAGATTATTGTGCGTCGCTTTTTTGATCGTAGTCATGATTGATCGACGAGTTAAAATTTTTAAATCGGTGCATAGCGTAAAGCGAAAAACAATTGGCGATATTATGTTTCCACTTGGCATTGTGCTAGTTACGTTTGTTGCGGATTCGCCCTGGATTTTTGCCGCGGCGATTTTGCATTTGAGTTTGGGTGACGGCTTTGCGGCAATTTTTGGCCAACATTTTCACCCACGATTTGGTTATAGAATTTTGGGTCAAACAAAAAGTTTTGTGGGGAGCGGCGTGTTTGCAGTTACGTCGCTTATTATCACGTTGGCGTTTTTGTACGGCGCGCCACTAACGTTCGCTAGTGTAGTGCCAATTATATTTTTGTTACCAATTTCCACGTCGCTGCTTGAAAGCTTGTCGTTGTTTGGTGTTGATAACGTAACGGTGCCAGTATTCGTGGCGTTTGTGCTCACTAGTCTACAGACCACCTTGTAGATGTTATAATAAAAACTAATGAGTTTGTATAAAAAATTTCGTAAACACCTTGAAGATTATTTGAGTGAGTTTGTCTACGGTGGCATTGACGGTGCAGTTACGACTTTTGCGGTTGTTGCGGGTGCCACCGGAGCACGTTTTGATACTAAAATTTTGTTAGTACTGGGGTTTGCTAACTTAATTGCCGATGGATTTTCGATGGGAGTGGGCTCGTACTTATCGACAAAATCACAAATTCAGTTGATGGCAAAAAATGGCAAATCAGTTGCCAACGAACCATCGCCAATTATCAATGGGCTTTCAACATATTTTTCATTTATTTTAGTTGGTTTAGTTCCGCTGTTTGCGTACACAGTCGATGCAATTTTTGGGCTTAACAATCAAAATTTATTTGTAATTTCTATTGGTTTGACTGCACTAGCGTTTGCCGCTGTCGGCTACCTGAAAAGTAAGGTCGCAAAAGCGCCGATTATTCGCGCAATTGTCGAGACACTGATCTTGGGTTTAATTGCGGCAGGTTTGGCATATTTCTTAGGCGACTTGCTAGAACGTATTATTACCTCGTAAGCAACGTTTATAATCACCGGTAACTAGGGTACAATAAAGCCTATGGTAATGTGGATGTGTCTCCGCTGGTGGTACAGTGCGGGCTGGTTGTGGGCTTGGCGAACGTTGATTACGCACCGCGTGGAATGGGTGAGTGAATCCTTTTCGGCGCCAGAACTTATACGCACGCTTTTTGCGCCGTTTCGACAAACATTCGTTGGCGGATCACGTGGCTCTATTGGCGATAAATTCCGCGGACTTATCGATCGTTTTATCTCAAGAGTGATCGGGTTTTTGGTGCGCATTTTTTTGCTGGCCATGGCAAGCATTATATTTTTAGCAGTGATGATTGTCGGCATGATCGGTTTGGTTATATGGCCATTTCTGCCATTGATGCCAATTATCGCCATCTTTGCTGCGATCTGGGGGTGGGGATTATGAACGATCAGTTAGTATGCGATCTAACAAGTGATCGCGCTCGCAAGGCACGAGTTGCAAAAATACTTGACCACCAAATACTGCGGTTGATGATGTTTTTGGTTGTTGCCCTGTCGTCTGTCTTGTGGGTATGGTTATTTTTTATTGAAGCACGACCCGAGGCACACTTTTTGCTGGTGTTCGTTGGACTTTGTGCTGTCCCGATAATTTGGTATTTCGGTGAACTTAAAACCCTCAAGCCAGAAGCATCACTAACTGAAGTCAAAGACATTTCACAAATATTGGATAGAAAATTATTATCAGAACTGCACACTGAGCTAACGCCAAAAAAACTATCGGCGATCGTATCGACATTACAGGGCGGGCGCTTTTATGCAAATAGGTTTGCGATTGGCCCGGATTTCTTGAGTAATTTGTCGAGCGATCAAGTCACCGAAATGCCGGGCGTGTGGCGAAACGCATTATTTTTAGCACAAAAAATTCAGACTAACGAAATTAGCAGCGTTGTTGTTATGGCATCTTTAATTTTTGCAGTCCCAGATCATGATCGTGTCTTGGCGCCAATGCAGCTTGACGGCGAGGATGTTTTATCTGGGGCGAGTTGGTTTTCACACATGCAATTCGTGATTGACTATCATCAAAAGAGGCGAAGTTTTGGTGGGATTGGTCGCGACTTAAGTTTTGGCTGGGCGCCGCTTTTAAACCGTGTTGGACAAAACATTACAGAAAATATTGAGCGCGGCGGATTGTTGCGACGTTCGGTTGGGCCTCACGAAGAAGTAATTGCGCAAGTAGTCCATCTGCTCTCGCGGCCTGGTAAACGAAATGCAGTGTTGGTTGGTGAGGCAGGGGTTGGCAAAACGACAATCGTATATTCGTTTGCTCAAAAACTTTTGGAGCAGTCGCATAGCGTTGCGTCAGACTTAAAGTACCACCAAGTGATTGCGCTCGATGCGGCAAGCTTGATAGCAAATGCAAAAGGCCGGGGCGAGCTCGAGGAGTTGTTGATCCATCTTATTAACGAAGCAATTGCGGCAAAGAATATTATTTTATTTTTGGATGAAGCGCAATTATTTTTGAAAGACGGAACTGGTGCGGTTGATCTTTCTAATTTATTGTTGCCAGTTATTGACGGTGGCGCCCTCAGAATCATTTTGTCGTTGACCGACCAAGAGTGGTTGCGGCTTAGTCAGTCTAATTCTGGACTCGCGCAAATGATGAACCGTGTCATCGTCAAGCCTCTGGACATGCACGACACGATGCAGGTGGTCGAAGATCAAACATTATTACTCGAAGGCAAACACAATGTTGTGGATATGCACCAAGCACTCAAAGAGGCATACAAGCTATCGGATCGATTCATTCACGAAACAGCCTTTCCCGGTAAGGCGATTAAGTTGCTCGAAGCAGCAGCTGGATTCCCAGAGCAAACGCATTTTATAACAGATCGCTCGGTAAAAAAGGCGGTAGAAAAATCGTTCGACGTAAAAGTGCAAACCGCCGATACGTTTGAAGAAAGAAATGTACTGCTCAATCTTGAGGATCGAATTCACAAACGAATGATCAACCAAACGCGTGCCGTAAAATTAGTGAGCGATGCACTGCGGCGAGCGCGAGCTGGTGTGCGTAACGAAGCAAAGCCAATTGGAACATTTTTATTCTTGGGTCCAACTGGTGTCGGTAAAACCGAGCTTACAAAGGCACTAGCTGACGTATATTTTGGCGGCGAGGATCACTTGGTGCGGGTGGATTTGAACGAATATTCTCGGGCGTCTGACACCTCACGTTTGCTGGCGTCCGGTTCGATCGATCCTTATAGTTTGTGTGCGCAAATCGCTAAGCAGCCATTTAGTGTGGTGTTGTTGGACGAAATCGAGAAGGCGCACCCGAATGTTTTGAATCTTTTGTTGCAAATGTTGGATGAGGGAACACTTCGAGATGCCGAAAATAAGCCGGTAAGTTTTAAAGACGCAATTATTATTACAACCAGTAACGCGGGGGCAGAAAAAATCCGTGAACATATTCAAAAGGGCGAGCAGCTGGAGCAGTTTGAAGACGCATTTGTAAATGAACTGATTGATGCGAACATTTTCCGGCCAGAATTTATGAATCGCTTTGACGAAATTGTATTGTTTAGGCCGCTGACGACAGACGAGCTAGTGCAAGTGGTTGATTTGTTGATGAATAGTTTAAATAAACGACTTGGCGCCCAAAAAATTAGCGTGAGTTTGACGCCAGCCGCCAAAGAACTCTTGGCAAAAACTGGTTATGACCCGAGGCTGGGTGCAAGGCCACTCCGCCGAGTTGTGCAGCGCGCCGTCGAAAACCTAGTTGCTCAGCGCATGCTCCGCGGTGATACACAGCCTGGTCAACAAATACAATTCGATGCACCAGAAATTCAAGAAATTTTAAACCAGCGCTAAAAAACACACTTGCTGAAGAATCAGTAAGTGTGTTGGTGCGGGATAGCAGAGCGTCTTTGACGCGCTGCGTCACTTTATCGGTGCAAGCACCTGTGAGAGTAACTTGCGAACGAACCAGTCTACGCCCTACCAGTTCGACACTTATTCATACCAATCTATGACATGTATCGTTGGATACAAATCATAGATTGGTGCGGGATACCAGAGTCGAACTGGTCTCCTCAGTTTGGAAAACTGATATATTAAACCGATATACGAATCCCGCGTGCAGGCAGTATTATATCAGACTGCAAGCTATTTTGTAGTGACACCAAAGATAACAGTGTTGGCGTCACCTTCAAGAATTGTTATGGCTGCTTTTGTTTCTCGGCTATAGTTTGAAAGTACAAAATTGTCGAACTCACCGGTGCTTGCGATGACAAGGTCTTCGCTTACATATTTTACGTCAATAATGTTATTGTCGCTTTCATGGGCCAACGTAGCTTCGTCGTTATCAGCTACGAATAGCTTCCCTTGATCAGTGTAGTACGGAGTTGTGGAATTAATCAAAAATCCTACTTGTGTGTCTCTTGGTAGCGCGTTGCCGTTTTTTGCTTTTTCGCCAAGTTTTCCGACGGTTCCAACTATTTCTTCATTACCAGACTCAATTACGAGCTCGGTGATAGTGTGCGGAGCCAGCGGCATTGGAAATGGGTCATCAGAATCATTGTCGGTCTTGCCCGACGAATACACAAGTTTAGTCAGGTCATCAGAAACTGCTGTGCTGATTACTTCTGATCCTGAATCAATATCGATGAGTTTTGTATGTTTTTTTGTCTCTACTGAATATGCATGAGGATCAAACTTGCCGCCATCACTGTTTGGAACAAAGGTATCATACACTACAGTCTTGGCGTCCCATCCCATTATTCTGATGCCTGCGTGATCTTTGCTAGTGAAGATTTCGGCTGCGTTTTGCCCATCAAGATCCATGCTTGAAACCGTGTTGCTTTCACCTTCGGTGTCGTTTATTGCCACCCCAAGTTTTGTGCCATCAGCCGAAAATGCTACATCGGTAATTTCCTGCCCTGCTTCGGTCTCGAGAATTTGAGTGTAAGTTTTTCCGCCATCACTGCTCATTTGAAGCTTGTTGTCAAAATCTATGACGACATTTTGCCCAGAAACTCTGCTTGCAGGATAATCATCTTCTTTCCCAAGCTTACTGGCCTCGATACGGTCGCCGCCAATAGCTGGCCGACTAAATAGTGTAAATGACTCCGAGTCTTTGCTCCGGAATGCATAGGCAACTGAATCCGGTTCAAACGTTTGGGCTGCCGGAGTTTCTTGCACGGGTGCCGCAGGTGCTGGAGCGGTAGCCGGTTTTGTGTAAATCATAAAGTACCAATATGCGGCAGCAGCGGCTCCGGCTATCAGTAGCAAGAAAAACAGAATTTTAAAAAACTTCTTGCCAGATTTTTTGGGCTTTAGGTTTGATTCTGATGGCGGAACGCCCATTTCGTCGTTGACTTCATTCGATGCTGACTTTAGTATTGCGTCGTCAGGAGAATCCGCGCCTTCTTCCGGAACGATAGCGGTCGTTGTCGCTTCGCTCGATTCAGGAACAATAGGATTGTAGGGCCCCTGAGGTCCGGAGTTGTTTTGATCATTCTGTTCTTCGTTTGGCATAATAAGTAGTTCCGTTTAGATTAACCATAAGTATGATTGACCACCATGTAATTTGCAACTTAAGAAGAGTAAATGGTGCCCCGGGCTGGATTCGAACCAGCGACCTTGAGCTTAGAAGTCTCCTGCTCTATCCAACTGAGCTACCAGGGCACACCATCTACAAACATTTTGTTTAATTTTTAAAGTACGGATAGAGTAGCTGCTTATTTTCTACTTTGCAGTCACGACTGCGGCAACAGGACTATCCGGGCACACCGCCGCTTATTATACCTTGCTTCCAGCGTCTTTAACAGGTATAATCACCCCTGTTCATGGCGGGTGTAGCTCATTTGGTTAGAGCGCCGGGTTGTGGTTCCGGAGGCAGTGGGTTCAATCCCCATCACTCGCCCCATATACAAGAACACGATAAATGGTCAGTTTGGCCATTTTTTATTATTTTTTCTCGCGGGTCTTGATACACTTAATTGATAATGGCAATAAAACCTTTGTGTGACAAATGCGGCGACGAACTCCAAGATTACGGAGCAATTTTGCTCAGCCCGCCAAACAACAAATCACAAGTGCAAAAATTCCATCTGTGCAAATCTTGCTACACTAAAATAGTAAAGAATATTCCTGGCAAAACAGGCGAACTTAGCTAATGTAGCCGCCGAGGATTGCCAGTGTTACGCCAAGTGCGGCGCAGACTTGGCCAATGATCCAGAATCGCATCGTGACTTTTGTCTTGGGCCAGCCGAGTGCTTCGAAATGGTGATGAATCGGCGCGGCAACAAAAATCCGTCGTTTGAATATTCGTTTGGACAAAATTTGTAGGGCGCTTGATCCGGCCTCTGCTACAAAAACCAAGCCAATTAACGGCAACAAAAAGAGCGTGTCGGTGAGCATCGCAACCACGCCAAGGGCTGTTCCGTAGGCAAAAGATCCAACGTCTCCCATAAAGAACCTGGCGGGCGGAATGTTAAACCACACGTAGGCGAGCAATGTTCCGAATACCGTCATACAGAAACCGGCGATGCCAAAATTACCTTGCAGCGCGGCGATAATTCCAAACGCACCAAATGCACTCATCAGTAATCCGCCAGCTAGTCCATCAATACCGTCGCTAATATTTACGGCGTTACTAGTGCTGACCAGCACGAGCACAAACAGTGGCATCAGCATTATGCCCAGCTCGACATGTCCAAGCCCTGGCAGCAAAATTGTCGAATAACCCAATTTGTAATAAAAGAACCAAGCGCCAATACATGCAACTACTGTGATTAATCCAAATTTTATTGGTGCGCGCAAGCCTGCCACGTTTCCGCCACCACCTTTTATGTTAATAATATCGTCCAGAAGTCCAACGATACCGCCGCCTAACAGTCCGGCGAGTGGTAGCCAGGTTTGTTGGCGATCAAGATTCAAAAGCCCGGTTGTGATGGAAATTGCGACTAATCCAACCAATCCAGCCATTAGAGGTACTTGGCGTTTAATTCGCAGTTTTGCGATGACTTTTAGCGTTTCGCCAGTCGTAGAATGCGTGCGCGAAATTTTCCACCATTTATATTTATACGCAAAGTGAGTGTAAATCGGTGTGATGAGCATAGAGACCGAAAAAGAGAAAAAAGTCAGCAGGAGCGCAATAGCAATCTGGTTGGTTTCGTGAGTAAGGCTGATCATAATTTTTTAGAAAACTTACAGCCAGTATAGCATAATTACTAATCCAAAAATGAGCAGACTTGTAGCGGTCAATACAAATATAACGGACCAGTAGTGTAAAATAACCACATGACAAAACAAGAGTACCCGACACTTATTATTGTGCGTGGTTTGCCCGGAAGCGGCAAAACATACGTCGCACAAAAGCTGATTCAAGAATTTGCCCGAGACGAAATCATCATGCTCGACCCAGACGTTGTTGACCAGAAAAGTAGTGAGTATATTGCCCACGTTAAACAAGCAACCGCAGACGGCGTGGACCCAAAATTGCATTTGTACCGATTTTTGCGCGCCCAAGCCTACCACGGCATTGCGGCATGCAAAACAATAGTATGGAATCAGCCGTTTACTAATCTAGAAATTTTTAACAAAATGATGGCAAATATGCAGCTGCAAGCCACGGAACATAACGTGGATTTAAAGGTGCTAGTTGTCGAAGTTTCGACTGATCCAACTGTTGCAAAGCAGCGAGTTGATGCACGCAAAAAATCCGGTGGGCACGGACCGTCAGATGCAACATTTGACCGTTTTGCGCATGATTATCACAGCTTTGCAGATGCTGGCTACAAGACGGTGAGCATTGATGGAGTTGCTGCTGTTGAAGATTCTGTCGTGACAGTTTTAGCAGCTATAAAAAATTTATAATCGAGTGTCTTCAAACCTGTTGTACGGATTTATAGTTCGTGTAGAACGGTGATTTTTGCGCCTAGTGAATTCAGCCGTTCGGCCAGATCTTCGTAGCCACGGTTGATTGTATAAATATTTCGTAGTTTGCTTTCACCTGGCGCGGCCAGCATACCAATAAGGAGCATGACAGCAGGGCGAATGCCACTCGGGCACACGATATCTGCGGCGCGCCATTTTGTTGGGCCGGTAATAAACACGCGGTGTGGGTCTGCAAGCTCTAGTTCGACGCCGATTTTTTTCATCTCGGTGTACATTAGCGCACGGCTTTCGTAGATCCAGTCATGAATTAACGTTCTGCCCGTTGTTGTTGCCGCAATCGGTACAAAATATGGAACATGATCGATATTGATGCCAGGGAATGGGCGTCCGTAGATTTTTTCTTTTGCGGCTGTTAGTTGGCCGTTGTGTTTAAAAATTGTAATATCCACTAAATCTGTTTGTCCGTTGTCGGCTTTGAATAGTTCGCCCCTGGAATGTTTGACGCCCATTTTTTCGAGCTTGAGTAGTTCTAGCTCCATAAAATCAATCGGCACGCGACGAATCGTAATTTGCGAGTTGGTTGTAACGGCGGCCGCTACAAAAGTCATCGCTTCGACCGGATCTTCTGACGGCGAGTAACTAATATTCTTTTTGGGATTTTTGACACCCCGAATACGAAGTGTTGTTGTGCCAATTCCGTCAATTTTTACACCAAGCTTGCGTAGGAAAAAGCACAAATCTTGCACCATATAGTTGGCGCTCGCCATTTTGATAACTGTTTCGCCGTCGAAACCTGCGGCTGCCATCAAGGCGTTTTCGGTTGTGGTGTCACCAGATTCATACAACACAACAGTGCGTTTGGGTAGATGCTTGTCGGCCATGACATTGTAGTGGCCAGTTTTGGTAAACACGTCGATGCCGAATTCTTCGAGTGCGTACAAATGCGGCTGCACGGTACGTTTTCCAAGTTCACAACCACCGGCATAGGGAATTTTAAACTGTTTAAAATGATGTATTAGTGGTCCAATCAGCATGATGACGGTGCGAGTTTTTCGCGCGGCAGCTTTGTCCATCCCATCAAGATCAAGTTTTGCTGGCGGTTTGAGTTCTAGGTCGTTTTCGCCAATCCAGCGTACGGCTACGCCGATGCTTCGCAGTACTTCGATGATACGGTTAACTTCTTCGATTTTAGGCACGCGTTTCAAGCGAGTTGTTCCTCGGTTGAGCAAGCTGGCACACAAAATTGCTACGGTGGCATTTTTTGATGTTTTGAGCGTGATTTCGCCGCTGAGCTCGTGTCCACCTTCAACTCGCAAGTTGATGGCGCCGCTATTAATGCTAATAAGCGGTTTGTTCAGCACGTCGCTGATGCGCCCGAGCATTTCCAGACTCATGTTTTGCCGTCCGTGCTCAATGCGGTTTACGGCTGACTGGCTAGTTTTTAACTGGCGAGCAAAATCCACCTGGGTTAAGCCCCTCTCTTGTCGTATCTGGTAAATAAGGGCGCCAATCTTTTCGTTTGTGTTTTGCATAATCCCAGCAATTATATCACCAAACATATATTTGGAAACGGTAATTTCTACATTTTATGGTTACGCCAAAGTACAGTAAAATATAGACATGATCTGAGGTTGTTTTATCACCGAATGCAATAAATTTACGATAGAGGGGTTTTGTTATGAAAGATAAAGCAATCGAAAAACTAATTAATCTAGAAAAAAAGCGCCAAGCCGACGGGCTAGAAATGATTCCGTCCGAAAATCACACTTCTGGTGACGTGCTCAAAGCACTTGGTTCGCGCCTAACAGATAAGTACTCCGAAGGCTACCCTGGCAAACGTTATTACGGTGGTTGCGAGAATGTCGACATGGTCGAGAATATTGCCCGCGACCGCGCCAAAAAACTATTCGGTGTAACCCACGCAAATGTCCAGCCGTATTCTGGTTCGCCGGCAAACTTGGCGGTGTATTTTGCGCTCGCAGATCCTGGTGATACGGTCATGGGAATGGACCTGTATTTTGGTGGGCACATGACGCACGGATTAAAAGTAAACTTTTCGGGCAAATGGTTTAATTCGGTGCAATATCAAACTGGCAAGGATGGTTTGCTGGATTACGAATCGCTCGCAAAACTTGTCAAAAAAACCAAACCAAAACTTATTTTTACTGGTGCGACCGTGTATCCGCGGGTTTTTGATTGGAAAAAACTCCGCGAAATTGCCGATCAAGTTAACGCGTTTTTGGTGGCTGATATTTCGCATATCGCAGGTTTGGTCGCCGGTGGAGTTCACCCCAGCCCGGCTGGAATTGCCGATGTTATTACGACTACGACGCATAAAACACTTCGTGGTCCACGCGGCGCGCTCATTATGTGTAACGGAAATCCTTCGACGCCGCTAAAATCGGTTGAGCGCACCCGCGAAAACTTGCCAACACTAATTGACCGAGCTATTATCCCAGGTCTTCAGGGCGGTCCGCATAATCATCAAACTGCTGCCATTGCAGTTGCGCTCCGCGAAGCAGACACGCCAGCGTTTAAAACGTACGCCAAGCAAATCGTAAAAAATGCTCAAAAACTAGCCGCCGAACTAAACAAAAAAGGCTTTGAGCTTATCACTGGTGGCACCGATAATCACCTGATGCTAGTTGATTTGACCAACAAAAACATCAAGGGCAAAGAGGGCGAAGTTGCGTTAGGCGAAGCCGGAATTACGGTTAACAAAAACACCGTGCCGTTTGATCCGCGCCCGCCGTTTGACCCAAGCGGAATTCGACTTGGAACGCCAGCGCTAACAACTCGCGGCATGAAGGAAAAAGAAATGGTCCAAGTGGCGAACTGGATCGATGAAGCAATTAAAAATCACAATGACGACAAAAAGCTGGCGAAAATTCACCACGAAATTACCGCGTTCACCAAAAAATTCCCACTGCCAAATTAAGTAGCTATATGAATAATATTTATCGCCCAAATCAACAAAATGACTATCCCAAAGTTTCTTCAACGTTCGCTTTTCCGGTTGTTGTTGCGGCCGCGCAGTTACTTAGTGCTGCCGCGATCGCTTTTCTGTTTTTTGAATCGAATAACGCCACAGGAGAAGACTCATTGATTATACTCTGGGCTGTGGTCCCGGCTTTTGTGGGGGTAATAACATTGCCGTTAAATTTAATTACTGGTCCTTACTATTTTTGGAAGTACCGTTATGATCCGCTAGAACGAAAATTGATCGTAGGACTAAGTTTAGTAGCCAGTATATTTTTTATTTTTGTTGCACCACGGTTCGGGCGCTAAATTATTCGAAGTGGCCAAGAAAACGGACTTCGGGTTTTAGGTCGATTCCTAAATCTTCTTTGACGGTTTTGATGATTTCTTGCGCAACGTCGTAGATGTCTTGCGAACTGGCATCGCCGGTGTTTTCGATTTTTAAAATGTGGTCTGGGTGCAAACGAACGTGTCCCCAGGATTGCCCGCGTTTAAATCCGGCAGCTAGCAAAACATGTGCCGCGGAAACACGTTTGCTTGATCCGCCGTGCGCCAGATTTTGCTTTTTGATGGCCTCGTAATTTATCCCGCGTTCCTCGAAAGACATCAGTTTTTCGGCTTGTTCTTCGCTGACCATTGGGTTTCTAAAAAACGATCCAGCAGTTTTGAGCGATTTGTTTTTGCCCTCAAGTAATGAGCCAATTCGTTTGCGGGCTTCTAAGATAATTTTGCGTCGCTGATTTAAATCGTTCGGGTTTAGTTTTAGTTCGTCGGCAATTTTGGCAGCAGATGCGTAGGTCAGCGGTTCGGGTTTGTCTTGCAGCTTGAACGCCGCACGAATAATCAGCAGTGATTGCATTTTTTTGGTTTGAAATTTCGAGTTGCGGTATTCGAGCCCCAAATCTTTCGCGAGCATTTTTTTTATTTCTGGCATCGATTCGTTGGTGTCGACAACTTCTACCCACGCTAATGTGTCGGCAACTGCTTGGCCGTACGCTGCGATGTTGCCAACAACTGCTGCGCTGACAGATCCAGGAATACCACTGGTCCGCTCCAGGCCCCACTTTTTTAGCGCAATACTTTTTTGCACCAAATCGTCCCAGTTAACTCCGCCGTCAGCAATTAATACATCGCCATCCTGAGTTATCTCGGTGGTTTGTAACTGAATAACCGTACCATTCAAACCATCATCAGAAATCAGCGAGTTTGCGCCACTTCCTAAAAACCAAAGAGGCTTGGTGGCGTGCTGCAATGCATCGAGAACTTCGCTCGAATCTTGGACTACAACTACAACCTCAGCTGGGCCACCAGTGCCAAACGACGTGCGAACGCAGAGCGGAACATTATGCAAAATTTTCATTACTAGTATTATAGCTGGTTTTTGGTGGTTAGGGCGCCGGGAAATGCTGGTGGTTATTTGTTGTTGTAAAATCTGGCAAAATTTCCTGTAATGCTTGGCTGGGCAATCGTGGCGTCGTACCATGGTTGTATGCGAGAGGGACCAGCGAATTTTAACTATCCATACCAAAATATCGGTAACTATTTAAAGCGGATTCGTGAACGTTTGAGCGAAAGCGTCGGCGAAGTTTCTGCCAGCGTGGAAATTGATATTACAATGCTTAACAACATCGAGTCTGGGCACATGCTACCGTCTGAGGAAATCTTAATTCTACTTATGAGCCATTTTGATTTGGACGAACCCGAAGCGCAGAGGCTACTAAAATTAGCGGGATATGGCAGCGATTCTACGTCTAATGAGCCGCAAATCGACGACGCAAAACAACAACTGTTCGCGCTTGTACCTTTTGATTCGCGAATTCAATACGCCGAACACACCGAAATTTCTGCCAACGAAAATGGCATCACAATAAGTTTCATGCAACAAAACATGAACGGCCAAAACGTTCCGGCTGCTCGTATTGGTCTTAGCAAGACGCATGCTAAAAAATTGATTCATTTGCTAGAACAAGCTTTGAGCCCAGTTAATCAAAAACCGCGTTTACTAAATCCGCCTAGTAATATTAAAAGTCATCCGGCAAAAAACTAGCTTATGATTGGGTCGGCAGAGTATTTTAGCAAGCAAAGCCCTGAAAGTGTAGGCGAGAGACATGACGGAGCTCGTCCGTTTGGTATTTTTGCAGCTAAAGCATTGTTTACTGCAACTGTTTTTGGCGGTGCCGCAACCGTAGCTGGTTTCGCTGTTGTTGATCATGCAAAAAGTCAGGCAGATGTGTTTCGTCATGACGTTGGTAAAGACGCGGAGCAGTTTAGGAAACAGGCAATGATTGACGGCAAAATAGTGGCCTGTAGTACCGGCAACCAGTTGATGATAAATTTTAACAATGTTTCGGTCGATCCGCTGATTGCCGAAGCGGCGGGCATAAAAGAGTTTACCGGAAATATTGCTCGCTCGTTGCCAACGACAACAGTAACAACAATAGCTCCGGGAGATACGAAACCAGAAGAGCGGCTAGAAACCGATTCAAGCGATTTTGGACAAACTCCGCCCACATCAGCGCTTATGCTCGAGGGTAGTAGCGAGGTTTTATCTTTGTCGTGCCCAGAACTGGCAACGCCAACCGTTACAACCACAACCACGTTGAGTCTGTCTCTACCCGATGCACCGCCGACATATTACGTTGATGGTCAACAGCAAGCAGCCCCTGAACCGCAATTGCCGACAGCCCTAACACCCCAAGGATAATCTGTTATAATAACTGAGTTCACAGTACAAAAGTTCAAACCAAGCAACTTGTTGCTGTTTGGGCTTTTGAGAGGAAGAACAGCGTTAAGCTAGCCTACATAAATCAGCAAATTTATTTTGTGATTTATGTAGGCTGGCTTTCACAGCTAGTTCTGACGAGCGCCCGTAGCTCAGCGGATTAGAGCACTGGTCTTCGGAACCAGGTGTCGTAAGTTCGAATCTTACCGGGCGCACCAAACCAAGAATCCATTTTTTACAGATCACAGCAATTTAGTCTTTAGCGCTTTTGTTTGATACAAAACTCCACTAGAATTCAGATAATATGAAAATGCAAAATCTTGACGATGTAGAAACATGGCTAACGACAATTCGCGCAGGTGTCATGACCAGCAACTGGGAATTTAAGCTCGAACACATGCAAGCCTTGATGCAAAAACTTGGCGATCCTCAGGAAAAGTTTAAGTCAATTCATGTGGCTGGAACTTCAGGTAAAACATCAACCAGTTATTACATTGCAGAAATGCTGCGGCTGGCAAACAAGAAAGTTGGGCTGACGGTTTCGCCGCACGTTGATAGCATTAATGAGAGAGTACAAATTAATGGACAGCCCTTAACAAAAACCGAGTTTTTGAAACAGCTCAATAGTTTTGTTGAAGTGCCGGTCGTCAAAAATGCATCGCTCAGTTATTTTGGCGCATTGTTGGCGTTGGCATTTTGGGTATTTGCCGAAAAAAAACTAGACTACGGAGTTATCGAAGTTGGCTTGGGCGGGCGACTCGACGCATCAAATGTTATAAAAAACCCAAACAAAATTTGTGTCATCACTGACATTGGTTTGGACCACACCAAAGTTTTAGGTGGCACGCTTACAAAAATTGCCGCCGAGAAAGCTGGAATAATTCAACCTGGCAATCATGTATTTGTCGCAAAGCAAGCGCCAGAAATAATGGAGGTTTTTGCGCGTGTTGCCTACAAACAAGGCGCGGCATTGCACGTGTTGCCCAACGAAAAAATTGCACAGACGCCAGATTACTTGTCGCCGTTTCAAAAACGCAATTGGGCGCTGGCGCGATCGGTTTTTGAATTTGTAACGATGCGTGATAGATTGCCGCACGTAAACTTGGAGCCAACCGCCAAGTTACAAATTCCAGCTCGCATGGAAGAATTCAAGGTTAATCAAAAAATAATTATCACAGATGGTTCGCACAACGCGCAGAAAATTGGCGCGCTGGTAGCTGGCTTGCAACAAGCATATCCGGGTAAAAAATTTGCAGTTATGGTGAGTTTTGTTAGCGACAAAGACGTGACACTCAGCGAAAGCCTAAAAGAGCTGCACAAAATATCAGATTGCATCATTGCCACAACTTTTGACGCGCAACAAGACGCAATTAGAACGCCAATTGATGCGCAAAAAATTGTCGATGCCGCTAAGCAAATTGGCTTTAAAAACGTAATCAGCGAGTCAAACCCTGAGCTTGCTTTTAAAATTTTGCAGCAACAATCCGAAGAATATTTGCTTGTGACGGGCTCGTTTTTTTTGCTTGGCCATGTACGCCCGCAACTAAAAAAGCTACAATAAAAGTTATGATTTACTGTGTTGTTGCAATTGATGAAAAGCGGGGAATGGCTAATGATGCAGGAATTCCGTGGCTCGGCAAAATCCCGACTGATATAAAATATTTTCGAGATCACACTATGCACAGCAATGTTTTAATGGGCTATAAAACTTACACAGAATTTAAAACGCCGCTTTCTGATAGAAAAAACTTTGTTGCATCTAGCAAACCCGAAAAATTACGTGAAGGTTTTGACCTCGTGAACGACGCGCGCGAGTTTATTAAAAACTTTGACGGTGATTTATGGGTTATCGGTGGCCCGGGCTTAATTGCGGCAACACTAGATCTTGTTGACGAAATCCATGTTACGCAGCTGCGGCGCGACTTTGGTTGTACTAAATTTTTGCCGGAGTTCGCGGGTACTTTTGCGTTTCAAAGCGAGAGCGAACCAATCACGGAAAACGACATCACGTATACGTTTCAAGTTTGGAAGCGTAAGTAGTTTATTGGTACGGGTTCTTGCTGTACGCTGCGTCGCCTAAGTTGTCGCCGATAACAAATTTTAGTAGTCGAATTTTGTAGCCATCTTTCAGGATTGAGCGAGTTTCTGGTGGAACCTGTTGGCTTGGGTTGCTTGGGTATGTTTTTGGTGCCCATGGGTGGTCGACGTCGATGCGGTTAAGAACCCAGTCGTGCTCAATTACCGTGCAATACTTCGTGTAGTTTCCGATGCCGTAGTACGCACTGCCAATAGGTTGTGGGCCACCAAAGCTTGGCTGGTAGCTGGTCGATTCAATATCACTCGAGCCGTAGGCGGTAACCCGAACGTTAATTTCGTAGTTTTTGTTCGCCGCTTTAATTTCCTTGTGGCTAACAGTTTCACCCCTTGGATTAAGTACTTGGATGTACGCACAAATCGGTGTATTTTTTGCTACTTGGTACGACTTATTGGTGACATAACGAATGATCGGTCGTTGCTCAATCTGGCTTTCTGGAAGTGGTGCTTGACCGCCCGCAGGACCGCCCGCCATAGAAAGGACAGTCGCCGTAGCGCCATCTTTTTCGAGCGCACTAAAGACATTTTTTGCTGGATTTGATGTACTGACTACCGAAACTTTTGCGTCGGTGGCACGAATAACTGTTCGGGTATTCACAGCCAGAGCGCGGTAGGTTATAAGTCCGCCAAATATCGCGATCAGTACAAGCCCAAATACTAGAAAGTGTGCTTTTGGTTTGCCTTGTGATTTAAGATAAGACCCACTAATTACTTTATTTTTTCCTTGTTTTGTTTTTTGTGCTTTTGCCATGTTGTTTCCTTACTAAAGCTTGTTATTTATCGATACGGGTTTTTGTTAAATGGTTCATCTGCGGCGGTGTCGTTTACGACCACTTTGAGTAACCGCACGCTATAGCCTTTATCAAGAATTGAGTTAAAGTTTTTGTCAGTCACAACAGAGAAACTCATATCGCCAATGCGTGATTTTTCAGTAGTGCTAGGATTTTTCCAGCAGTATTTCTTGTAACTGCCGACGCCTTGATAGTTTGTATCATCGCCAAGAATATGCGCACTAATATTTACCGACTGTCTTCCGACCGTATAGTTAAACGCGTTTGATTTTGGCGGTTCTGGGTATCCAACGAAGTAGGTTGTGCGTAATCGACTTTCTGTTCCAGGATCTGCTTGTGCAATTTCCGCCGCACTGACAGACTGACCGTTTTTTCCAACAACAGCGACATAAGCGCAAATCGCTTGCCCTGGATTTAACCAGAGTATGTTACTGACTGTCTGTGGTTTATTGCCAAATACCGAAACTCGCAGGATTGAATCTTGCGTGTGGGGCGCATCGGGAACGGCAGTTCTTTTGCCAGCCATATTGATCACAGTTACTGCGCCGTCTTTGATCCGTTGGTCAGTACTGGCCACCCCAGCTTTTATTTCACTATCAGCGGCTGCATATACACGTCGTGCCGATGTTGCGAAGCTTCGGTAGACTAAGAATCCGCCAACGAGCGCGATAATCAGTACGATGACCGCAACCACAATTTTATTTGGCTGAATACTCTTAAGGTTTGATCCACTGATAATTGATTTTTTTATTTTTTGTTTAGCCATTTTATTAATACCTTTAGATTACTTTGTTAATTACGGTGTTTTGTTAATTGGTTCGTCTTTTGCGAAGTCGTTCACGATAACTTTAAGAATGTGGACCTGGTATTCTTTTTTAAGAATCGAATTGAGTTTTTTGTCGGTTGCTACCCAGAAGTTAACTTCACTGACGACAAAACTGTATTTAGGGTCGCTGTTTTCCCAGCAATATTTTCGGTAGTTACCAACACCACGAAAATTCGATTGGCCGCCAAGAATGTGCGCATCGCGATCTATTGTTACTGGAATCAAGCTCCCTTTCGTATAGTTGAATGCACTTGATTCACCTGCGGCTGGTTTTTCTACGAGCTTTTGTTCATCGCTTAAATTTTTACCAGCAAGAAGCAGTCGACTTTCTGTTCCGGGGTCTGCTTGTGCGATATCACTAGCCGATACGAGCTGACCGTTTTTATTTAGAACCGCAACATATGCGCATATTGAAGCATTAGGCTTAAGGTTTAGAGTATTTGCGAGCTTTTCTTCTGTTGTCCCGGTGGGTGCTGGTAAAGAAAGCCGCATGCGTGCATCAAGGCTGAATGGTTCTGTCGTTGCAGTATCCCTCGCTTTTAGATTGAGTACGGTCATAGTGCCGTCTTGTACGAGTTGACCAGAGTCTTTCGGCACAGCCTGTAGCTCGGTTGACTGAGGAGTGAAGACTCGTCGATCACTGACTGCGAAGCTCCGGAATACGAAGAACCCACCAACCAGGGCCACGAATACGACGATTAGTATGGCGATAAGCTTATTATTTCTACTACTTTTAAGAGACGTTGATCCAACGATAGATTTTTTTGCAGCCTGTTGTGACATTTTTTTAGAGCCTTTTTGTTTAGTATTTATGTTCATAATGTATCATAATGCATAATATATTGCTAATGTTTTAAGGTCGTAGAAATATATGAAAAACAATGAACCACAAGTAGACGATACTCAGCCCTCAGAGTTAGTATCTAATCCAATACCAAAACGCGACGACGAAATTGTTGTTAGTGAGGTTTCTAAGCAGGCGTTTATTGCGGATGAGCCTCCGCAAGATTTGTTAAACGATGATGAGCAAGGGGAAGAAGATGAGGCGGAAAGTATTCTTTCTCTTTCATTCGCTAAGCGGATCTTAAAAGTCTTCGCATTACTAGGGTTATTTATAGGGTTTGTGTTGCTGATGTTTACCTTCGTGTTCAAAACATATTTCGTTGATGGTCTGAGTATGTTTCCAACGCTCAACAACGACGATCGACTTGTTTTGTGGGTTGGCGGTAAAACGTGGTCGACCATAACGCGCGCGGATCATATTCCAAAACGTGGCGAAATTGTAGTAGTAAAAAGCCCAATTGACGAAAGTGCTGATTATGTAAAGCGGGTGATTGCGCTACCGGGTGAACGCGTGGTTTTGAAGGACGGTGTGTTGTTGGTGTATAACCAAGAATTTCCAAATGGTTTTGACCCAAATCAAACATTTGTAGCAGATTTGCGCGCCACTGCTGGCGAAGTTGACATGACAGTACCAGATGGACATATTTTTGTCGTTGGCGATAACCGCGAAGAGGGCGGGTCCGAAGATTCTCGAAATTCGGTTGGAACAATCCCAAATCAGAATATCATCGGCAAAGTCATATTACGGTTTGTGCCGGTGCAAGAATTCAAAACGTTTTAGTAGTTTTGCAGCTATACTTTTGTACGTAAAAAACGAATCGCAAAGGTAATAATTTGCCACGTCACTGTTAAAAGCGCAACCAGCGATAGGAACCACACAAACGCCAATCCAAAACTTGCTATAGTCTGAGTACTTGCCAACAATTGTGCTCCACTACGAGCAACAAAAAGTGGTACCAGCAGTTTTACGACCAGCAGCACCCAAAAAATTAACAAAACCGTCACGATTGCTTTGCCCGCAACTTCTATCGCTGCCTTTTTGATAAATGATTTTGGTTTATTAGAAAACTCAAGCTCAATGATAAGAATGTTAGAAATTGTAATGTACGTACTACGAACAACCCAGGCAATAAACAGGCCGATTATTGCTGCAATTGCCCAAAAAATAACGGTAAAGATCGAGTTTACAAGCGATTTATCTAAGTATGCAAACATCAGCGCCTGAATATCTTGGCCGCTAATTTCATATGCCAGTGTTTCGCCAGAAACCAGCCGAGTTTTGATTCCGTCCAGAAGCAGCACTAGGAATAAAACAAGACTTATTAAAAATGAAACAACAAAACTAGGGACGACAGTACTGAGAATTTTCTTTGCCTTTTCCATCGTATCTTCCATTACTCTATGCCCTCAATCACGGTAAATTGTTTTACTGTCCACTGTCCAGCAGAGTAGGTAAGCGTAGCTTCGGTTAAATAGTCGCCTCCATCACTGGTTGTCACGGCGACTTGAATTTCGCCAGTGTTTTTTGGGGATTCTTTCCAGGTTTTTTCTTTGATTGTCAGTTTAGAAATCTTTGGCAGTGATTCAAGTTGTGAAACCACGCCAATACTCAAAAACTTGTTGCTGCTGGTGCGGTCGTTCTTGATTGACAAAATTGCTTGGCACACTTGATCGGGAGCTTTGGAATTTTTGCTGCAGTATTTGTTTGTGGGTTCGGCTTTTTTTATTTCAGTTTGTGTTTGAGTTTTTGTTGTTGAGTTTGAAACTGACTTGGGGTCGGCTTTGGTTGTCGGTGCCTCGCTAGGCTTAGTAGGCGTATCGGTTTTTTGATCTGGACCTGGCTGCGGAGTTGGCTCCTGCTGTCCGGTTTCGACCAACGGCTGTGATGAACCAACGATCGCCAAACGAGACTCGCGCCCAAAAACGAGTCCGTACAACCCATAAATTCCACCAATAATAATTATGAGCAAAAGCGCGGTACTGCCGCTGGAGATTAGTGGAATATACTTGGTCATGGTGTGTGCTTTTTGTGTACGCGTTGAAAACTCGTTCTCGATAGATTCTAGCGAACGTTTGTTAAGTTCGCTTTTCTTGATTGCTTCTCGGCTGAGTGTAGTTTGTTTTTGTTGTTCTTCCATGTTGGTTCTTCGTGGCTATACGTATACAATACCATAATCATGATGACTCGGTTGCGCGCAGCAATTACAAATCGGCCCGCAAAGTATCTTCCGTTTTTGTCGGCTGTAATTATTGGCTTGTCTTGTTGGCAGTATAATCTTGGATTTTTGGTTTTTGTTGGTCTTGTGCCAATGGTTATGTATTTGCAAAAAGCCGAGCATGACAAAAAACTTCGTGCTCGAATGATCAGAACTTTTTGGCTAGCCGGTTTACTGCATTTTATGGTTGTACTTTTTTGGATGATTCAAACAAATCCAATCACGTTCTCGCCGGTTGTTGGGTCGACCGAAAATCTTATCAAGGCAATATTTTTTACTCTGATAGTTTTGTTTTATTCGCTGAGCTGGCTTGTGTTGGGTTTTGGCTTCAAAAAACTTCGTCCGTTTGTCGGCTCAAAAGTCCGCACGGTTTTGGTCGTTGTGTCTCTCTGGGTTGTGCTGGAATTTTTGCGCAGCTACGCCTACGCAATTTTTTTGTACGATAAAAGTTCAAGCATTGGCCCGCACTGGAATTTTGGTAATTTGGCATTTGGCGCGAGTTCCACGCCACTCGTTTTTGCAGGCCGAATTATCGGGATGTATGGGCTGGCGGTTTTAGTAATTTTAATTAACTTTGCAGTTTTTTGGATGATGAAAAAACAGTACAAAGCCGCCGCAATCCTCATGAGTATAGTTATATTTTTTGTGGCAGCTGGATGCCTTGGATATAAAACAAACGCCCCGCAAAAAACAGTAAGCGTTGGATATTTGCATACAAACAGCCTGACGACAAAAGATGCCTACATGCAGCAGTTAGCGAGCGATCTTGACGACACGAAAGACCAGCAATTATACGACGTTGTTGTTTTACCCGAACACTCGGCGTTTTTTACTTCAAAAAACCAAGAGTTGCGCCGGGACATTATGCAAAACATGGGACACGAAAAAACGGTGTATATTACATCCGACGCCGAGGATCCTGGGCCAGAAGGACGAATTAATCACCTAAGAATTTACAATCAAAAGGGTGAAATTGTGAACGAGCAAACCAAAAACTTTTTGATTCCGGGCGGCGAGTATTTAACGCTCTGGGCGCGCGTGTTGCTAAAAGCTGCTGGGCATGGTTCGTTGGTGGATGATTTTGACCGCGAACGTGCGCTGACAAAAGGCTGGATTCCGCACCACGCCTTCAAAACAGAATCGGGAATCTCAATTGGGCCGTTAGTGTGTTCGGGCTCAATCAGCCCACAGTTGTACCAAAAATTATCCGGCAAAGATAATCCAGATATTTTAACCAACAGCGCAAGTTTAGGCATTTTCCGCGAAGCAACCGGCTACCACGAACAAGTGCGTCAGATCTCGCGTTTTCACGCCGTGGCAAACAACAAACCGTTCGTACAATCATCGATCGATAGTTATTCGTACGCCATCGATCAAAACGGAAATTTCCTGAGCGAGTCCAAACAAGTTGACACCGCGAAAATTCTGAGCGCCAACGTTTCAATCCAAACCAAACAAACCATATACAGCAAATTCGGCGAAGTAGTCTTGGAGCTAGTTACCGGGACTTTACTACTGCTGGCAGTGCAGAAAATAATAAGCAGCCGACGGAAAAAGCCCTAGGGGTTACAATTGTTGTAAGCAATTTTGCTCCGCAAGCAGGCGCACATTATAATCCAAACTTGGACTCTACTTGTCCTTTGTTTATGTCATTTGTGATGTTTGTGTATCCCAGGTTCTGCAGAATGTTCATGGCCACGTTGCTTCGGCTGCCAGAACGGCAGTACACAATAATCGCACTGTCTTTGGTGACATCTTTTAGCTGAGGAGCGCCCTGCAGTAGTTGGTCTGGCGGAATATTAATCGCTCCACTCACGTGGCCGCTTTTGTACTCGTCGGGTTCTCGTACGTCGATGATTGTATTTTTCACTGTTCTTACTATAGCAAAAACTATCCAACCGAATTATAAATCGCTTTTGCGAAACCGATTCCTAGACTCGATTCATCAGGAGCCAGATTGCATCACTGATTGACGATTGTAGTAAAGACGACGGTGCGTTTAGAAAAATTGCGTTGAGCCGCGGACCAATCGCCGGCGCAGGTGATCAAGTTTAGATTCGTGCCGCTTTGGGACTTAAATACTTCGTCGGGCCGCTCGTCGTAGCTGTACTTTTTTGTTTTTGTGACCGAAAAAACAATCGTTTCGCCCTTGTTATCGATGACCGTAACTTTGTCGTCTTTTTTGAGTTTTTCTAGATTTAAAAACACCGCCGACAGGCCTCCTCGACCAGACAAGTGGCCATCCATAACGGCGCTGCCAGGGTTTCCGGGTCGTACACCGAGCTTGTACCAGCCAACGTCAGTGTAGTTGCTTGGAACGTCTAAGTCGCCAGAGTCGGTCAAGCCGACATATTGGATTTTTGCATCAACGCCTATTTTAGGAATTTTTAGTTTGACGGGGTAGCCGTATCGTTTTTTTTCTGGTGTCGGTTCAGCGGCGGGAGTTTGGTTTACGGTACCGGCGTCTTGGTTCGGCTCGTGATTTTTTGTCGCTAACCATACACTGACTAATCCCAGCACTAGCAGGATCAATAACAATACTACAAAATGTAGTTTTTTATATGTACGCAGTGGCTTACGCATTACGACGAACTAATTGTTGGTTGAGCTGTACTTGCGACGAACAACGAATGCTACTGCCAGCAATGCAACGACTCCCACGGCGAGCGACCAAGACGAAGCGTTTGTTTGCTGCAATGGACCGTCTCCTGTGGCCGGAAGTCCCGGGGTGCTGTCTGCCGAAGCTCGAGAAATCGAATAAGCCGGCGAAGAAAAGGTAATGTTCGATAAGCCGACAATAGCGCCGCCATCAACAGCTTCTATGCTAAACGGTGCTTCTTCTGTCTCGTCGTCTTCTGTGCGGGTCACCTCTAGGCTTGATGTGTCGACTTCGCCCGGGGGCAACTCTAGTAAATCTTCTAAAATAGCGTCTGGCAAAAATGCTTGCATGCTGCCGGTGTTGAGCGTGCTGCCGTTTGCCAAAAAGTGCGGCGCGCCAAGTGTTGCCACGAGTGATGCAACTCCCTGCTCATCACGTTCTGCCTGTACGAATCCGCCCATCGCCCCAGTCAACGCAAAGTATGCACCCGAAAAGTCGTTGCTGCCTTCGTCACTTTCGTTGAATGTCATATCCATCGAAGCACCTAGAGCGTCAACTTCAGATGCGTTAGCGTTGCAGTTTGGAGGAGTCGCGGTACAGAATGCAAAGTCGTCTCCGTTGCCATATGGAGTACGAACTGGCGATAATGTAACACTCACCGATGCCGAATCAGTTCCTAGATTGCTGGTTTCCCAATTAGACACGTCGCCGTGAATGAGGGCAAATGAGTAGCGGTTTGCAAAACCAGTTCCCATGTCGGTTAGTGTAATTGTTATGTCTGAATCGGCGGTTATCGGACTAGACGTGTCAGGAGTTACAGCGCCTGTCAGGTCAAAATCGTTGGTGCTACCGTTTCGGTAATATACAAACAAGCCGGTTCGATTGCCTTGTTCGGTGCTGGGGCAGATAGCCGCTCCGATTGAACCGCTTGTGGGGCTTGTCGGGTCGGCTACTACTTCTCCGTCAACGCTTAGTGAAGCTATAACGGGCCTATCGATGCCTTCGCCGTCCCACGTGTAGGTTGTTGAACCGCTGTTACAGTCGGCTTGCGATGGTGCGCCTTCTGTTGCCGTAGCGTGAACTTTTAGCGGACTTATGGCGGTCACGGATAGCAATATCCCTAATCCAATTAACAACAAACTAGCTTTTGACGTTATCGTTTTAACATTTCCCATGGGTTCCCCTTGTGGTTATCTTGCTTACTATTGAACCACATGAAACGTTCTAAAAACAGTGTTTTGTGTAAATGATTCAAAAAATTTGCAAAAAACAGTGACAAACTTCTCTCGTCCTGGCGCAAAAAAACACTTTCGCGAGATTACCTATTGCGCTTGTTGTTTTTCCGAGAAGACGACTAGTCTGGATGTATAGGTTCGCTTGTTGCTGTCCCAATCGCCTTGGCAGGTGACGAGGTTCAGGCGAGTTGTTCCTGGGCTGGATCGAAATACAGCCGTTGCGTTTTCTGCGGGAGCGTACAAACGCGACCCGGTGACAATGAATGTCATGGTTGTTCCGGCATTGTCGGTAATAAATATTTTGTCGCCCTTTTGCAGTTGATGAAGGTTGTCAAATAGGGCAGGTTTGTTTTTGACCAGACCAAAGTGTCCGCCGATGACCGCACTGCCTGATTCACCGGGTCGCGGACCTTGTTTGTACCAGCCAGCGTTTTTGTCGGCCTTCGGCGAGGCCAAATCGTTTTGTGATGTTAACCCCACGTGTTCTACGGCGCCATCTACAGAAATCTTTGGAATTTTTATTCGCACCGGAAATCCGGGTTGTGACATAGAAGTTGTATCTTCTAACGTATGTGCGATCGGTAACTGCGCATCAGCAGAGCGCCCCGGTTGTCGCGGATACATCGCAAATAAAATCGAGACAGAAACCAAAATCATCAGTACGCTCGCAATAAGTGCCCGACGAGTTCGCAGAGATTTGATTACATTCATGCTGATTTTAGGGATTACCAGACGGTTAGGCTGTGTGTTTTTTGCGCAGCAGGTACAAAAAAGTAAGCGTTGTGATTATGGTAACTGGAAAAATCATCCACAGCGGAGAGGTATTATTGGTAGACTCCGGCGGAACTCCAGTATCAGGCAGTCCGGGTGTCGTGCTTGAACTGCTGCTATCGTTGTCTTCATCTTCTTCATCGTCGAAGACTGGTGCCCCAAGGCAAGAAGATCCAGTGAAAGTGTTGTTGTCTAGCGTGACCGCTCCAGTTTGCGCCAACGCTCGTCCTTCTAGGTCTACTCCGGTTGCGAGCGTAATAGAAGTAGACGAAAGAATATTCCCTTTCAAGGAAGTGTTCGTTCCAAGTACAGCCGAACTAACCTGGCGCCACCATATATCGCAGGAGTCACCGCCAACTACATTGGCAGTGCCCGACGTAATAAGTGTTGATGCTGATTTAAAAATCCATACGCCAGCGCCGCTGAGGGTCAGTGTTCCGGACAGCTCAAATGCATCGGCGCAATATACACCGGCCACAAGGTTCTCTGACACTAAATCTTTAGTACCAGCATAGGTTGTGTCGCAGCCTTGATCGATAAAGCCAAAAGCTGCGGTGTTGTCGTTTTGGGCTGCGAGTGAATCACCGGCGTTTCGGATTGATCCTGGTGGCCCGACGCTGCCGGGCGGGAATCCGGTCGGCGATCCGCCTATGCTAACGCCAAGGTCTCCGGGCATGGTTGTAGAGCCGGTATTTGTAACGGTTGTGTGGCCCAAAACAGAGAAACTGCCAACAGGACCAAGTGTTGGTGATGTGGCGGCATGCACAATCACCGGTTGGTTTATACCCAGAATAAGCAAAAAACCTGCCAGCAGAAGTGACGCTTTAAGACTTTTAATTCTGTGACCGCTAAAATATTTCATGATTAGTTATTAATATCCTCTTACGCTTAGTATACCCCGTCCCGTTATTTAAACCTATTATCGGTTTGTCGGTGGAGTCTATTCATTTCCGGCGGGACGGTTTAGGGTCAGTAATTTTACAATTCCCCAGCCAAGCAATAAGTACACAACGGCCGCTACGAGTATTGACGGTTCGAACACAGAGCGCACTACATCGCCAGTCTCTGGCCTTCCTACGCTAAAAATTTTATCAAACGGCAAAGTGAGAATGCCCGTTACGCTGTAGATAAAATTCACAAAACCACTGGTTGGATTTGCCCCAAACATTTTCAGCGCGAATCTAAAGGCTAGCAAAATTTCGATCAGCCCAACGACATACCAAACAATATTTGCGGCTGTTGCTTTGCCGTTGTTTGCAACTTCGGTGTTAACTTTGCGAGTTTCTTGCTGAACATCGGCGCCGGTTGCACTTACGCCCTCGTCTTGACTGGTTGTGACTGTTTCTTTGATCTCTGGCATAATGCACCTTTCGTTATGTAGCTCTAAGCATAAGTATACTCTTATGCTTAGCATTCGTTTCAGATGTATTTTGTATAAGGCTCAGACTGCGGATTGCTTAGGCGGGCATGACGACTTCGATTTCGGTGCCAGCGAAGCCAACAATTGCTCCAAAACTTTCGTTGGGCGGTAGGGCGCGCCAACGCTGGGCTCTTTCCGAATCGCCATATGTGGCGTCAACCGACATTGCATCGCGCGCTTCTTCGGATTCCCATTCGGCCATTAAAATAAATGATCCGGGAGTGTCTCGCATTGGATGAAGGTGAGTGCCGAGTGCACCAGGATATTCCTGTAAAATTTCGCTACCCGTATGCCAGTGATCTGTGAATGCTGCTCCTGACTCTGGTTTCACAGGTTCGTTGAGTGCAATTGTCCAAAAAAATCGATACATAATTATTAGTTTCCGTGTTTACTTACAAAATCTGTGAGTTCATGGCTAAACCGTGCAATGCGCTCGGTAATGCTTGCGTCACTCAGTTGGTGTGTTTCATCGAAGTCCGCGGCATCAGTACAAATGCGAGTCGGTATTGTAACAAGCCCCTGCGAGCGAGCAACCAACATCAGTTGATCAACCGCCTGCGGGCTACGATTGCCGCCGTTGCTAACCAGCCCCACAATTTTCCCGGAAAACTTAATAGTATGATGCCAGTCGAGGGCGTTTTTGAGCATGGCGCTATAGCTGTTGTGGTAAATCGGCGTAACCCACACAAAGCCGTCCGCTATGAGGCTTTTTTTCAAAAATTCTCGGGTCTTTGCGTCAAGCGTGTCGCTACGTTCGATACCACGGTTATATAGCGGTAGGCCATATTCCACCAGATTGATAATTTCTGTTTGCGCTCCCAATTCTTTCAGCTGCGTCTGGATTGCTTCGCCGAGCGCAAGTGAATGCGACTGTGCGTCTGCCGAACCGATAAGTAGTAAAATTTTCATATATATCCTTTCTTTAATACGGGTTTTGATGCGCTTGTTTATAAATATACTGCGTTTGCTGTAGTAAGTATTCGGTCGCTTCCTTCGTTACGTAGTAGTAGCGGCGCGTCCCAACACTTACGGATTTTATAAGGCCAACTTTACGAAGTTCTTTTACGTGGTTTGATGCGGTTGGCTGGGGAATACCAACGGTCCGAGCAATTTCACATAAACAAGTCTCTTCCTTGACGGCTGGAGCAAAACCAACTGATTTGTCGGCAATGTGTATAAATACCCGCAGTCGAACAGGGTTTGATAGAACTTTGTAATACATGGCTAATTTATCATCCATGCAAAGGAGTATACACTAAACATTCTAGAAGTCAAATATTCTATTTCCTAAATAGTCAGGCTGTGTTCAGGAAGTTTTTGGGTACGTATAACCCAACCCAACTAAACGAGCGCGAAGTTGATCTTCTGTCGCATACATTTCTTTCTGGTATTCGATAAGGTCGTTTGGTCTAGCGTCGTGGTATGCGCCATGATCGCCTCTTAGCGAAGCTATTGTTTCGACAGATTCTGCAATTCTCGTTAGTGATTTGTTCTTGTCTTCGTTTGAAACCCAGTCTGACTTATTCTCGACGTAGTTTAGGGCAGCGTCCGTGATCGCCGCCAGCATTCGAAAGCAGTTAATGTACTCTGCGGCGCTTTTGGGTAAGTAATTTTTTAATTCCACAAAAACAGTATAACAAAATAAAAAACACCGAGCGTAGCGATGTTCTCGGTGTTTTTTATTTGGAGGGCCACGGCGCACGCTATCGCAACTGCAATTAAGAGCTATGGGCTAGGTATTCATTTTGAGCAAACAGTACCTCATCAAGTTGCATAGGGTCTGTCTCTTATACACATCTCCGAGCCCACGAGACTAAGGCGAATCTC
>ENA-ORBV01002156-ORBV01002156.1-microbial-mat-metagenome-genome-assembly--contig:-NODE-2156-length-42145-cov-11.639797_pt1 | contig 42145 bp, 36 predicted proteins | sample MGYA00237777_ERZ505514 | MGnify/ENA primary metagenome ERZ505514 (study PRJEB26160, sample SAMN06269048) | microbial mat metagenome | isolation source: Oligotrophic lake microbial mat | place... | reverse complement strand
TGCGGACTTGGCGTAACCTTCGCGCCCTTTGCGGGAAATTTCCGCTAAGTATGGCGTCCCGCTTTGCGGACTTGGCGTAACCTTTGCGCACCTTTGCGGGAAACTATTTTTCACAAACCTTGTCCCATGCAACAAGGAGCTGTATCGTTACCAAGAATTTCATGGGTTTTGTTATTTCTGAAAATGCCCGAACTCACGTTAAAATAGATCATCGCGAAACAGAAAATGCAGAAAGCACCAGTCGCTGTCGAACAAACACAACTTCACGCAATTGCCACCCAGCTCCTAGATCCGGCGACCGACATCGCGACTCTAAGCGCAGCTGCACAAGCTTTTCATGACCTTTGCTCGGCGCTTTCCAAGTGGGAAAACGGGGCAAAAAAAAACATCCAACTCCCTTCCGGCAAAGCCATTTCGCCCGAAGACGCCGCCCGCTGCATCCAGGATTTTATGCGCACCGCCAAATTTTTGCAGGGTATTGAGGCAGCGATTCGTACGGCGCAGCAACGCTTTCCGCAACAAACCCTGAACATCCTTTACGCCGGTTGTGGCCCTTTTGCTCCATTGGCGCTGGCCATTTCTACCCGGTTCAACGCAGCGGAAATCCGGTTCACCCTGCTCGATGTTCATCAAGAATCTTTAGACAATGCACAACGTTTATTTTACACCCTGGGATTAACCGACCGGATCGCCTCATTGATACTTGCGGATGCCGCCACTTACCAATGGCCAGCAACGTCTCCCCTGCACCTCGTCGTCAGCGAAACGATGCAACGCGCATTAGACAAAGAACCCCAGGTGGCGATTACCCAAAATCTGGCACCCCAACTTTGCGAAGGCGGTATCCTGATCCCTGAAAACATCCGGGTGGAAGCGGTGCTGTGCATTGCCGCAAAGGAATTCCCGGAAACGGGCGGCGATCCCTTCAGGATTCCGCTCGGCGTGCTGATGAACCTGAACAAGGACACAGCGACCAGCGAATTACTGACAACTGCTGCGGTGGTGCAAGCGCCGGAGAATATGGCGGAATTGCCCCATTGCATGCTTTTTACGACGATTAAAGTATTTGATGATTTTGTTTTGAACGCATACGAAAGCGGGTTGACCTATCCGATGACGCTGTATCCGCTCGGCAAAATAAAGGCGGGTGAAATTTTGGAATTTCAGTATGAACTGGGTATTAAGCCAGGGTTTCTGTATAGGCGGGTGTAACCACTTTTATCTTTGAACAATTAATTTTCCGGTAAAAGAAACGCCGTCTTCCACATTCAGGCGTATGCTGTAAAAGCCGGGCGCTAATCGGGAAATATCCAGCGTTTTTTCACCTGCACCGGACGCCAACTGCCCCTGATACTCAACCCGGCCTGTTGAATTAAAAATTTGAAACTGCCCGCCTGTTGTCAGCGGTTGGGGCAAAACAAGGGTCAGCGCATCTCTTGCCGGGTTGGGATAGAATTGCAATTTACTTTCTTTATACACAACCTCTTCCACATCCGTCGTGCAGACGCTCTGCACCATACAGCCATTTTCATCCACTTTGAACATCCAGCCGAACGACTGCGGTGGCGAGGGCTGCCAGCGGTTGCTCCGGCCTATCAGAATTGAACTCCCTGACGGCAACACCACATGCCCGCCAACAAATTCATCTGATACCGCCCCGGTGACATCCCAATGAATGGAATCGCAGACCTGCCACAGGATTTCTCCCTCCGAGGTTACCTTTGTTAGACAACCCACCTTGCCTTCCGCGTCTGTCCACGTAAAATCCGGCCCGGTTAATGCCGTGTTTTCGCTCACAATCCAGTGACCATCCGGCGTGGGCAGCAATTCATTCGTGTAGGCGTGCGTCCACAAGGTAGGGATCAAACGCTGTGCCCAAATCACGTTAAAATTACTGTCGCGCCACATCTCCTCCCCAATCAATAGCCTCACAAAGACTTAATACACAATTAATACAGCGAGACATTAAACCGGATCCACAAACTTATACCCCACCCCCCGAATAGACAAAAACCGCTGCGGATTCCGCGGATCCAACTCAAAATATTTTCGGAAAGAAAGGATGAAATTGTCTATTGTGCGGGTGGAAGGATACACGTCGTAGCCCCAGACGGATTGCAGGATTTGCTGGCGCGAAACCACCTCGTTTTTGCGGTCAATGAGCAACTTGAGCAGCATGGTTTCCTTTTTGGTGAGGGAGATGACCTCGCCGTTGACTTCCGCCTCGTAGGTGGCAAAATTGATGCGGCGTCCGTCAAATTCGTAAGTATCAGACGTGTTTTCAACCACGCGATTGGTGCGGCGGATCAGATTACTGACGCGCAGCAGCAATTCTTCCAGATTGAATGGCTTGGTCAGGTAATCGTCGGCCCCGCGCTTCAGCCCGGTAATGCGATCCATAGCGGTATCTTTGGCCGTCAGGAAAATGATCGGCACTTCGCGGTTGGTCAGGCGCACTTGTTCGCAAATCTGAAAACCGTCTACTTCCGGCAACATCACATCCAGAATCAGCAGGTCGAAATGCTGTTCTCCCAATATTTTTAACGCCTGCCGGCCATTGGCGCTGGTCACCACTTCGTAGTTTTCCAACTCTAAATTGAGTTTGACGACCTCGCGGATGTTCTCTTCGTCTTCTGCCAGAAATATTCGCTGCATGGATTTATTTTTAGGCCCTCCAGGGTTGTGAAAAGATTGTTGGTTTGTTAAATTGGTTGAAATTTTAATTGTTCTATGCTGCCCTTCTTTTTCTGTCGTGTTGTAGTCCGTTCATTTTGCACTGTTTTGCGTTGGCTATCTGCTGTCTGCTTCTGCTGCTCGCCTCAAAGCCAAAAATGCTTCCTTCAATGGTTGTGAAACAGAACTTGCCGGTTCAGCTAAAACCATTGATTGATATATGTTTAAAAAATCATTTCGCTGCCTATGAAAGAAATGTAAGTAATGTCTTATGAAACCGATACCGTCTAATACGGCAAATTCAACCCCCGTTTTTTCGTAAAGGGTTTTAGCATACTCAGTTACTTCTAATTCGATAATGTCTGTCGTTATAAAAATGTAGTTATCAATTTTACTTTTAGTTTTTGATAACTTTTGAAGTGCAATATCAATATCGGTTTTTGTTACACGCTTGTCTTTCATCTCATAACAAGTAATAATTCGGTCGTCATTAGTTAAAGCAATTTCTACATCACCCATTGAACCTGTCTGTTTATCTGCTGCGTTGTGGACTTCAAGTAATTTATTTACTTCTCCAATTTGGTCTTTAACAGTCTGATAAGCAGAAGCAACAATTAAAACAGGAAGTCTACTTGAACCTTTACAATTTAAATGTTGTGAAAGAAGGTTTACAATTTCTTCAGTTGCAAGTGGTAAAATATCGGCTGCTTGTTTTAGGTCAGCGATTAATTGTTGCATTCTTTGTTCATCTTCTGCTTTGATAACGAGCAAAAAGCGGATTATCTCTTGCAGAATATTTTTAGGTTTTTCTTTATTGGCATGAACAACATCCAAAATCTCAAGAGCATGTACGTAAACTTCTCTTGGTCTGCCTACCAATGTAAGGTCAGTCGTTAAAAGGCGGTCGAGATTTCTAAAAGCTGGCGTTAAGTAAGCCGTTGTTGGATTACAAGGTAGTTTGTATTTGTGAACTAATAACTCAACAAATCTTTCATCGTAAACCCTGCCTGAATAAGTGTCGTCTCCTGAGATTTCAGTATACGGCTTAGGAATATCAACTTTGGGATTATGGATTTTAGCAAGTAAACAGGACATTAAAAATCTGATGGGTGCTTTGTTTGCATTGCATCTACAAACAGATTCTATCTTTTCTCTTGTGCTCGCAGATTTTACAGCAATTTTTGACTGATTGCCAAGTGCTTTTGGATATAGATTTTCTAATATTTTTATTGGTATAACGTTAATCATTGGCAAAAAGTAAAAAGGTGTGTTTTGATTTTAGTTCGTTAATGTTGTAGTTTACCCAAAGCACTTCTTGTCGAACGTCTTTTGTTGAATGAATTGTTTTTTCGGGGCTATAAATTTTTGTCCACTTATTTGAAGGATAAAGTTCTTCCATTAGCTCACATTCGTAGTTTGAAACGGCTGCAAGTCCTTCAATAGATTTTAGTGTTTCTGCTAACTCTTTATGGTCAAAATCTGTCATTTCAAATCCGTAAGATTTTGTGTCACCACGAGTTTCGTGTATATAAGGAGGGTCGCAATAAAATAATGTTTCTTTACCGTCGTAAAGTTTGATAATGTCAATTGCAGGACGGTTTTCAATTTGAACTCTTAGAAGGCGTTCAGCAATAAAGTCAAGTTGTTCAACGCCACCAAGCCAACGACTTACAACACCACTCATTCCTGCTCGGCTTGTGTTTTTGCAGTTAGCCCAACGTCCAATTGAAGCTGTTTGTGCCAATCCTGTTCTAACTTGTCTTGCTCGAATATAAAATCGTCTTGCTCGTTCAAGATTTGACAAGTCGGGGTCTAATTCGCAAGCAATTCCAAATTCTTCTCTTGAAAACGGGGTCAGTGCAATTTGCTCAATTAAAGCATCCTTTTCTTCTCTCAGAACTTTGAAAAAAATTACCACTTCCCCGTCAATGTCGTTATAGGTTTCTACTGGCGAAGGTTCTCTATTTAACAAAACCGCCCCCGAGCCGGCAAAGGGTTTACAATAGTGTAAACAGTCAGGTAGTTGTGGCAAAAGCCAATCAAGGTGAGAAAATTTTCCACCATACCAACCAAAGGCGATTAGCTTCTTTGGTTTATTCAGTCGCTGTATTGGCGGCGCTGTTTTTCTATTATTCTTTGTTGTGGTCTCCAATTCGTCAAAAGTTAAGTTCAAATTTAATGTTTTATTCGCTTCTCTGTATATGTGCTGGCAAAGTTTTAGCGCTATCTATTAAACAAGCAATGCCCGCTGGCGCTGGCGCTGGCGCTGGCGCCAACCATTCACACAGGCAAGATTACCCTAAAAACACTACCTTTCGGTTGATTATTTACAATGACAATATTACCGCCGTGCGCCCGAACAACCTCTTTGACAATAAAAAGCCCTAACCCTGTCCCTTTCGTTTGACGCGTATCTTCATTGCCAATGCGATAAAATTTTTCAAACACCCGAACCTTTTCCTTGTCTTCGATGCCGATGCCATTGTCGGTCACCTCCCACGTTATTGTGCCGTTATGTCGCATCAGCCGCATTTCAATTTTTGGCGATTCCGGCGAATATTTGACCGCATTTTCCAGCAGGTTGAGGGCTACTGAGGTGATCCCCGACTTATCGGCGCGAACAAGGCCGACCGGGGCATCTTCTTTAAGTAAAAAAGCAACTTTCGGGTATTTTTCCTGTAGCTTTTGGATCAAATCACGCAACAGCGCCGACAAATCTAATTCTTCTGTGTATGGCTGGTAAGCCGTTTCCAAACGTGCAGACAACAACAGATCGTTGACCAAATCGTTCAAACGATCCGATTCGCGCAGGGCGCTTTGGGATATTTTGTCAGATTGCTCCTTAGTCAATTGCCGTTTGAGCAGGGTTTCCAGCACTAACTTGATGGAGGCGATTGGCGACTTTAGTTCGTGGGTGATGGAGAGCAAAAAATTGCGCCGTTGCTGTGCCGCCATCACCTCCCGATGGTATCCGCGGTTGATCAGCCAAATGCCGATGACCAAACTGACAATGAACACCGACGCTTCGCCAACGATCATCCACTCCTGTCGGTAGTATTGGCGTGCCAGTTCGATATAGCGCGGGGTTTGGTAAAATTCCGCGTCGTTGGCCACTAAGCCTTCTGCAACCATCCCAATGCGCAACAGGTCGCGCTTGGCCTCAAAAGCGTCGTTGTTTTTTACAAACAACAACACCGACCACCACGCGAACGCCATCATCATGTATGCGATGACGCCGTAGGAAAGGAGCCGGAGTTGGATGTTCTGCTTCACGGAGTGGTTATTGGTGTATTGGTCAGGATTCGTTGTTCGTTATCGGTTATTCGTTGTTCGTTCTGTTCTCAAATCTTCAAATCGTTGTTCGTTGTCGGTTGTTCGTTGAGCGTTAGGTTTCGGTTCTAAAAAAGTTGGAAATTCCTTTCGTTGAAATGGCCGAAATAAGATTGTGGTTTCGTCGCTCCTAACATTCCAAAAGCTAACGAACAACTTACAACGAACAACTTACAACTTAATCAAACACCACATCCATCGCCTCATTCACTTTTTCGGCAGCGACTTCCAGATCCGCTTCAGAATGCGCCGCCGAAACAAAGCCGACTTCATAGCCGGATGGGCCGAAATAAATGCCCCTTTTTAATAGTTCCAAATGCAGCACCTTAAATTTCTCCATACTTTTTGGGTCAATCTGATCTGCGGTGATGATGCGTTCCCGGCTGAAAGCGATCCAGAAAATGGAAGCGATTTGCGGAATGCTGACTTCGTAGCCTTTGGCATTACAGTGATTTTGCACGGCTTGCACAAAATACTGCGTTTTGCGCTCCAGCGCTTCGTAAAATCCGGGCACCAGCAATTGTTCCAGCGCCGCCAGACCTGCCGCCATTGCAACGGGGTTGGCCGAAAGCGTGCCTGCCTGATAAACCGGTCCGTCGGGCGCAATGTTGCGCATCAATTCGTGGCTGGCGCCATACGCACCCACCGGCATGCCCCCGCCGATGATTTTGCCATAGGTCAAAATATCCGGCTGGATGCCGTAATGCCCTGCCGCGCCTTCAAAGCCAACCCGGAAGCCCGAAATTACTTCGTCAAAGATCAGCAGCGCGCCATATTCTGTGCATTTCAACCGCAGGAATTCTAAAAAAGCGCGATCCTGCAGCAACAGTCCGTTGTTGGCGGGCACAGGTTCGATGATGATGCAAGCCACGTCGTGGCCTTGTTCGGCCAGTGTTTTTTCCAATAGTCCGCGGTCGTTCAATGGCAATACGAGGGTTTCTTTGGCAAAAGCCTCCGGAATGCCCGCCGAGGTACTGACCCCAAAAGTGACCAAACCCGAGCCGGCCTTCACCAGCAGCGAATCGAGGTGGCCGTGGTAGCAGCCTTCAAATTTAATGACTTTGCTCCTGCCGGTAGCACCCCGAGCTAAGCGGATGGCCGACATGACCGCCTCCGTACCCGAACTGACGAAGCGCATTTTTTCGATGTAGCGGTTGTTGTCCAAAAGCAATTTGCCGAGGTGATTGCCCCATTGCGTCGGCGCGCCGAACGAAAGGCCATTGGCCGCCGCTTCCATCACCCGCTCCAGAATGGCGGCATTATTGTGTCCCAGGATCAATGGCCCCCAAGACGCGCAAAAATCTATGTATTCGTTGTCGTCTTCATCCCACAGGCGGCTGCCGTTGCCTTTTTTGATGAAAACCGGCGGGCCGGTCACCGAGCGGAAAGCCCGTACCGGCGAGTTGACCCCACCGGGGAAATACTGCTTGGCTTCTTCGTACAATACGCCTGAACGGACGCGGGAGTATGCTGGATTCATGAGTTTTATTTTTGCAAAAACAACAACAAAGCTAACGAACAGTTAGAGGATTCTTGTCAGGACTTCGTAAAAGTATGCCCGGCAAGCATCATTACATGAAAATGAACAGGTTCTAAAAAAAACCGTACCTTAGCCCAATAAAGTTTTGTTTGGCTATGGATATAGACGTCGGTGCATGCATTGCGGCATTGCTTTACGAACAGGATACGGTCAGCATTCCCGGGTTGGGTTCGCTGGTCGGCCAATACAAATCTGCTGCCATTGAGCACGTTCAGGGCAAGATTAGCCCGCCGTCCAAAGAATGGGCATTTAATGCCAACCTCGCGGTCAATGACGGGTTATTGATTAACAGCCTGATGCAAAAGCGCGGGTTTTCCTATGCTGAAGCCGAAAAATTGGTGGACGATTATGTGACGCAGGTAAAAAGCGCGCTCGATCGCCGGGAAATCGTCATCATTCCGGAAGTCGGAAGGCTCTACCGGGACTTCGAACAACAACTTCGGTTTCTGCCCGACAACACCAATTTTAATCCTGATACTTTTGGCTTGCCAACGGTGCAGTTCTATCCGGTGCTGCGTTCGCAAAAAACGCAGGAACCCTTAGTGCCGGAATTGCAACCTTCGCAAAATTTAAAAAGATTAGCCCAAAACTGGTTCCGACAGTATGCAAAAATCGCGGCTGCTATCGCAAGCATTACTTTGCTTACGACTTTATACCTGATGTTGCGCCCCGGCGTAGAAGTACCTGAATCCCCGATTGCAGAAGTTTTGCCGCCTTCCCGCGTAAACGTCAGCCCTTCCGAAACTGAAACGGCTGATGCGCCCGCCGAGCTTCCCGAAGCCCTTGGCCAGGAAGAAGACAGCGATCCGGATGAAACGGGAACGAATACCGAAAATGACACGGAAAGTATTACCATGGCGCCTGAACAAAAATACGGCGTCATCGTCATCGGCGCTTTTTCCAACGAAGACAATGTCAAGCGGCTGATTGCCCGCTTGTATGAATCGGGCTACGAACCCTTCACCGATAAAAAAGGCCGGCTCACCCAAGTCAGCGTTCAAATGGCGTATGAAAACGAGCCGGAACTCCGGGACGCCTTGCAGAAAGTCCGCAATAAATTTAACAAGGATGCCAAGATTACCCGGAAAGGCAAGCGTTAAAAATGGCCAATTCGGGGTTCTCTGCGCCATTAACTACCCGATTCCCTGATTTTTGTCCCGATTGCAGCCAACACGCTGAAAAAGAAAGTATTTGATAAAAGCAGGATGCTATTTATTTTACGGGAAGTGTTGATTTTTTGTTAACACTTCAAAAAAGCTCGAAAAAAAATGCCCGGCTTATCAATGGCATCTATATCTTTGGGCAGTATTCAATAACAAACTTCTTTTCCTCATCAAAATATAACTGTTACTGAAAACTTTATCCCAAAGCTTGGTATTCTTCTGCTATTTATCCTTATTTCTGTTAACTCTATCTTGTGAAACTGATACCTTTTCAAGTAATTCTAAGTTAATAAATATTGATACCCAGTGGTTATCTGAAAATCCTGACAAGTGGTATTTCATAGATGAACCGAATCTATTGTCAAGCGATTCAAGTGAGGACGGTATTTCATTCAGAGCCATAGATTGTGCTTGGAGTGATACTCCCTCTAATATCACTGCATGTGCTGGTGACCGGTGTAGGGTGGCCAGGCTTGACTTAGCGGAAGGATGTTTTGCAGGGATCGTATGTCTTGACCAAGGTGTTCCACTATCAATCAATCAGTTGCGCCCTTGCACCAACTAGACTGTTTGCTTGGAAATAGCGAAGTTCTAATTTTCTTCTATATGATTTTTCAAAAGTATTATGTTGTCGCAACCTTTATTGTTTTGGCGATATGGGCTAAGGTGGGAGTAGCTCAATCAATTGAATTACAATTCATTGAAGCAAAAAAAACATCCAATGTGGATGCCGTAAAATCCAAATTGATGCCTTTCCCTTTTCTCTTTACCCTGAACCCTAAACATCCCCAAGATCTATACCAAAAGCAGAGTATTGATACTTTTCAGGTGGCCAGGGCATCCTTTTTTCCCGCATTAGAAATCGTGGATGATTTTCATACAAAATCCCCCCGCAAAACTCTCTTGTATTGCGAATATACCGAAGAGGGCGTTCATTTATCATTCAGTAATCAAGATGGTTTGCGACAACCCGACCATGCTCCTGCTAATTATTTTATTCCGAGTGATTCCTGCATCTCAACAACATTAACAACAAAAGGCACAACACATGAAGAGATGGTGTCTCTCGAAATATGCTATAAATTTAGCATAAACGATCAAATATATCGCCTCGAGTGGAAAAATCTTGACGGTATGCGCTTTAAAATTATACAAAATAATCAAAATTATTACCTCGATGTCTTGCCAAACGGTTCTTTATTTTTAACCCTATTGGTTTACGACCATGCCTTCAAACAAATTAGCAGGAGCAATATAAGCACAATGGAAAACATCCTGTCCATTGCAGGTACTAAATATGAGGTAAAAGAGGTCAGTTTTGCCAACAAGAAAATGGTATTATTGCCTGAAAATGTAACAAAATACCAAATTACAAGAAATGACTTGCGCCGCCTAATCGCCAATAGTCTCATGCGCCGTCAACCCGAGGACAGCATCAAACTTGACCGGGATATTACTCTCTTATATTTTTGGGGAACCTGGTGCGGGCCTTGTTTAAGACAAATCCCTCAAAAAAATGCCTTCCTTGAAGCTATGAACATCAAAGAACGCTGTAACTATTTTGAAGTCTGTGTTGAAAACACTTATGTCGGATTCATTAATACACCATTACGTCAATTAATCGCAGACAAGAAAGTCAATTCCGACCAAATCATCCAGTTTATGCTCGATGAAAAGGCCAATAAGCTGATACAACACTTTCAAATACCTGAATACCCCACCCTCATTATATTAGATAAAAACGGAAACGTCGGATACAGAGGAAACAATTTCGATGATGAAAAAATGAAGGATTGGCTCAAACGCCATATAGAATAATACCGGGCTTTTACTCAGCACCCACGAAATGCCCGATTCAGAGAAGGCATGAAATAGTCCTGAACCCCAATAAAAATTTGGCACCATCGTCATCGGCGCATTTTCCAACGAAGACAATGTCAAGCGGCTGATTGCCCGCTTGTATGAATCGGGCTACGAACCCTTCACCGATAAAAAAGGCCGGCTCACCCAAGTCAGCGTTCAAATGGCGTATGAAAACGAGCCGGAACTCCGGGACGCCTTGCAGAAAGTCCGCAATAAATTTAACAAGGATGCCAAGATTACCCGGAAAGGCAAGCGTTAAAAATGGCCAATTCGGGGTTCTCTGCGCCATTAACTACCCGATTCCCTGATTTTTGTCCCGATTGCAGCCAACACGCTGAAAAAGAAAGTATTTGATAAAAGCAGGATGCTATTTATTTTACGGGAAGTGTTAATTTTTTGTTAACACTTCAAAAAAGCTCGAAAAAAATGCCCGGCTTATGAATAGCATCTCTATCTTTGGGCAGTATTCAATAACAAACTTCTTTTCCTCATCAAAATATAACTGTTATCGATTGTAACGCTTACACTAAATAATTTGGTAATCCCATCACTCTTTAAAGTTATTTAGTTATGCAAGTTACAATGCTTAACGATCAGCAGTTAATCGCCTGCTATCTGGAAGGAAATGAGCGCGCTTTCGAAGAGTTGCTCAATCGGCACCAGCAAAAAATTTATACTTCTATTTATCTCTTTGTCAAGGAACAAAGCCTTGCAGAAGATATTTTTCAGGAAGTATTCATTAAAATTGTAGATACGCTCCGAAAGGGGAAATACAACCACGAGGGCAAATTCCTTCAGTGGGCTATGCGTATCTCCTACAACATGTGCGTGGATTATTTCCGCCGCACGAAACGCCGCCCTCAGGTGGCGGCAACCGACACGTTCGACATCTTCGATGTCCTTCATTCATCCGATGATAACGCCGAGCAGCACATCATCCGCAGCCAGACGCACGACAAAGTGCGCCACCTCATTGATATGCTCCCGCCGGAACAACGCGAAGTGGTCATCCTGCGGCACTACGCGGACATGAGCTTCAAAGAAATTGCCAAGCTCACCCGTGTTAGTATCAATACCGCCCTAGGCCGTATGCGCTACGCGCTGATCAACATCCGCAAAATGATCGAGGAGAAGGAAGCTGTTTTACAGTAGTCGAAAACAGTGGGCAGTTTTTCAGTTGGCAGTTGGCAGTCAGGTTTTGGTTGCAACAGACTGGTTGCTATGTAATTGAAAATCTGAAAATCATATTGAATTTTTCAATTCTTCAGTTGGCAGTTTTGAGTCGTCTTGACCCGAAACTGCCAATTGTATTTAGTGCCAACTGCTCAACTGCCGACTGTCTCCTTCAAACCATGCCCAAATGCAAAATCCTCCCCCCGCTGTGGTTCACCGGATTGACGCTTTTCCCGATCACAATGCCGGCTTCCGGCGCGTCGTAAGTCTTCACTAAGTCGCCGAAAATATTGCGAACAGAAGCAATCCGCTGTCCTTTTTCCAAAAATTCGGTCAGATTTGGGCGAACCGTGAGGATTCCTCCTTCATCGGCGTAGAGCCAATAGGATTTTCGGCAGATAACCGGCAGATGCAAAGGCGGAACAAGGATGCCCTCTGTCATACCTAAATGGACCATCAAGTTTTGGATACCGGTCAGCCCTGCGCTGATCAGGTTTTTTTGAAAAACGTTGGGATCGCCCAATTCCAGCGTAATAGAGCGCACTCCACGCATTGTAGCAGCCCCGCGGAGGGTACCGTCGGAGGGTGGATTGTGTACAATGATCTGCGGGTTTTGCAGCAGCGCCGCTTGCCGTGTTTCCGGGTTGCCCATGTCCGCACGGACGTAAAAACTGTTGATCCTGCCCGTACTGGCCGTATGCAAATCAATCAGGTAGTCCAAATGACCAACAAAACTGTTGAAGACATGGTATGCATACGTCTCGCTGGCACTGCCGTCGGGGCGCCCGGGCATGAGGTGGTTGAGATCCCGGCGATCTAAGTAGAGGCGTTCCTGTTGGATAAACGACGGCGCATTCACGACCGGAATGCCAATTACGGTGCCGGAAAGCCGAAGCGGATCGAGCTGTCGGAACAACCGTTGAATGATGGGAATGCCATTGAGTTCGTTGCCGTGCAGGGCGGCGGTCAAACCTAAAGTTCTACCCGGTTTGGCCCCTTTTGCAATCATTACCGGGATACAAACCGGCTGCCCCAATCCATCTGAAATAACCTGTACCCAAAGCCGGGCAATCGTTCCCGGCGCGATGGCTTCTATGTTCAATTCCTGTAAGATGGGCGCTTCCACGCCCGGCATTAACGGTGCTTGATCCATTTTTGTGTTTGTTTTGTAAGATCGGAGCCTTTGTCATTTTAATCTGCCAGGATCCTTTCAAGTTAGCAAGATAAGAAAATGAACTGTTTTTGTATGCTGCTTGCTAAATCTTAACTACCCTTTTTGCGCAAAATGGAAATTATTTTCATAAATTTACTACTAATAACATTTTTACTTATAGTCGTTTATACACCACTCTATACGATTTAACAACTTTAATAAATATCAAAATTATGACCCGTTTTAAATTTCAACAGACTACCTTTCTAATCAACCAAGGCAATAGATTGTTTTGCCCCCCCCTTACAGTCCTTATTTAATTCTAAAATGGCCACAAGTATATCGAAAATTACTAACGCTTGTATTCTTCCTTACTGCCTTCCAAATAGTAATCTTCAATCCATTATCCGCTCAGATTCAAGCTTGTGGAACTCCTGGTTCGGACGGCTTGGGCATTCTTGGTGGTTGCGATGCTGATAGAATGAGGGCTCTTCCAGCCAGCGGGTGTAATAATTACGAACAATACAGCCCTTTGGTACCCGAGCATACCCCGGTTAAGATTATTCGCCTTGTAGTTCACGTTGTTCAACGCGATGCCGGAGACCTGCAAGGGCCAAGAAATTTTGAAAATAATGGCCCCGGGTTATACTGGATCAATGCTATGATTGAGCGGATGAAACTTCACTATCAGCAAATACCAGCCACGACACCACAGTCAGTAGCCTGTCCAACGCCAAACATTGTAGATTCGCGGATTCGATTCTACGTAGAAAATATTTTGTTCCACCAAAATACAACCCATTGGGATGTAACTACTGGCGAGGCATCTTCCTGTCAGATTTTTTATGACTTGGTTCAAAACAACCCATTAATTCCAGCAGAACAGAAAGATAATGCTATGCATGTATTCCTTATACATTCCGATTGGTTGAATGGAGACTCTGGATTTTCTTCAGGAATAGGCATATTAAATGAAAAATTTGTGGTGATTGACAGTTATTTCGTCAATACGCTTGAAAATCCTATCCCAAATATAGATGATGCTCCTGTGCTTGCTGCAATAAATCTTGGCCATGAATTAGCGCATGCTTTTGGCTTAGATCATGCTTTTGCAACAGATTATTGTTGCGATACAGATAACCCAGCGAGTAAAAATCTAATGAAATATTTCCCTTTTCATGGCAGCGCGTTGACCCAATGCCAGCTTGCCCGCATGCATTTTGTTTTAGAGTCAGGCAATAACTGTAGCTTACAAAATCAATGTTCGGACACCTGGAAAACGGTCATCACAGACTATTGTAATAAGGATGAGAGCTACGATATCAGAATACCGGCAGGCAATCAGGTTACTTGGGAGGTGAACAAAAAATTGACAACAGATGTCATTGTCGAAAGCGGCGCTCAGCTCACCATTCGTTGTCGAATCGGTTTGCCTGACAAAGCCAATATTATTGTAGAACGCGGAGCGCGTTTGATTGTGGACGGAGGCACGATCACCCATAACAAAAGCATGTGGCCTCGCTGTAAAGCGGATGGACAATGGGGGTCTATTTTGGTGGCTGGAAACACAGCTATTCCTCATGAACTTGCTATGAGAAACGAAGCTTACATTCAGAATGCCAATGGGCCAGGCATCGTTATTTTGCGCAATGCAATCATCGAATATGGTCGCCTTGCAGTATATACCAGTTCGGAAGGAATCCCCTGGCCAACTTCGGATCAATATTGGGGTGGATTCGTATATGCAGAAAATACTGATTTCCGCAACAATCATCGCAGCGCCGCATTTATGAAATTTGATCACACCAACTTTAGTGCATTTGTGGATTGCGAATTTATAGATGAAGATGGTTCCGCTAATTTTGGCGTCACCAATTGGGCTTGTAATGGCCTGTTATTTGATAAATGTACATTTTCAGGACTCAACAGTACTGGTATTATTGCGTATGATTCCGGAATCACAGTGTTGTTATCTGTTTTTGAAAAGAACAACTATGGCATTGAAGCTTATGCGACTTTTCCTTTAGGAACGCATCTCCAAATAGGGACAGACGATCCGGCGTCAGCCAATAGCTTTATTGAAAACTATGTGGCAATCTACGGTAATGCCGCAAACCGCTTATTTGTAAAACGAAATCAATTTACAGGAAACACCTTTGGGGTAGCCCTGCATGGGGAAAGTCAGTACGAGGTCTCTTCAAATACCTTTTCTCAATCCACAGCAGCCATCCACTTAGTCCAGACAGGGCAAAAATTCAATCGTGTCAATTGCAATACGCATCAGGATGTCTTTGGGATGTACATCACCGGTGGAAACAGGGGGCTGGAGTTTGTGCGACAGGATTTTTCGACTTATTACGATGTTGTACTGATCAATGAAGGTGCTGATCCTGGTCGTTTAACAAATCAAGGCGCTTCCGGAAGGGCTGTTTGGAATTACTTTTCCGACCATTCGGCCAATGTTGGTAATATCGCCACGATCGGAGTCACCACCCCATTCGAATATTTTCATCCAGATCCTTCGAATGGAGCGCGACTAAAACCCGATTGCGCGCTGAACGACCCACCAGGAGGCAGTTGTCCTACTTCCTATAATTACTTAAACTTCCAAACGACAGGGAGTCGGCAAGGTTGTCTTGATGACACACCGCCGCCGGTTAATGAACCTTCCTGTATTTCCAAGCCTTGTCTGAATTCAGTTAATCAACAAATTACTTTGTTAGAAGCCATAGCCCATCCCAATGAAGCTCAAAAGCGGGAATTGGAGCAGCTTAATCACAAACGGTCGGCTATATTTTGGGCCTTATTGGATCAGGAATTGGACGCAGGAGATTATACGGAAGCAGAAAGCCTGCTCACAGAAGATGGAAGTAAAATTGCCCAACGCAATCTAATTGGATTAAAGGCCAAACGAGGCCATTATCTTGCTGCGTAACAGTTGCTGAATAATTATCCTTCTGAAAATGACGATGACCTCAATTTCAAAGCGGTGCAAGCACTTAACCTACGTCGTTTATCCGAGAGCCAGAGTTTTGTTTTGGCGCCAGCCGACGAAACGCTCCTGTACAATGTTGCAGGAAGTAAAATGCTTTCATCTGCTTACGCAAGAGGGCTTTTGTCCCTGTTAAAGGGCGAACAATTCAAGCCAGAGTTACCCGATATTCCTGAAGAAGCCATAAACGCTGAGGGGTTACCTCCATCTGCGCGGGAGTACAGGCGTTTTCAAATCTACCCGAATCCAGGGCAGGGAGAAGTTACTGTGAAATTCCCATTTTTAGCAACTGATACCCCCCGTCGCCTGGAAGTTTATAACATAGCGGGCGCACGGGTACTCGACCTTGTTCCGGATAATGAAACACTGGTATTGAATTCGGCTACAATCGGTTTCGGTGTTTTTACAGCCATACTCCGCCAGGATGGTCAGGAAGCAATGCGCCTCAAATTTGTTTTATTGAAATAAAATGGATCAGGAGTACCTGATTGCATTCTAAATGTATGCACCCAGGTACTCCTCCTAACCTCTTGCCATGAAAAAAGTATTCTACGCATCGCTCCTCCTCCTCCACAGCACTTGTCTGTCTGCGCAGTTAACCTGGCAACGCAGCTACGACCTCGTGCCCGGTGGTACACCCCGTAACTCCGACATTGGCCTACAAATCTACCCTTCGGGTGACGGCTACTTGCTGCTAACCGGCACTTTATTCGACAATAATACCACGAATGGTTTTGGACTATACCGGATAGACAGTCATGGAGATGTCTTGTTAAAAAAAGCTTTCCTCAATACCGAAAACCCGATGCGGGCATTTGGCCAGGATATGATGCTTGAATTGCCTTCCGGAGACATCGTCATCACAGGCGACCAACATACCAATGATTTTCCGGACATCAGCCGCGTTTTTTTGATGAAGCTGACGTCTGAAGGAGATAGTATCTGGATGCACACCTATAACAATGAATGGTTAGACTTCCCCGATGCAGTTGTGCAAACGCCCGACGGAGGGTTTTTAATCGAGGGTAGCGGAGGATCTGATATTCAGGATATTTTCCTGCTCAAAACCGATTCAAATGGGATAGAACAATGGAATAAGAGACTGGGAATGACGGATCAATTTAGATACAGCGTGTACGGAAATTTGATCGCCCTGAATGACGGCGGCTTTGCCGTTGGCTACATTGCAGCTAACTACATCAGTAATAATGAATATACCCAAGTAGTCCGTTTAGACGAATTGGGTAATATCCTGTGGCACAAGGAGTTTTACGAACAACAGTTTTGTTCTCCGACGCTGCGAAAAGACAACGATGGCAACCTTATCTTAATCACTTGCGTGGATACGCTCATTGCCCCCTGGTTCAATCCTTACGTGATGTTTGTGACCAAAATTGACACAGCGGGCAATATCCTCTGGGAGTTTGCTTTTGATTCGGACGTTATTCGGTCGCATGGCGACATCGAAGTAGCTGCCAACGGCGACATCCTGGTGGCCGGCCTCAGGAGGGATGAAGATACCCTCTATGATAAAGCATGGATAGCACGAGTGAGCGGAGAAGGTGAGTTACTATGGGAAAAAACCTATTCAGTGGAGCCAACCAATCCTTTTTCTATTTTCTGGCTTTACGACATTGAGGCATGTTCCGATGCGGGGATGATCGTATCCGGGTTAATCGTAGAGGAACCGGTCAGCGGCGTGTACGATGGCAATGCATGGGTCATGAAATTAGATGAAAATGGTTGTTTTTTATCCAACGAGTGCCAGGAGAACAACATCATTGTGTCCGCTGCTAACCTTCCGATACTCCCGCAGCAGGAAATTGGTCTATACCCAAATCCGGCTTCCGGAACCCTGCATATTGCCCTGCCGGAAGGAATCCCGGAACTGGAAGTGGCGGTATACGACCTCGCAGGAAAACTGATGCAGAGGCAAATGGTTAGTAATGAAACCGCTTTACCCTTGAACCAGCAAGGCGTATTTATTCTGGCTTTCTTCCGGGAAGGTGTCTGGGTAGCAACAAAAAAAATCGTGAATATTCCCCGTTAAACGAGCCGCCTTATTCCAAAACATCAAAAGCAATACCATGAAACTTTTTTTCACCCTCCTTTGCCTCATTGTCTGCACCGCCGTTCAAAGCCAAACCGGGTTCGCTCCGGTCGGTGCTACCTGGTATTATTCGGTAGGTGCGGCGTTCAGTCCGCCAAGTTGTTTGAAAATAGCCGTTGAAAAAGATACCGTTGTGCAGGGACAGCCCTGCCGGAAATTGGTAAAAAACCAAACCATCGCTTGTGCCTGGGCACAGAATTTAGTCGAATTCGTGTACGAAGCAGACAGCGCCGTTTATTTTTTCGATTTTAATTTCCAGGCGTTCCATTTACTTTACGATTTCAAATTGCAGGCTGGCGATTCATGGAAAATTCCCTGGCAAGTGCATTGCGAACCGCCCTGGTGCACCGAGCCGGTAACGGATACACTGGTGGTGGTTGTAGACGCTGTTACCCAGGTTCAAATCAATGGCCAATGGTTAAAAAGGCAACATGTGCATGGATTTCCGGTATTGGGGGCTGAACCAGATGCTTATTTTGAGGGATTTATTATAGAAAAGCTTGGCTTCGACCGCTATTTATTCCTCAATTTATATGCAGACCTGATTCCAATAATCTGTGAAGGCAATTTACCTTTTGGCCTTCAAGCCTATGAAAACACCGACTTGGGCTTTTATGAACCAGACATTTTCGTTGCCAGTGACTCCTGCGAGTTCTTAGTTGCTACAAATGTGCCATCACGGCCCGCGCCCATTCATTTGTTTCCAAATCCGGTTTCGGACAGATTCACCATAACCAGCAATCATGATGCAGAAATGACGTATGAACTTCACAACCCCATCGGGCAAATTTTGAAAAGAGATGTTTTCAGGCAATCCCGGCAAGTGGATGTTTCAAACCTCCCTGCAGGTATCTATTTTCTGCATTTTTTCCGTGAAGGAGCATGTATCGCAATGAAAAAAGTGGTCAAGCAGTGATGTCAAATTTGAAGATTTGAGGAGCGAGAACAGAACGACGTTTCGACTCCGCTCAACGAACAACCGACAACGAACAACGAATCCTGACCAGTCACAAATAATCACTCAAAACATCACCGCATAATCTCCGAAATCAACGCATCGTCATTGTTCAGGGATTGGAACAGGCGCATGCGGAATTTACCCTGTTTGTTCATCAGCGTTTGCGCCATTTCGTCAATAGCTACTGTGGAAAGCACGGTCTGGATATACGCTTCGATGAGGTCGTCAAGGCCGATGCCGAGTTTGTTGAAATCGCGCCGGTCCATCAGCACCAAGCGGTCGGTATCGCTGCCCCAGGAGCCATCCGGATTTTTGAACGACAGGTTGGTGCCCAGCATGTCCCACGACTGCACACCGTCTTCAATCCGGTCTTCCAGCGGTTTATTCGCACGGCGGGCGTAGACGCAGAGCGGGCGAATGCCCTGGTCGGTGGAACTGACCATCATGCGCAAGTCGGCGACGTAAGTTTTTCCTTTCGAGTTAGGAATGGTGCCCACGTGGTACAATTTCCCTTTCGGGCCGGCAGAACTCCAGTGGTAGTTGCCGATCAGGCTTTGAACAATGAAGCGGTCATACGGAAAATCCAAGCTCATAAAAGCATCCAACTCCTCTTTGCTCACAATGGTGTAAACGCCCTGCCCGGCGTTGCTGTACGGCACTTTCACCACCGCGTGTCCGCCCATCTTTTTCACCCACAGCGGCACTTCGTTTTTACTCACGTCCCAGATGGTTTCCGGCACGTTGATCTTCAGGCCGCTTTCTGCCAGTTCTGTATTAAAAATATCGTACGCCTTGGCGGCAACCATTTTGTTGCGGCCACCAGCCAAACAGGCAATGATGGGGTTAAAAATCCGGGTTTTACTGTGCAGCGGCAGGCGATTCCAGGGGCGCTGGGTCAGGTAGCGAAAAGCTGCGCGAACCGGCTGCCATTGTTCCTTTTCGTCGCGGATGTACATAATCCCGTCTTCAAACCGAACCGCGGGATCTTTGTCGGTTTCATAAAAATCAACATAATAGACCGGTTCTTTCATCACATCCGCAATGACAGCGGCATACCCGGAGGCTTCCATCGGGTTTTTATCGTAAATCACCGCGAGCGCCCCGGGTATGGCGGAGCGCTTGCTTTTTCCAGCAAAAGGCTTGAAAGAACGTTCCACCAGCCAGCGGTAGCTGCCCTGTTCCTGGCTGTCTTCCACCCAGGGCATGGATTTTTGGCCGGAAGGACAAGAATTGTTTTCAATGACCACCATCTGGCGTTTGCCCCCGGCGGAGGTCACATTCAGCAAATCGGCACCAGCCCAGTGGAAATATTTGCAGCGGTAATTGAGGATTTCGCGCAAAGCGTCGCCATCAACGGTCGGATGCAGGTGGCAATAACGGGTGATGATGCGTTCCTGCCCCAGAAAAAGGAAAAAGTTCACCATTGGGTGAATAGTAGCATTGAGCGCCCTCGGGTACCAATGGTTCAGCGCCTCAAACTCTCCGGGACGCACCATTTTGGCTACTGTTTTCGGCAGGGGGATGGCATTGCTCATGCAGGTTGTTTTAAATTTTAACCCAAAGTTATTCCGGCAGCGCCCACAGAATGCGCCTGAGTCCAAGATTTAACGTTCGATTTACAGGCAACAAAGGCTTTTATGGCATCCCCGCGTTCATAACATTCAGAAAATGAATCAATCGCGTATTGTAAAAAGATGAAAAAAAAAGGTGTAAATAAAAAACAGAAATCTGTATCCATGCGTTGTTTAGCAGCGTCTATAAAAAAGGCAGCCGACTTGAGACAGCAGAATTGTACTTGCCGACATTGAGTTTTTGGCAATCAGACTTTTGTGAAAAAAATTATCGAAGATTTTCGGCATTTAAAGCAGCCTTTTTCCGGTTTTTGCGTTGTTTGAATGAGGCGTTTGCATAAAATGCATTCATCTTGTTAAGATGCCGTTAAAAGCTGTCTTTTTATTCAGAAATTATTGAAATTTTCATTACATTGCAACAGTTGAACACTATATTTCTTGAACATCCAAATACATAATTCCTAATGCCTGCCTTAAAAAGAACGAAAGAGCAGAACTTCTCCGAAGGTTTCGAAGAGTTTTGCGGGGAAGAAATGCAACCGTACGTTGCCCTCAATGCCGAAGGGCAATTGAAAGACCTGCCTCAAGCCAAGCCTTCTGCCGACAACGAACAGAAGGACAACGCTGAAAAGCCGAGCCGCCGCAAACCGCTGTTGCAACGTCTGGGAAGTCTATTTCAATTCTAAGCGCTTGCTTGTTAAGTGGTACGTACGTCGGACTAATTCCCGGCGTGCGGGTCACGATCCGTCATGCCTGATCTTTCATTAAAAAAAATCTTGGTAGCGGAGAATAAAAAATAACTAATTTCGCGCTAAAATTTGGCGCCTGTTGCCTAACGAAATCAATTCGTTTGGGAACGGGTCGCCATTTTTCATTACATTATTTTACAACAAAACAAGACTTGCCATGTCTGAAATATCCGGAACGGCTAGATACCTCGACGAAGAACTGGCGGAATTCAAGACCCTTGTCACAACGAAGCTGGACAATTCGCGCGAGCAACTCCAAAAGCTCCAGGAGCAAATCTGGGAAATCACTGAAAACACAGGCGATGAACACGGAGGCGACTGGATGGATGACAGCAGCATCAACAATGAAGTTGAAATGCTCAATACGATGGCCATCCGCCAGCGAAAGTATAGCCAGGATCTGGAGAACGCACTCGTCAGGATCAAAAACAAGACCTACGGGATTTGCATCGTTACCGGCGAACTGATTGACAAACGCCGCTTACTGGCTGTCCCTACCACCACCAAAAGCGTGCTCGCGAAAAACGAGGAGCAAAAGCAAACGGAGGAGAAGACGGTGACCAAAATCAACAAAACACCCTATATCCAAAAAGTAGAATCCGAAGCGCCCGCGCCGGCGACGCCGAAAATCATTACCAAGGTGATCAAAAAATCATCTACGAATGCAGCGGCTTCCAAACCTGCGGTCAAAGAAGACGAAGACATTGAATTCGATCGCGAATTCAATGATATTGATTTTGACTACGAAAAAGAAGAAGAAGAAGATATCGCCGAAAGCGACGACATTGACTTCGATACCTTCAGCGATGAAGATAAAATGTCGGATGACTATTAGAGCGTGCATTATTGGCTCAAAATCAAGCAAAAACGCCGGAGTGATGCCCTCACCCCGGCGTTTTTGACGAAAGTTTGTTCCGTTCTTTGCTTTTGCCACAGAAAAAAACTGGCCTTCCGATAATTTTTTTTCGCCGGAACCTTTTAGGTTTTGTCTTTTGTTGTAATTTCGCAGCGCTTTAAACGGCTGTAGCAAATTAGTTGCTATAAAGACCCGTAGTGTAATGGTAGCACATCAGATTTTGGTTCTGCTTGTCTAGGTTCGAATCCTTGCGGGTCTACAAAAAAAGGTCAGCGTTTTACACGCTGGCCTTTTTCTTTTTTGGGTATTCTACCAACTTCCCCGCCAGCGACCCTTAGCGACTTCCGCGTCTTCCAGATATCCTTCAATCCCGTGCCGGTTTTTGGTGTGGTTCTTTACGTCATTTTTGTTGTATACAGCCGCATTGATGTTGAAATGTACCTTGTCCAAAGGATTCAGGGCTACGACATCGCGGTCGTCGTACGCATTGAACCAGCCGTTTTTGACGGATTCAGGCATACCCAACGGGAGCTCTAAATACTTTCGAACCGACGTCAGACCCAATTTTTAGTCGGGTTCACGTGTCGGACACTTTTGGAAGTGCCCGACACATGAACCCGACATCGCTACCCCCTCCTCCGCTCCAGCAAAATCATCATCATCAGCCCCAGCACGATGCGTTCTTCTTCACCGGGTTCAAATTCATTCAGTTTCGTGACAGAGAACTGCCGGCCTAAGAGCGAAGCCTCTTTTTTTAGGCGCACCACCTGCGTTCCGTCTGGGCGGCTCACAAGGTAGGATGGGTTGAAGAGGTAGCCCGAAAGCAGACCCAGCAGGGGGATTTCGCCCAGCACAGCGTCGCCCAATTTGATCCAGGCGTTTTCTTCGCGTACTACGAGGTCGGCTTGTTGGTTTTTATCAAAAATTTCATAGTGTGTTTTCCAGAGGGAAGTCCAGCCTTTGCGGGCAATGCGCCCGGTTTCTTTTCCAAGTTGGTTGGTAAAGGTGTAGGTCGCCGAAAAATCAATCCACTTATTGGCCTTGATGGTGTACTTCAGCGTAGACTTGGATTCGTTGTTGAAGACCTGTACCTCGTCAACCAATTTCAGCATTTTTTGCCGCACAAAGGCTATCGTGGTGCCGCGGGCATCTTTGGCAATGAAGTCGTTGGAAAGCGTAGAAATCTTGAACGAGAAGTCAAGCGGAAATTGCAGGTTGTCCATTTGGTTTAAAATTTTGTGATTGGAATACGCATAGAGACGCTTAATCAGGTATAAATATTATAGGTAATGGGTAGTTATTTACCACTTGCCAGCGAAAATAAGTGTGTTGGCGGACTAAAGCCCGCGAAACGAAGTGCTGACGAGGCGTAGGGTATGCGCTGCTTCGTTTCGCGGGCTTCAGCCCGCCTCCTGTATCATCAAACTTATTCTCACGAATTTATGCTAAATAGTTACGGTAACGGTAATTTTTTAGCGGCGTGTAAGTTTATCAATTTTTCTATTTTATCTTTTTGCATCACAGCGTCAGCCGCAGCAACAAAGCCAACTGCAAATCGCTCATACCGCTGTGTTCGTAGGTTTCGGCGGTGCCCACCAACGTGACGGGTGTTCCGCTCCAATTGTTGCGTTCTTCGTAATTGCCTTCCAAACGCGTGTACATCCAGGCCCCGCGGAGTTCAAAGCCGATGCTTGCCTGCGGAATGGGATGGAACGAAATTCCCCCAACAGGGCCGATACCAAAGGACATTCCTCCTGGAAAAGAGCGCTCGTTTTCATAAGCAGGCGCTTCCGGCGTCATCAGGTCAATCCAGGAATTTGAAGATTCCAGACGATTTAGCCAATAGACCGGAAACTCCAAACCGGCGTTCAGGGAAAATTTGCCCAGTTGATGACTTCCTGTAAATCCCGGTGCCAGATGCCAGCTTCGGGCTGTTTCACGGGTTTGGGTACCATTCATCGGAATGCCATCGGGTGTACCATAAACCGAGTAGAAATCTGTTTGCCGGAGCGAATACCCGCCGCGCAGGCGGAGGTGGAGCCTTTTGGACAGGGAAACCTGAAGCAAGCCTTCCAGCGCGTACTTACTGGCGGCGTAGTCTTTTTCCAGAATGCCCCCATAGCCTCCGCTGATTCCGCTGCCGGATCCTGGCTGGGGCGGGTTTTCAAAAGGATGCGCGACATGGGGATTCGCGATGGAAATGCCTATTGAAAAGGCTGTTTTTTGCGCCAGAGACGGCGCGGCCATGATGCTGCACAACAGCGCAGCACCCAATACTTGCTTGAACATATTGGTGCTTTTTTAGTGAAAAATCAAAAATCTGTTACTAAATAATGTTCGTCCATTTAGCCCGGTATCTGTTCTTTAGAGTTCGGGAGCAAGGCATGCGAAGGCTCAAAAACGGGAGTTTACTCGCGTGTGACCGCTTTTGGGGTCAAGCACAACACAGCTATCGGACTATAAAAACAGGCACTAAAATGCAGACCAGACCAAACCAGCATTCAGCCCTATGGAGGAAGCTGGCATTAAGCCCGGATTTACCCCGTCAACCCACCTCCATTGCATGCTGCCGGAAACTCCGAAATTGCCGGTGATGCGGTGAATAACGGACACGCTGCTGCTCCAGCCATTCCAGTACAACCCGGATTCCTCCCGAGACCAGTTGTCCACTTCGACGAGAGGGCCGCCGTAGTTTTCAAATCTGAAGTGCCGGTATTGTTTTACGGAACTGCGCAATTGTCCCGCTGCGCTAAGTAATATTTCGGTTTTTTTTCGGTTTGGCAAAGCAAAGCGATACGCCAATCCCATTTGAAACTCGGTCCATTGAAGCCTTACCCGATCCGGGAAATCGGGGCTTGCCGGACAAGTTGCACAGGCGGCTTGCCAGCCCAATTCAGGGCCGGTTTGTGCAGGATTTTCCGAGGCTTGCAGGTGGTACAAACCGGCTGTGGCACCCCATTTTCCGGGCATCAGATAAACTTTTGCTCCAGCCTGCCACAGGTGCATCCGGGATACGTTTTCCGAAAAAAATGCGGCGGCACCCACATCTGCGGCGATCAGCAGACTTGTTGCCCGCTCGGCAACGAGCGGATAGGCTGATCTGGCAGGGACAATTGAAGCAGAAAATGGCGCCAAAAGCCCGAAACGTTCAGATTGCAGTGGGCGTAAGGCCGCATCCGGTATCCGGGGCGATATCGCCATTTCAGGACGATGAACGCCGCTGTTTACGGCAAAAGCAGGCAATGCTTCCGGAAGCGTTGTCGGATTCATGATGGGCTGGGACAGGACGGGGATTGCTTGTTGAACCCGGAGCGGTTGCTGCTCCGCCGGCATAAAAAGCGGCGTCGGCATTTTTTGCCAAACCGTATCGCGGATTACCCGTTCCCGGATCAACATGACCGTATCGCACTGCATGGCGATGGGGGCCTGTGTGGTTGGCGTTGCAGCCTGTTGCAGCAGCAAGTACCAGATCAGGTTGTTACCGATCAGAACCAGCCCGACGATCAGCGGCCAAAACCACGCCGCCCGGCGTTTGCCTTTTACCCGGATGCGCTGGTGTACAGCCGCCCAGTCTCCTTCCCGGAAAGTTTGCGCCTGCTCCTGCCTGAGCCGGTTTGCTAATTCGTCCCAAAATTGATTGTCTTCCATCTTTTCATTCCTTTAGCGAGGTAATCAGAATCAGGCGCTTGAGCTTTTCTTTGGCTTTTGCCAAATTGCTTTTGGATGTTCCTGACTGAATGCCAAGCATTTCTGCTATTTTTTCATGCGTATGCCCTTCCACCACGTGCAGGTTAAACACCAACCGGTAAGCGGCGGGCAATTGTTGGATTAAGTTGACCAAATCCTCATGGTACAGGTAATCTAAAGCGGATGGCGCGCATTCCACAGCGGTCAAATCCTCTTCGATCCTTTCATGCGTCCGCGCCCTGCACAGCGCGCGGTATCGGTCAATGGCCGTGTGGACTAAGATGCGGCCAAGCCAGGTTTTGAAAGGCCCTTGTCGTTTGTAGTGGTCTATCCGGGTGAAAACTTTGACGAACGCGTCGTTGATGATTTCATAGGCTTCTTCTTTTGAAGCAGCATACCGCAGGCCTATGCTTAGGGCATAGTTGTAAAAATGCCGATACAATAAGCGTTGGCATTCTGAGTCCTGCTTGCGGCATCCCTCTAACCAGGTATCAACGTTTGCTTCGTTCATTGCTCTTTACACGCTCTGGAAAGGCAAAGGGTTGCTTGGAGCTGAAAATATTTTTGAATAGGGCCATCTGAAATACACCGATTACAAGGTCACGGATCCGGGGTGTCCGTTTTCCGGCAATTCAAAAAATACTACCTTGCAGTTGCTTGGCGCAAAAGGCAAACTTTCGTGGAAACAACGGAAAAATGGCGTCGAAATAATGGTACCCGCGTCCCTGAAAGCGCTAACGGAACATGTTTGGGTGATTAAGGTATCGAATGAAGGATAAAGCACAACGACCATGACTCATTTCCTGCTCAACAACGAACCCATCTACACCGATCTTCCGGGCGGAATGACCGTACTCGACCTGGTTCGGTACCAAAAATTGCTGACCGGAACCAAATGCGGTTGCCGCGAAGGTGACTGCGGGGCCTGCACCGTGCTCATCGGCGAATTGGACGGCAAGGGCGACGTGGCCTACCGATCTATGACCTCGTGTTTGACGCCATTGGCCAATGTGCAGGGCAAACACGTGGTTACCGTGGAAGGCATCAACCCGCCCGGCGAAGGCGCGCTCACCCCCGTGCAGCAGGCGATGGTGGACGAAAGCGGAACCCAATGCGGCTTCTGCACCGTAGGCTTCGTGGTGTCGCTGACCGGTTTTTGCGTCGGGCAAACAGCTAAAGAGCCGGAACAAGCCGTCGCCGCTATTGACGGCAATATTTGCCGCTGCACCGGTTACAAATCCATCGAACGGGCGACGATCCGGCTGACCGAACTCCTGCGTACGCGCCAGGAAAAGTCCCCCCTCGATTTTGCCATCGAAAAAGGCATCGTTCCCGGCTATTTTGCGGAAATTCCCGCCCGGTTGAAGGCGCTGAATGCTAGTATCGGAGCATCCATTGAGGCCAATCCCCCCTTTTTTGTCGGCGGCGGAACCGACCTTTACGTGCAACGGCACGAAGACATGGTGCATGCGCCCGCCAGCCATCTTTTCAACCAGACAAAACTGCGCGGCATTGATCAAGCCAGCGATTTCATCGAAATAAGCGGTGCCGCTACCGTGACTGATTTATTGGAATCGCCGCACTTGCAGGCTATTTTTCCCGATTTGCGCAAGCACCTGAAACTCGTATCTTCCACCCCAATCCGCAACATGGCTACCGTAGCTGGCAACTTGGTCAACGCCTCGCCCATTGGCGACCTGACCATCTGGTTGCTGGCCTTAGATGCCCTGATCGTGCTGGCCAACGGCAGTAAACGCGAATTGCCCCTGCGCGATTTTTACCTCGGTTACAAGTCCTTAGACAAAACAGCGGACGAGGTTTTGGAAACTATCCGCTTCCGCATACCGGAGAGCACCTACCGGTTCAATTTTGAAAAAGTGAGCAAACGCACGCACTTAGACATCGCTTCCGTGAACTCAGCGGCGCTGCTGAGAACCCAGGACGGCCGCATCACCGAAGCGCATATCGCCACAGGCGGCGTAGCCCCCGTTCCGCTTTACCTGAAAAAAACATCTGCTTTTTTAGTTGGAAAACTGATCCCCAAGGCACCGGATTTGAATGACCCGGTTTTGGCGGAAGCCTGCGAAATCCTGCAATCCGAAATCAGCCCCATTTCCGACGTGCGGGGTTCAATAACTTATAAACGGTTGTTGGCGAGGCAGTTGTTTTTGGCTCATTTCATTGGCCAATTTAAATGACTTCACTACTTATCCCGGAATTAAAAAAATGCATTGTCGTTAAATCAAAACTTATGAAATTCTTCTATTTATTGCTCTTCTCTTTTTCAATCACAATCAACACTTTTGCACAAGACAAACCCGCCTACGTCCTCTACGACGCCAAAGGCAAAAAGGTCAGCTACAAAAAAATGATCAAAACGCTGATCGGCAAAGACGTGGCGCTGTTTGGTGAATACCACAACAACCCGATTTCGCACTGGCTACAATTGGAGGTTACCCGCGACTGCAAACAAACTCGCGACCTGATTCTGGGCGCCGAAATGTTTGAACGCGACAACCAGGAAGCCCTGGAGCGCTACCTGAAAGGGGAAATTGACGCCAAACAATTGGCCGAGCAGGCGCGCCTTTGGAGCAACTACGACACCGATTATGCCCCGTTGGTCAATTTTGCAAAAAACAATAACCTGCCGTTCATCGGCACCAATATTCCGAGGCGATACGCTTCTTCGGTGGCCAAAGGCGGATTTGAAGCTTTGGATACGCTTTCAGCCGAAGCCAAATCCTGGATCGCACCCCTGCCCATTGCCTTCGACCCGGAACTGCCCGGCTACAAAAAAATGGTGGAGCTGATGGGCGACCACGGCAGCCCCAATATCGTCAGAGCCCAGGCCATGAAAGACGCTACGATGGCGCATTTCCTCCTGAAGGCATACCGCCCCGGTAGCTTGTTCATCCACTACAACGGCGCTTTCCATTCTGATAACTACGATGGGATCCTCTGGTACTTGCGCCGCCAGCAACCGACCCTGCGCTACGCCACCATTTCCACGGTTTCTCAGGCAGATGTCCGTTCGTTGTTGCCCGAAAACAAAGGCATTGCGGATTTTATCATTTGTGTGGACGAGGATATGACGGGGACGTATTAATAGACAATGCCTTTTAAAAATACTCGATGGACCAACTGCCAAAAATCTTCATTGCTTATGCCCGGGAGGACAAACCCCTCCTCCAATTATCACTTTTACCCTTTTACCCTCTATTTTTTTCTTTAGAGCTTGTTCGGGTTTTCGTGATTGACTACGTCGAATCTTCGATTTGAGCGAGGGCGAGGAAATTTTGTTTTAGATAAGACGATTTTTGCAGACATAGCCAGCAGCTATGTTGAAAAAAATCAACGCAGTATAAAATAAAATTTACCGCCCGTAGCCAATTGACGAATTCCCGAACAAGCTCTTAGCGCTTTTCCGCCGAAGGCGGTCAAAATTTTGAAATTTGGGATTGGCGGAAGTTGGCCCAAAGTTTACTAAACTTTGAAAGTCTACAGTGTGAACACAAGTCGGCACCACACTTTGTGAAAATTTGATTTTCAACGAATTGCGATTTTATATTGCAATTCGCAAATCATTGAAAATCAACAGTTGACAAAATGTGTCCACGCCATAAACGTTCGCGATACGAAAATTTGCCGGGTTCTTAATATCATAGCATTCCTTTTTGCCATATATTTGTAACATTATTCTTTCTTATTTTTAAGTCGAATTGGGTATGGAAGAATCGAAAGCAAATTATGCAAGGCTGCCTTCAAAAAGCATCAATTTTGTCGAGACCGTCCGGATTACCTCTTCCAAAGAGGAATCCGTTGAACCCGAGAAAACTTATGCCGTTTTTGAAGAAGCGGGGGAGCCTTATGTTTTTGATAAAAATGCCAGAAAAATCCCATTAGATAGTCAATCTTTTACTTGGGAAGCATCTGACAATGTAGTTATGATCGTCAAAGTAATTTCATCCTATTTAGTGTCTGTCTTTATAGTCCGATAACTGCGTTGTATTTTGCCCCAAAACTGGTCATTTACGCGAGTAAACTCCCATTTTTTGGGCAAAACACGCCTTGCTCTCGAACTCTAAAGAACAGACACCGACTATAAAGACAGTCAATAATTATCATTTCCTTTTGAAAAACAGTTTCAACCAAAACCAGGGTTTGGTAAGGCTTCTGCGCACTTCCAGGTCGTGGTACATTTGCGTAAGCAGATCTAAGGCGCGTTTGTTGTTTCCAATGATGGCCGTAACGATATTGACAATTACAGGATAGGCCATCAGCTGTTGCATACGGTAACTCAGTTGCATCTCTGCGCCCAAAACCCGTTGAACACGCACATCATAGGCCAGGAGGAACGATGCCGAAAAATTGGACTGTTCTATGCATTGCTGTGCCTGTTCGGCTGCGATGAGCCCGCTGTAAAAGGCATTCCCGATTCCTTCACCAGTGAGGGGGTCAATCAGGTGCGCGGCATCACCAACCAGCATATAGCCGTCGCCCGTCAACAGTCGTTTTTTTGACCCCAAAGGCAACCCATACCCAATGATTTCGCCAGCTAATTCTGCCCCTTTGAACCGCTCCTGAAAAGGCGGGTGGCTTTCAATAACTTCTAATAATTTTTTTCGAAGGTTGATCCGCTTTTTACTCACGATATCGCTTCGCATGCCCAATCCTACATTGGCATACCCATCAGGAAGAGGAAATATCCAAAAATATCCCGGCACCAATTGTTTGAGAAAATGTAGTTCAATGAAATTATCTTCATCGGTGTGCCGAACATTCCTGAAATAAGCACGAACGCCGCCAGCGTGGTGTTCCGGGTCTTTTTCGTGACCTGCAATTTTCCGGCTAAATGCCGAATGCGCCCCGTTGGCTATAACGAGCAGTGGTGCGCGCACCTCAAATGCGCCACTTTTATCCCGCACGATCCAGTGTTCGCCCGTACGTTCAAAGCCGTCAATTGCCGTATTTTCAAAGAATCGGATATTGTCGCGGCGTTTTACTTCCTGAATCAAAAAATCGTCGAAATCCATTCGACGGGCAACATAACCTGGCGGTGGCGCATCCGTTTGTGAATAATTAGTGGCAAAAGGCAGGCGCAATTCGCGGCGGCCAGGTGCAATAAAACGAATTCCCCACACACCAACCTGAGTAGGCAATGCCCTGAATCGCTGCATAATCGCCGGATCTAAGCGGTTAAGCAAAGTAGTTACCTTGCCGCTGATGGCGTCGCCGCAAACTTTATCCCTTGGAAAAGAAGATTTGTCAATCAAAATACAGGAAATGCCGAGGTAGCTGAGTTTCAATGCGGTAGCAGTACCGCCGGGGCCGGCGCCTACAATACAAACTTGAGTGTCGAGCATGAGCGTGTCCCGTTTTCCGGATATTTATTAATAAAACACGCGATGGCATCACTTTGACAACATCGCGTGTTTTGAATAAAAACAAGAACCAATTATCCCTGGAAAGTCTTTTTTAGGCGATCCAGTTTTTTCAGCGCTTTTTTCAATTTTTTCTCCATTCTGGATATTTTCTTCTCTAAGTGGTAATAAACCGGAAATGCTTCCGGACGTTGCTGTACCTGCTTGGCTGCATTGTCCTGGCTTTCTGATTTACCGCCATGCTTTTTGCGACCTGCTGATTTTTTATTTTCAGCAGCCGGTTTTTCCAATTTCGGACGACCCGGACGTTTCTTTTCTGCCGTAGCTGCACCGGCAACTTCCGGTTTTTCCACTTTCGGACGACCCGGACGTTTCTTTTCCGCCGTAGCTGCACCGGCAACTACCGGTTTTTCTACTTTCGGACGACCCGGACCTTTCTTTTCTGCCGTAGCTGCACCGGCAACTACCGGTTTTTCTACTTTCGGACGACCCGGACGTTTCTTTTCTGCCGTAGCTGCACCGGCAACCACCGGTTTTTCTACTTTCGGACGACCCGGACCTTTCTTTTCCGCCGTAGCTGCACCGGCAACCACCGGTTTTTCTACTTTCGGACGACCCGGACGTTTCTTTTCCGCCGTAGCTGCACTTTTTGCAGTCGCTTCTACTTTTACTTTAGCCGGGCGGCCTGCTTTTTTTGCAGTACCTGCTGTACTTGAAGCTTTTACTGGTCGTTTTTTTCTGCCAAAAATAGCAACCGGCTCACTGCCGACCGCAATTTCTGCTGTTTTTGCTTTTGCCGGACGACCTGCTTTTTTCTTTACCTCGGCGGTTGATGCGTCTGCTGTGTTGTGTTGTTCTTGTGTTTGCTGCGTTGACTCTGGCGCAGGCTCCTGTGTTTTTTTGTTCATTTCAATTTTTAATTGATTGCTTAATAGGATCAACTTGCTTGGAATAATGCCAGTTGAAAAAAAATAAGACAAATTGTTAGCCGCTTATTTAGTGCCTGTCTTTATAGTCCGATAACTGCGTTGTGTTTCGCCCCAAAATCGGTCATTTACGCGAGTAAGCTCCCGTTTTTGGGGCGAAACACGCCTTATTCTTGAACTCTAAAGAGCAGACACGGACTAAAAAGACAGAGACTATTTAAATTGTACAATAGCGCTCAACTCACCTCTAAAACTGATGAGGCGATGTTTTGTTGCAATTCCGATCAATTATTTTTATTCACGCTGATTTTACGCAAAGTTATGCAAAAAGAAATAAGTATTTTTCAAAATAATATGAATAAAATTGGCTTTTTCTGAACAGCCCCAAATTAAGTAAACAAAAAAACATATTTAAATAGTTGAAAAGCAAATACTTAAACAAGGTAAAGGCATTTAATTGCTCTTGATGCCCCTCCAAAAAAAAGAATAAAAAGGAGGTTTTAAAACATTTTATCCTTTCGTGTAAATCCCTGCCAGTTGCAGAAAGAGGGTTTTACACGAAAAACAGTTATTTAGGGTCTGTCTTTATAGTCCGATAGCTGCATTATGCTCGGCCAAAAAAACAGTCACACGCGAGTAAACGCTCGTTTTTGGGGTCTTCGCACGCCTTGCTCTCGAACTCTAAATGCCGGAGCCGGCAGTCGCACTGTTCGGTTCGATCGTTTCTATCAAAATTCCGGAAGTAACGTTTAATTGGTTGCAATTCACCACGCGGGGATGCAATTTAATGACCTGTCCGGCAATGCCAATGAAGCCCCGGCGAACCTTGCCATGCAAAACGAGTTTACCCGCCACGTACTGTACCCGGTTTCGGAAAAAATGTCACGATGCAATCTGTTTTAGGACATCCCTGGTATATGCGAGCATTTCCGGGATGAAATCAAGGTGGGTAACTAAGCGAACGGTTTGTGGTCCGAAAGCGCTTGCTTTGATTTGCTGTTCCGCTAATTTTTCTAAGAATGAAGCTGCTGTGAATGGTGGTTTCACATCAAAAATCACAATATTGGTTTGAATGGGTCTGATGTTTTCAACGACCCCACATTGGTGCAGCGTGACGCCTAAGGCCCGGGCATGGTCGTTATCCTCGCGCAACCGGGCAATGTGATGATCGAGCGCATAAATTCCAGCAGCAGCTAAATAACCGGCCTGCCGCATGCCTCCACCCATGACCTTGCGCACCCGACGAGCCTGGCGGATAAACTCACCGTCGCTGATGAGCAAAGACCCGACAGGTGCCCCCAATCCTTTGGAAAGGCAAACCGAAATGCTGTCAAATAAAGGGCCGGTTTGTTGGGGCGTCTCGCCCGTTTCCACCAACGCGTTGAAAATGCGGGCGCCATCCAGGTGCAGTTTCAGCCCGCGTTCGCGGCAAAGCGCCGAAATGGGTTGCATTTCGTCAAAGGTGTAATAACTTCCACCGCCTTTGTTACATGTGTTCTCCAGCACGACTAAGCGTGTTCTCGGGAGCCAGTCGTATAGCGGCTTGATGGCAGCGGCGACCTGCGTTGCGGTAATTTTTCCATGAACGCCGTACAACAAATTGACGGCCACTCCCGAGTGAAATGCATAACCACCAGTTTCGTATTGATAAACGTGGGAGGTTTCTTCCAATACAATTTCATCCAAAGGCTGGGTATGGACTTTCACTGCGATCTGATTGGTCATGGTGCCAGAAGGACAAAACAGCGCGGCTTCTTTTTGAAAAAGGGCGGCTGCTTTCATTTCAAGCGCCCTGACGGTGGGGTCTTCACCAAAAACGTCATCGCCTACTTCCGCCTGAAACATGGCCTGAAGCATGGCCGGCGTTGGTTTGGTGACGGTGTCGCTGATCAGGTTGACGAACATGGGCGTATTTTGAGGAGGATTTAAAGATTTGAGGATTTGAATATTTGAGGAGTCACGTCTACTCAAATACTCAAATCCTCAATTAAATCAATACGGATCTTCTTCCAGCACATTCCCATTCACGTGCGTCGCGCCCAGCGGCTTCACGTTGGTGGCAATACTGCCGCCATCTTCATTTTTTCCTACTACGAATTCCACCTCATCCCCTTCCCGGAGCTCGTTGAAATCGCCCCCAATGACGCTGGTGTAATGAAAAAACAAATTATTTGGCGGATACTTAATGAAACCGTAGCCGTTCTTGATGCTAAAAACCTCACTTGTAAGCACTTCGCCTTCTTCGGGCATTTCCAGTTCGGCGGCTTCAGGGCTGACAAGGCGACGGCTTTCATTAAGAACAAACAAATTGGTGATCAGTGGGTCGTTGCGCTTGATGCGGTTGTCAATAATTTCGTGCATGGCAACCGGATAAGAGACTTCTTCCAGCAGATCCTGCGAAGTGCGGGTAATCATGCGTTTTCCCATATCGGTTGTGTACTCAAAATCCCAGCTTAACGCCATGACCCGGGTGCCGAGTGTATTCAGTTTTCTGACCAAAGGCACATAATCTCCATCCGCAGCAATGAGCACCAGCACGTCGAACCGTTTGTAAAAGGCCAGTTCAAAGGCTTCCAATGCCAACCAGACGTCAATGCCTTTCTCTTCGCGGCGTCCAAAAACGGTTTTTAACGGAAGATAGTGGGTCGTGATCCCAACCGACATCAAAATGTCGTCGAAAACGCGATCCCAATAGAGTGTATCCGCACGTTGGCTGGCTTCGCGGGCATTGAGCCTGCCCCTGAAATAATGCGCGTCCACAATCTGGCAAAGGTGAGCCTCTGCTCCTTCCTCCTGTGCAACCTGATTTCGGATAAATTCGTGCAATCCCGAAAGACTTAACCGCCTTTTTCGCGGGTGGTCGTAGTTGTAATAGTTGCTAACGTGCAAAAAATAGTTGCCGTCATAAAAAACAGCAATTCGAACTAATCTTTCTTTCATGTCCAAATACTTGATTAAAATAATTGATATTACAAAAATATTTAATGCCTAAATCATAAAACACTGCGCATCCCGGCACGAAAATTCTCCGATGCCGTTCTGATATAATGCAGCAGCAGGGCTGTGTAAAGCGTAAATTTAGTGCTTTATACAAACCCAAGGCGGTCATCCTTCTTGGACGAACACCACATTCTTAGCTGAGAAGCAAAGTTCTGGAGAAGCAGTGAAGGGTAAGCAACTTGTTTAAAACTGATTCTGGTAAACGTACCCGAATAATCAGTTTTTGAATCAATATGAGGCAGCGAAAACGTGTATCGCGTAAATTTTCGTCTTCAACTTGTTATCAACAAATGCATTAGGGTTTGAATATATATCTCTGCCATTTTAATAATATTGAATATACTTAAGGAACAGTCCACCCGAACATCCTGCTTCAAAGAACAAGCTATACTTACAGCACGGCAAATGTAGTTAATCTACAAAACTTTTCCGGATTATTTCATTTTTATAATTTGGCTAAGGGGCGCTGGATGAATAAATGCCACTTTCGACAGGTAAGTAATTTTGCTTCTAACCGAGGCGGAGGTTCCAGACCTTAGCCTGAGCTAAGGGAGGCGGTTCTCCAATGAAGGGTAGGAGGAAAATGACTCCTGGAAAAGTGACCCTTATTCGTTCAGCGACCCTAAGCCCTCAAGACATCAAGTATACTGCGATAAACCCGTTTTTTTTCCCCTGAAAAAAAAACTGGCACTGACATCCAAATGGCTTCTTCGATGTCTTCTTCAGCCTGAGGGTGAAGCTCCAGGGTTTCCGTCTTCATCCGGTACCAGTAGGTGCGCTTCAAAATGCGGCGGCCATCTTTTTCTCTGTAAGTGTGGTAGGTGATTTTTAATTCAGCCCCCAAATTGAGCTGTTTAATCCCTGTCTCTTCGTGAACTTCACGAACTGCTGCTTCGGAAGGGCTTTCGCCTTCGTCAATTTTGCCTTTCGGCAAATCCCAGAACCCACGCCGATAAATGAACAGGATTTCGCCGGCGGGGTTCAAAACCAAACCGCCTGCCGCCTCTATCAGTTTAAAAAGAGAAAAAAAATCCCTGACCAATTTTTCATAATCTTCAGCATAGAGGGTAATGGAATGAAACCTGTTGGTCTTTTCCAGCATATCAATGTAACCGCTCATGTGCTTGGGCTTGCCGGCATACCGGGCAACGATATTTTCCGCATCGCCTATGGAGTTTTTGGGCATCCCGGCAGCTTCTTTCAACAACAAGGGCGTTTCATTGATGTAGATTGTATACATTTGCGGTCATTTTTTAAAAAGAAGCGTCCATTCTATGGTATCAAGCAACATCGCTACAGAAATAGCAAAGCACCTGCTGCAAATAAAGGCAATAAAACTGAGTCCGCAAAAGCCATTTACCTGGGCATCCGGTCTCAAGTCACCCATCTATTGCGACAATCGGATGGTCTTGTCCCATCCGGCGATCCGGCGATTTGTGATAGATTGCTTCGCGGAGAAAGCGAAAAACTTCGCGCCTTTCGACCTGGTTGCCGGTGTTGCTACGGCAGGCATTGCCCATGGTGCCTTGCTGGCCGACCGGCTTGACCTGCCTTTTGTTTATGTGCGCGCGAAAGCCAAAGAGCATGGTCGTCAAAACCTGATTGAAGGCGAAGTGCTGGGCCACGAACGAGTGCTGGTCATTGAAGACCTTATTTCCACAGGGGGCAGCAGCCTTTCGGCAATTGAAGTCTTGAAAGAGGCCGGCTGCACGATTGCGGGTGTGCTTGCCATTTTCACCTACAGCTTTGATGCAGCAACCGAAGCATTCGACAAAGCAGCCTGCCCGTTGGATACCCTGAGCCAGTACGGTGCCCTAATTCAGGAAGCAGCCCGATCGGGATACATCACAGGCTCGGAATTGGAACTCCTGCAAAGCTGGCGCGCCGACCCCAAGGGCTGGAGCGCCGCAGGATAAGTGCTTGTCCGCCTAAAATTCAATATTGTACTATCGAATAATTACTATCTTTACCCACTGTGCATCAACTATAATCTAACCGAAAACGATGTCTGTTATTACACCTAAATCAGAGGCATTCTTACAAAAATATTTGAATAACGCGTCGCCGACGGGGTTCGAAGCGGAAGGCCAAAAACTTTGGCTTGACTACATCAAACCATACGTAAGCGAATGGCAAACAGACAATTACGGCACCGCGTACGGTATTATCAACCCAGGAAAAGACTACCGGGTAGTCATTGAAGGCCACGCCGACGAAATTTCCTGGTTTGTGAATTATATTTCGGATGATGGTTTCCTAAGCGTCATTCGAAACGGCGGCTCGGATCACCTGATTGCCCCCTCCAAGCGCGTGAATATCCACACCGCTGACCGTATCGTTAAAGGCGTCTTCGGATGGCCGGCCATTCATACCCGCCAGGGCGACGATGCCAACCTGACGCCCAAAGTTGAAAACATTTTCATTGACGTAGGTGCCAAAGACAAAGCCGAGGTGCTGGAAATGGGCATCCATGTGGGTTGTGTCATTACCTATGAAGATGAGATGACTATCCTCAACGACCGGTATTACGTTGGCCGCGCATTAGACAACCGCATCGGCGGTTTTTGTGTGGCCGAAGTAGCGCGCCTGCTGCACGAAAACCACATCAAGCTGCCTTTCAGTCTTTACATTGTGAATTCGGTTCAGGAAGAAGTTGGCTTGCGCGGCGCAGAAATGATCGCTCAGACCATTAAACCCAACATTGCCATTGTCACGGATGTTACCCATGACACGCATACCCCGCTGCTGAGCGCCAAAAAGCACGGCGATGTGCGTGGCGGCATGGGGCCGTCGGTGACCTACGCGCCTGCCGTCCACAATAAATTGCTGAAACTCATCATTGAAACGGCTGCCGAAAAAGACATTCCCATCCAACGGGAAGCTGCTTCGCGCCGCACGGGCACCGACACCGACGCTTTCGCTTATTCCAACGGCGGCGTGCCGTCTGCCCTCATTTCCCTGCCGTTGCGCTATATGCATACGACGGTGGAAATGGCACACAAAGACGATGTCAACAATGTGATCCGCCTAATTTATGAAACACTGCTCAAGATCGAGCACAGCCATAATTTTAAGTACTTCTGAAATCGTTGATCCCGTTTGTTCAGGTCATTTTTTACGGCAATTACTGGATTGCCCTGGCGGCGCTGTGCATGACCTGCCAAACACAATACTTGCTGACCGGCCATTACGAGGTTGCATCGCCGGTGGCTCTTTTCCTTTTTTTCGGCACACTTTTTATTTATTCAGCACACCGGCTTTACGGGTTGTACGCCCTTAGCCTTCCAAAGGATTCGCTTTACGGCAAATTTGCTTTTTTGCTAAAAATCAACACGCCCGTCGCCGCGGTAGTGGGGACTGTGTGCTGGTTCCAACTTCCCGAAGCGGCGCGTTGGCAGACCCTTGCGCCTTGCGCCTTAGCCTTAGCCTATATCCTGCCGGTCTTGCCGGGACGCCGGCGTCTGCGCGAAGTAGCCATGCTGAAAATTTTCCTCCTTGCCGCTTGCTGGTCGTGGCTCACGGTCATCGTGCCTGCGGTTGCCGGGGGCATGGGCTGGAGCGCCGTAGCGCCGGTAATGCTGCTGGAACGGGCTGCATTCATCTTTGCCATCGCCATCGGATTCGACCTGCGCGACCGGCAACGCGACCAGGAAGCCGGCCTTGCTACCCTGCCCGTGAAATTGGGAGAACGGGGCGCTGTTTTGTGCGCTGCGGTCAGCCTGCTTTTCGCCTGGGCAATTGCCTGGATTTTTACGTCCGCCAACGTGTATCCTACCGCCGCTTTTTACAGCACCGGGGTGTCGGGGCTATGCGCATTGGTTTTGATTTCCCGGGCGGGGCGAAGTATGCTCAACCCTTATTATTTTTTATTTGGGTTGGACGGACTTATGATCCTGCAATTTTTATTGATCTTATTTTAGGCGTTATTCAACTTTACCGCTATATTTGGGGCAATCACATGAAACGGGCTTCACTCCATGAAGCTGCAAGAAAGAGCAAACAATACGTCTGACCCTGTGATACACTATAAGAAGTAGGCACCCTCTCCGGAAGGTGGCAGTTCTTGTTATGATGTGTAACGAATAAAAACCATTGATATGACTCCTTTGTGTTCCTTTCGTCCAGTCCATTGTATCATTATCCTGATTTTGTTTGTGAATTTTCTGCCTCTCGACCAGGCATTTGCACAAAACCCAAATGATTGCCAAACTTTTTCAGCTTCCTATGTTACTGAAAATGTTACTTGCCCCGGTGCTGAAGACGGCAAGGCAACCCTGCAATTGACTCCCGCAGGCACAAATCCACTACCTGCCGTGGATGAACTTTCCTTCAAATGGAGCCTTCCATCTATAGAGAATATTCCCAATCCAGAGGATCTCGGTGTCGGGAATTACAGCGTAACCATTACCTACACGGAACTCTCTTGCTCTTTGATTGTAAAGAACATCCTTATCAAGGAGCCTTTGCCGTTGGCCATCAATTGTTTTGTGGTAAACGATGTGGGCGTACCCGGAGGCCAAGATGGACTTGCGAAAGTAGATTGCAGCAATGGGAGGTCTCCTTATTCGATTTTTTGGGCCGGACCACAGTCAGGAAGCCTAGTTTCCGATGCACCTGGATTGAACAGCCTTAATAACCTTAGTGCAGGCGCTTATAGTGTAACGGTAACGGACGGCTGTGGGCCAATGCAGAGTTGCAACTTTGTAATCAAAGAACCTTTGTGCGATGACCTCGTTGATGTGGAGACAACCGATCCAACGTGTAATGATGTGGCAGACGGAATGATCACCTTTACACCTAACCCACTTTACAACAATAGGACATTTGCATACCAATGGCTCCAAGATAGTGTCAGCACTATTGCACCTTCCCGCACCCTGTCTGCAGGGCAGTACACGGTGATTGTTACAGACAATACCGGGTGCAAGGAGACCATCGCAGAAACCCTGGTGGCACCTTTGGCAATGACTATCCAGATAGACGAAATTAAATCGGATACTTTCAACAAGTATGGGGAGCAAGGGCAGGTTAGAGGACATATTGTCAACGGGTTCCCCCCCTATGATATCCTCTGGTCAGGCTCGCCGTCGGGTAGTACCTTTGGCGTGAACAACCCCAACTTTGCCATTCAGAATCTAAAAAAAGGCAGCTATAGCATTAATGCTACAGATAATAAGGGGTGCGAAGCACAGGCAGACGTATTCGTAGGAGAAATATTTTTTATAGAAGATAACCTTGAGTTCATAATAGATTATACCCAGGTGTTAGATAAAACTACCATCCCGCCATTTATGGATACCCTCCTCGCCAAAGGCGCCCATCTGATTGATACTTGCCATTGCATAGGGGGGATGTGGTTGTTACAACATTGGCGGAACGGGCCTGATGACATTATCATCATAGACAATACGCCGCCACAGGGAGCACAGTCCACCACAAAATCAGATGATAACGGATGGTTTGGCGGCATTACCACACCAAAGCAAGAAGACACCCCCATTGTAGGTCAGGAAAATTGCAAATATAGGCCGGGGCAAGGGACTGGACAAAATCACCACGTCAAAGTTGCAATTATTGATTCCGGGGCAAATCTGCGCTATCAAAACAAAACAAATTCAGGGCATCCGGCTCTCACAGGTCTGGATTGGGTAAACGAGGAGTCGAACGACCTATCCAATTGTATCGCAGGAGATGTGCATGGCTACGACTTTGTAAACAAAACATCCAATGTTATTGATAATGTTGGCCATGGCACACACATTGCTGGCGCTATTGCACATGCTTTTCCAAAGGATATTGGTATGAAATTGATGAATCTCAAGGTCTACGACAAAAAAAAGCAAGGTAATGTATTTGGCTTAGCTTGTGCCATCCACTATGCAGTGAATCATCAGGCTCAGATAATTAATATGAGTTTAGGGTATTACAGCAAGCACCCATTTGAACCTTTATACAACGCACTCCATCGAGCAGATTCAGCAAATATATTGGTTGTGATGTCTGCCGGAAATAATGCCATAGATATTGATGGGTTGTTGTTCAATCAAGCGGATTCCTTACGTTGGCCAGCTTCTTTTAAAGCACAAAATATCAGAACCAAAGATGGAAAGCCACTGCCCTCTTTGAAAAGCCTGCTTACAGTTGCTTCTGCTGCTGAACCCGGAGAAAATTATCTGGTAGCCAGTTATTCCAACTGGGGGAAAACGCTGGTAGATATTGCAACCAATGGATTGAATACCAGCCCTTACCTGGACACAAGCTATGTCACACTGAAAGGAACTTCAATGGCCACTGCAAATGTATCCCGGGAAGCCGCCCTAATGAGAGCTTATAAACCTTTGATGACTGCGGAAGACATCATCAAAAACATGCGAAATGCACCGCTTCCATTTTCAGGAAATACCTCAAAAGGAATCACAGCAATAGGAGCTCTTGATATTGACGGCCTGTATCGTTCGATTCCTATAAATATCGAGGGTGCCCCAGTAGAAAGAATGCTCGTTCATCCTCCAAGGAGTGCGCCCTCTGTAAGTCTGAAAATGGTAAAATCAACTACTAATGTCGGAAACAAGTATTACATGAGGCTGGGAGATGGAAGTATTTTTTACGACGATGTGGAGGTCATTATTACTCAAAGTCCCACTCTTGATACCATTTACAAGGCTAAATTTTGCAGTGCCAACGGATTTACCTGGTTTGGACAAGATACCGAGGGCAGAACTATACGGGATAAAGGGAAGACTTATTTTATCAGTATAACTATCAATGGGCTGCCGACTACACCAAAAATCATGCCGGTAAATATTGATTAGCCTTTATCTCATGAGACATTCCGAATTTTGCATATTGCCCTATCTATCGATATTTCGTAACTATCCAGCCGCCCCTAAATACTTATGATTTCCGACCTCGGAGAGGTCAAAGGTTCGTAGAAATGCATCGTGTTGACCTTAATTCCCGACCTCGGAGAGGTCGAACGTTTGTTTCAACGCTATTTTCTGCAAACCTTCGACCTCTCCG
>ENA-ORBV01002155-ORBV01002155.1-microbial-mat-metagenome-genome-assembly--contig:-NODE-2155-length-42178-cov-15.843662_pt1 | contig 42178 bp, 40 predicted proteins | sample MGYA00237777_ERZ505514 | MGnify/ENA primary metagenome ERZ505514 (study PRJEB26160, sample SAMN06269048) | microbial mat metagenome | isolation source: Oligotrophic lake microbial mat | place... | reverse complement strand
ACGCGGTCGCGGATACAAGGAATTTGAAGTGTCCGGAATTTGCCGTTGCCTTTCGGGATCTCTACTTTGCGGTTCGGGGAAGACAGCGTGAGAATTCCTGGGGCCGAAGTTGGTCCAGGTCCAACATAGTGCATCTTCACTGCAGCCCTATGCTTCCGGAATCTGGAAAGACCGCCAGGCACAGATCGATGGTGTTCCAGTATGCAACCCTCATCGTCAATGCGGGCTTGGCCATACGATACCGCTTCGGCGATTTTCGTTCCAATCGTTCCCGGCCGAAAATCCAGCCAACCTGTTGAGGGGAGGGCGTTACAGATTTCAACAAAGTGCTTCACCGGACAGCCATTTTTTTGAGATGATCTTCAAACTGACAGCAAGGTAACGAGAGTTTTACTTACGGGCACCTCATTTCTCAAGCTTTTTCAGTGGCCTGCAATGGGCGTTACCTTAATTCCATCTGGGCTAGTGCCTTCTTCTTCCGAAAGAAAACGCCGCTGGGGATTTTGGATTTTCCACTTGAGCAATGCGTTATGGGCCATCTGGGGATTCGTAGACGAAGCCTATGCCTTGATTGTTCTGCAAGTTTGCCTAGCCGCTTTGAATATTAGGGGAGTTGCGAAGAATGACCGTTTCTAGCCCGCTTCTCGCCGATTCTGCGCGGAGCAGAGCGCGATGGGAGACGGCAAGTACCCCGGCGCCGCTATGGTGGACGAGTCCCTATTAGAACGGCAGATCGTCGGCGGCGACGCCATCGGCCTGCGTGTGAGAGGTGATGGCGCGGTTGAAATAGATGTTCGAATCCTCGCCCTTCGTGACCTTCACAACTTCCAATTCGACGCCTTCCAGTTCGTGAGTGCGAGCTTTCAAGTCCTCAAATTTATCGAGCCGAAGACCGCAGACTTCGAGTTCCTTGCGGACGAAGCGAATGGTGTTTTCAGTAATCGCGGAGTGCTTGCGGAGAAGGCGGTCACGGAATGTCGAGCCGGTGATGCGCAGGACGAACCGAATCATGGGATTGCCGCTGCGTTGCGATTTGGTAAGCGTGGCTTCCGCGACGACTACTTCGTAGCGGCCGTCGGGAATCGAATTCGACATCGGAGCGGCGTCCGTGGTCGATTCCGTTCGATAAAGAGTGTTGAAGCGGGAAAGATCGATTTCGTCTTCAAATGCGAAGGAAGAGTTCATGGCCGGAGCCTCCTGCTCCTCAATCATGCACGGCGGCGGCCAATCCCGAAGCGAAGCGAAATCAATCACTTGCAGATGCTCGACCCGCGCTTGTTCCAATTTGGAGCACCACAGTGGAACCCGCCATTTCAAACTGATCAGAGATTTAGAATGGGACGTCGTGGTCGTCGAAATATTCGGTGGCGGGGTAATCGCGCTGGATAATCCTGGCCGGCTTGGCTTAAATTACTGGCGGCCCGACGAGGAATTCGGTGGCTCTGTCGAATAGAATGTCCCTGGGATCCCCCTCGAATTGTGCCGCTCTCCAAAGAAAACCTTCTAATTGCTGCGGGAACGGCTGCGCCCGCCCCGCAGCCCCGAACATGGCATTCGCGCTTGCCCGGCTACGGGCATTGCCAAAAACCGCAGAGCCGCCCGCGATAGTCTCCGGTGACGGCATCAAGAATGTGAAAATCCACCTGATGATGCGCGACGCCCCGGTAGTGCGTATCTAGCAGGAACGACAGCCCGCGGCTCATCGCGTTTTTGAGTCGCTTCAGGTCCGATAGGCCTGTTAGCCAGACCGCAAGATCCAAATCGACACATTCATGCAGGACCTCGATTCGTTGCCGGCGAGACTGGCTGAACCGCGGCACTTCCATTTTCAATGGCTGGGCGACCGCTCCGAACGCAGCCACTCTTTCAACCTCCGGCAATTCCCGCATCGCAATCGCGACTGACTGCGCGGCCCAGCGGAGCAGACACTGCCCGCGAAGCGCAAAGGAATTCTGTTGATCGATGTCCTCTTCCGAAGGTGGCGCGAAGTCCTATTGGAAGGGGCTCTCGTCGCCCCGCCCGATCTCTTCGATCAAAACCAGTTCCGGGATGTCCGGACTATCGGGCCAGGAATAATTAAGGTTTCGCAGTTTTGGAGGGACTAGCGGCCTGTACACGCGATCCGAACTTCTTTTCGTAGAGATCCCGCACCCACACACGAACCGGCGCTTTCCATTTCTGGGAGGGAGAGGGAATGTTCTTAATCAGGCCCTTCGGCTGAAAGCCAAGTTCCTTAGCCATGCGGAGGTCTTCGTCCGACAACCCGCAACGCCGCCGCGCTTCCTCCCACTCGCTTTGATTCCTTTGATTCACGGTCTCCGGCTATTCCGTCAATGAAGTTCAGAACGGAACGTCGTCGTCGCTAATACCGGGCTCGAATGGGGATCCGCCCACTGGAGCCGATGCGGCCGCGCCGCCTCCCATAGGATCGCTCTGCGGTCGAGGTGCCGCTGAACGAGGCTGGGAAACCATGCGCGGTTCCTGACTATATCCGCCAGTGTCCGTGGGTCCGCCGCCCTCTTCGCGACCGCCGAGCAGGATGACATCGTCGGCAACCACATCCGTCGCATACTTCTTTTGCCCGTCCTTGTCCTCGTAACTTCGCGTCTGCAAACGGCCTTCGATATAGACCTGCTTGCCCTTCGTCAGATACGGGGCGACGTTCTCCGAACGCCACAACGAAATGTTGTGCCAGTCGGTCTCTTCCTTCCACTCGCCGGACTGCTGATCCTTCCAGCGGCGGCTCGTGGCCACGGAAAAACGGGTCAAACTCTGACCTGAAGGTGTAAACTTTGTTTCCGCATCCTTGCCGAGACGCCCGACTAGGATCACTTTATTAACGCTACGGGAAGCCATACAATCTGCACTCTAGCACATGGCTACGGGTTTAATTGGTACTCCCAGCCAAGTCCTATGCAAAAAATAAGGTGAAACACCATTCCATCTGGTTTGGATCTGATAGATAATTACAGCTACCCACACCCCGACCAGCCTTCGGGGTACCTATTTCTCTTTTCGAGGGCAGAGCACCATGGGAAAACCCCAATTGCTTGTCAACATCGGCGTTCACGTTTCCCTCCTCTGCGGGATACTGACCGGTCTGTCCGGCAACGCGAGCGGCCAATTGATCATGACGGGCACGGGCGGAATGGTCCGATTATTCGGCACCGATCAGGCGATTCTGGAGGTCCCCGAACCGCGGAAAGATCTGCCTTGCTTAGTGAATCCGACCAAGACAGCCCAGGTTGGATTCGACCTGAAGTTCCATGGCGGATACGAGGTCTCCGTCCCCATGAAGGAACTCGCCGGGCAGGAAAACCTGCTTACCATCATCTTTCGCGTGACGCCCGCGAACAGCGAGGGGGATCCCACGTATTTCATACAGCGGATCAAAGTGCCGGAAATCGATGAAGATTCGAAAGGCGAAGCCTCCTTTTACGGCGCGTTCGACGTGGGCGAGGGAAAGTACAAGGTCGATTGGCTGATGCGAGACCGCGCCGAGCGGGTTTGCTCCAACTATTGGGACCTGGAAGCACAACTCTCCGATAAGGATACACAAATGGCCCTCGCGATCGGCGCGAGCGCGATTCGCCAATCGGAAACCGAATACTTCCGGCAGGAACCGCCGGTGCAGCGTGAAAACGATCCGACGACGGTAAAGATCCTTCTGAACTATGCGCCGCAGAATCCCCGGAGTTCGGTAATGCGGCCGATCGACACTTCCGCGTTGGTATCGATCCTCCGCAACCTCTCGCGCGACCCGCGCGTTACGCGCTTCTCGCTGGTCGCCTTCTGTATGCAGGAACAGAAAATTCTTTACCGCCAGGACAACGCGGAGAAAATCGACTTTCCGGCGCTGGGCGAGGCGCTTGCTAAAATTCAGCTTGGGCGGGTGGACGTGGCGCGATTGGCGGACAAGCGATCGGATATCCGGTTCATCACCGAATTGATCCGTAACGAGTTGAGTATTACGGAACCGCCTGACGCCTTTATTTTCGCCGGACCTAAGGTGATGTTGGAACACAACATCGAAAGCGAGGCCTTGAAGGAGATTGGCAGCTTGGAAGCGCCGGTCTTTTACATGAATTACAATCTCTTTCCTCACGCGGTACCCTGGCGCGATACCATCGGGAACGCTGTAAAATATTTTAAGGGGTTGGAGTATACGATTTCGCGTCCGCGCGATTTATGGTCGGCGACCACGGAAGTCGTCGGACGGATACAAAAATCCCGTCTGGCCCGAACTGGTCAGAACGCAAAGTCGAATTGATACGTCGCACTGATATAGGAACTCGCTGTCCGCCATGACTTTCACCACTTCGTTACTCGTTGCCTTTTCCGCTTTACCCGTGATGGCTCAACCGATTGGCCAGCGAATGGCTCCATATGTGCCATCGCCGCAGGAGGTTATCGACCGGATGCTGGAGGTGGCGCAGGCGCGGCAAGGCGACACGGTGGTCGATCTGGGTTGTGGCGACGGGCGAATCCTGATCACCGCTGTCCAGAAGTTCAAAGCCAAGGCGATTGGAATAGAAATCGACCCGAAGATCGCGGCGCAGGCGAGCGACACGATTTTGAAGCTTGGTTTACAAAACAAGGCGCGGGTCGTTCGCGCCGATGTCTTCGACGCCGACCTGTCGCAGGCTGACGTGGTGACGCTCTACCTAACGACGAGCTTCAACGAAAAACTTCGGCCGAAGTTTGAAAAGTCGCTCCGTCCGGGGACGCGCGTGGTTTCTCATGACTATGGGATCCGCGGCTGGAATCCGGTGGAAGTGGAGGAGGTTTTCGTCCATGGCCGCCGGCACCGCATTTTCCTCTATGTGGTTGAAGGCAAGAAGAACTGATCCGGGCCGGGCTGTGTTACGGTAGACCTTCGGATGCCTGAATTTGACGTTGTCGGGGTGGGCCTTAACGCCACCGATACTTTGATCCTTGTTCCCCGCTTCCCGGCCTATGCCGGCAAGGAGCCGTTCGTGGACGAGATGTATAGCCCAGGCGGACAGGTAGCGAGCGCGATGGTGGCATGCGCCAAACTCGGCTTGCGGACGAAATACATCGGCACCGTGGGGGACGACGAGCGCGGGCGAATTCAGATCGACAGTTTGCAAGGGACCGGCATCAACCTGGACCATGTGCAGATCCGCGAAGGCTGTGCGAACCAGTCGGCCTATATTGTTATCGACCAATCGACGGGCGAACGGACGGTGCTGTGGCGCCGTTCAGACTGTCTACGGCTGGAACCCGATGAGATCACGCCGGAAATGATCGTCTGCGCGCGCCTGCTGCATATTGACGGGCACGACACGGCCGCAGTGGGCCGCGCGGCGGCGATTGCGCGTCAGCACAGCATTCCGGTGACCGTGGACGTTGACACCGTTTACCATGGGTTCGACAAAGTTCTTCCGAACGTGGACTACCTGATCACCAGTTCCGAATTCCCGGTGCGCTGGACGGGCGAAGGTGATCCGTTTCGCGCACTCATTCTGATTCAGGAAGAGTATGGGATGAAGGTAGCCGCCATGACGCTGGGTTCGTTTGGCTCCATTGCCCGGATGGACGGCAAATTCTGCTACTCACCTGCGTTCGTGGTGAACTGCGTCGATACGACCGGCGCGGGTGACGTTTTCCACGGCGCCTATTGCTACGGCGTGCTGCAAGGTCTAAGCATTCGGGACACCCTGGACCTCTCCAACGCCATGGCGGCGCTGAACTGCACCGCCATCGGAGCCCGGGGCGGCATTCAGGATCTGAACGCCGCCAAAGCGCTGATGGCCCGTGCCGAGCGCCGGACCAACCGCGACTTTGAAAAACGCGCCTTATGATCCCTTTACGCGACACACAGCCGAGTTACACGTTTCCGTTTGTGACGGTCGCGATCATTGTGCTGAACGCGCTCGCGTTTCTGTATGAGTTCCTGATGGACCCGTACGAGCTGAATTTTTTCATCGCCCATTATGGCGTGATTCCGATGCGATTTCAGTGGATGGACGTGTTGACGAGTATCTTCCTGCACGGCGGGTGGATGCACCTGATTGGGAACATGTGGTTCCTGTGGATCTACGGCGATAACGTGGAAGACATACTGGGCCATGCCCCGTATCTGGTATTTTATCTCCTGTGTGGATTGGCGGCGACGATGGTGCATGTGTTGTTTAACGGCGATTCGCGGGTGCCGACGATTGGCGCCAGCGGGGCGATTGCGGGCGTGATGGGCGCGTATGTCGTGAAGTTTCCGCACTCAAAGATTACGACGCTGGTGCCGATCGTCGTTTTCATCACCACGATGGAAATTCCGGCCTATATCATTCTGCTCTACTGGTTCGTTATTCAGTTCTTCAGCGGGGTCGGCTCGGTGGGCCATTCGCACTTGTCGCAGGGCGGCGTGGCGTGGTTCGCGCATATCGGCGGGTTTCTGGCGGGAATCGCGCTGATTCTGGTCATGCGTACTCAGGAGCGATTTAGCCACCGCCCCGACATGCGATGGTGACTGTTCAGTTCTATACGCGACGCGGGTGCCACTTGTGCGAGGTAGCTGCAGCGGCGTTGCGAGTCGAACAGGCGCGGACGCCGTTTACTCTGGTCGTTTTCGATATTGACGTAGATCCGGAGTTGCGGGAATTATATGATCTGCTGGTACCGGTGACGGTGTTGCCTAACGGGGAAGAGGTGCACTATCGCGTTGACGTTTCGCGGCTGCGGGCTGGAATCGCTACATCGTAAAGGTGTGGTGAATGTAGTAGAAGTACGGGTTGCGGTTCGGCGTCGTACCGCGGAAGAAGGTCCCGTTGGCGTATGCGCCCACTCCGCCGCCCAGCGTCAGGAATTTCCGGTAGGTCCAGTTCATGTAGCAATCTACTTCCTGGCCGGCCCAGCGGCTGGCGCGCCCGGTGGCATCTCGCGCGATCAACCGGTTCTGCGTGTTGAAAACGCCTACGCGTGTGTCAACGAGCCAGTTGGCGTTGTACATGAAATTCACGGCCAGTGTTTTCAGCGGCCGCCAGATTCCAAACGCTCTGGTGTTGTGCAGATTCCGCCAGGCGAACAGATCCTCGTGACCGAGCTTGTCGTGAATCGCCGGATACATTTGATCGAATCCCGATGAGGCGAACTTATATTCTAACGATAGGTCGATGGTTCGTATCTTCCGGGCAAAATTGACGGCCAACGCACCCTCCGTGGTCGTCACAGCGTCGCGTTTGACGCGCTCCGTCACCGGCTCGATCGTCAATTTGAACTTACCCAACGGCGCCATCAGCCTGCCGCCCGTAATCACGCTTTCGAGCGTGCCGGGTTGCCGGTGGTGAAGCACATACAGCTCCGCCCATTTGCCGAATGTATTGTAAGTGCCGTATAAGCGTTCGCGGAAAATCGGCTTGTTGAGCCGGTTGATATCGATGAATGTCGGAGCTACGAAAAGGAACTCCCACACCGCCTGCTTCGTCTTCCATTGGGCGCGGGCCATGTCGTAGGTCCGGGCGAGATTGGCCCACTGCGGCGAGCCGATGAAGCGAGTATCGCCGTAACTAAGCGTGGATCGTCCCGCCCGCATGGCGAAGCCGGTTTTTCGTTTGCCGAAAAGATCGATATAGGCTTCGTACAGGTCCGTTCCGTCGCGCAGCGAGTTGGGGGCATTGGGGCCATATAGCGGCGCGCGCGTGTCCTGTCCGATAACGCGGACTTCGATATCGTCATTGGGCTTATAAGAAAAGCCCAATCGTTGGCGCAGCAATGCCACGTCGTAATCCGGCGTAGTGCCGAACCCCACATTAATGCGATCTTCAAAGCGGATCCGCGACTCACCGATGAGTTGGACGCGGCCGTCAAGAAACATATTGGGCTCCGCGCCGCGAAGCGCCGCGGCGAGGAGGGTGAACAAGACGAATTGCCGCACGAACTATCCCTGCTTTAACGGCGTCACCGGATCGATAAACGGCCAGACGAAGGCGCCGCAAAGATAGACGCCGGCCATAACCGTGAGTACCTGGTTCCAGTCGTTGGCAGTATAGAGCAGGATGTACGGGGCGATCACCGGGGCGGCCAATCCGGCGAAGTTGCCCATCATGTTCATGGATCCCGAAAGGGTGCCCGCGTACTTCCCGCCGACGTCCATGCAGGCGCCCCAGGCGTTGGGCATCACCAGGTCGTTGCAGAAACTCGCCAGTCCCATCGCGATCATGGCCGCAAGCGGAGACGCCGTCAGCGTCACCGAGTACATCAGAATGGCAGCACCGGCAAAGCCGACCGTCGCCACGGCGCGGCGCGCGGTTATCGTGCTGCCAATCCGCCGGGCAAGAATGGGCGAAAAATGGCCCGAGAAGAGTGAGCCCAATCCGCCAAAGAAGAGGGGGAACGCGCCGAGGAAGGCAAGCTCCCCATCGCCCACCTTCCAATGCTCCTGCAGGTAAGTTGGCAGCCAGGTAATGTAAAAATACCAGGGATAGGAAAGCAGGAAATACTGCACCCACAGGCCCCAGACGCTGCCGCTGGAAACGAGTTTGCCCCATGGGACATCGCCATGGCTTTCCGCCTTTTCGGCCGACGCGGAGATGATCTTCAACTCTTCTTTATTAACCGAGGGATGATCGGCGGGATTGTCCCGATACCAGCGGTAGAAGGCCACAGCCCAAATAACGCCAATCGCGCCAAACAAACCAAAGGCGGTGCGCCAGTCCATCAGCTTGAAAACCGCGATTACCAGGAAACCGGTTACGGCGCCGCCCCAGCGGGCCGAAAGCCATGTAATGCCCTGCGCGCGAACCTGCTCATCCTTTGGAAGCCAAGTTGTATAGGCCTTAGTGATGTTTGGAAAGCAGCCCGCCTCCCCTGCGCCGAACAGCAGGCGGGCGGCGAACATCGACCAGAAATTCCACATCCACCCCGTGGCCGCGGTGAAGAAACTCCACCATAGAACAATCCGCATCAGCACCTTACGGGCGCCAATTTTGTCTCCCAGCCAGCCTCCGGGAATCTCAAATGCCGCATATGCACCGGAAAAAGCAAGAAATATCCAGCCCATATCGGTCTTTGAAAAGTTCAGATCCCGCGAGATGTGAGGCGCCGCGTAGGAAATGGCGACGCGGTCGATGTAGGACAGAATCGCCAGCGTGACGGCGAAGACAATGACAAGATGGCGCGAATTGGTCGGCTGCATGGATTCCTTATGAATTCCCCGGCGGTTCTAACTCTCGTTCCAACCAATCCAGATACGCGGGCAGACCATCGACGACCGGTATCGCGATCGCTTCCGGAACTTCGTAACTGTGGATGCTCGCCAGCCGCTCCTGCAGCCGGCTGAGTAGATCCCGGCGGCTCTTCACCACCAGCATCGCCTCATTGCCTTCGTGAACTTTCCCTTGCCATTGGTAGATGCTCACAATATCACTAATCACGTTCACGCAGGCGGCCAACCGTTCCTCGACCAGGACTTTGGCGATGCGTTTTCCCTCCTCCGGCGAGGCGCATGTTGAAAAGACAATTACTTTATCTGTCATGAAGTCTGGATTTTGGAGCAAAAGGAGATTATAAACAAAGGTGAGGCAAAGTGTTCGTGCAAGCAGGTAAAAACTTGAACTGGAAACGATTGATGGCGATTATGGCAACGGGAGTGTTGTCGGTGTACACCATTGCAACGCTGCAGGGGCCGCATGGAATTGGCGCGCTGCGCTTGCAGATTGCCAGGATCCAGGAACTGCATTCGCAGCAGGGAAATCTGTCGAAAGATGTGACGGAGAAAAAGAAACGCGTCGAGTCGCTGGAGCGGGGCCAGAACATCGATATGGAGATGCGGCGGTTCGGCCGGACTTTGCCGGACGAGGTGGAGTATAAAGTGGCAGAGCCGAAAGTGGATGCGCCTGCTGAAGACGCCGGGTTGGGTCCGAATTAGGAGACTATCACCGTTAAATATCCCGGTTGCCGCCGTTCTCTCTTCGGCGGACGATTCTGCCGTCGTCTGCTTATCCGGCGCCCGGGACGGCGCGGCAGCGCAGCCGCGGAGCCTTTGAGGTCCATCTTCATCCGGGGCGAACGGCTCGCCATTTTCGCGAGACCGCTGAATAACTAAGAACTTTCACGGTTGTGCCGAAACGTATTCATAGGACAGACGATGACCGTGAAGAGCGGGATTATGATCGGCGCCGGGGTAGTGCTGGCGGTGACCGCGGGGGTGGCGGCATGGCGGCTGCACGTTTATCAGCCGCCGGAACGGGTGCTACGGATTGGAACGTGGCCGGGGTCGCCATTTGAGACTATTCGGCCTGACGGGACGATGACGGGGTTAGGGCCGGATGTAGTGAGTGAGGCGGCGCGGCGGTTGGGAATTCGTTTGCAGTGGGTGATTCCGAAGCAGGGGCCGGAGGAGTTATTGCCGGGCGGGGCGCTGGAGTTGTGGGGTTCGATGTCGGTGACGCCGCAGCGACTGGCGGCATTCTTCCTGACGCGGCCGTGGGCGGAGAGTCACTCTGGGTTGGTGTCATTGGCGGCGACTTCATTGGCGGTCCAGCCCATGATTGGCGTTGTAGAAACGCCGATACCCGAAGGAATGCTCCGGGAGGCGCGGCCAATGGCAACGGTGAGGACTTTTCCGGATCGCACCCGCCTACTCGATGCGTTATGCCAGGGCGAAGTGGGGTCGATATTTGTAGATCAGCGTTCTTTTGTGGCGCAATCGATGACGCGGAGCCCGGCTTGCCAGGGAGCGGCGTTCACGGTGGAGTTTCTGCCGCATACGCAGTTGGAGATCGCCACCGGGGCGGCTCCGGGTTTTGAAAGAGACGCGAGGGCGATACGCAATGAGATTGACCGGATGACGATGGATGGGACGGTGGGCCGCATTGCGGCGCATTACGCGATCGGGTTGGGCAGCACGGATTGGATGTTGAAATTGAGCGAGGCAGAGCGGCGGCAGGACCTGTTGTGGGTGGGCATTGGGCTGGCGTCGCTCGTGGTTCTGTTGACATCCTGGCAAGTGCGGCGTGTGCGGGGGGCGCGTCTGGAAGCCGAACGGGCCAATCGGGCAAAGACCGAGTTTTTGGCGACGATGAGCCACGAAATAAGGACGCCGATGAATGGCGTAATCGGGCTTACGAATCTGTTGTTGGAGACATCGTTGAGCGCGGATCAAAGGGATATGGGCGAATCGATCTCCAACTCGGCGCAATCGCTGATGGGGATTCTGAACGATATTCTCGATTTTTCGAAGATAGAATCGGGCGGGCTGACGCTGGAGGCGGTTCCGTTCGATGTGGCGGTATTGACACGGCAGGTGGTGGATGGGTTCGCGGGTATGGCGGCGGAAAAGGGTATTGAGCTCACGGGGGAGACGGACGCGCGATGGGTGGTGGGCGATCCAGGACGGCTGCGGCAGATCCTGACGAATCTGGTGGGGAACGCCATTAAATTCACAGAACGGGGCAGCGTGCGGGCGAGATGGGAGGCGGTTAGCCAGGAAGGCGATTGCGTCGTTTTGCGCGGTTCGGTTAGCGATACCGGCGTGGGAATCCCGGGGGACAAGACGGAGATGGTGTTTGAGCGCTTCCGGCAGGCGGATGCCTCGACGACGCGCCGATTCGGGGGAACGGGATTGGGATTGGCGATTTCGAAGCTCCTGGTGCTGGCGATGGGCGGGCGGATCGGGGTGTCGAGCAAGGTGGGGATCGGGTCGACGTTTTGGTTTGAATTGACGCTGCCGCTGGGATGCGAGCCGGCGGCGGAGGCGGCGCTGCGGCCGGCGCTGGAACCAATCCGGTTCGACCGGACGCCGCGCGTGCTGGTGGTGGAGGACAATCCCGTGAACCGGAAGGTGGCGGAGCGGACATTGATCCGATTGGGCTGCCAAGTGGTACTGGCGGGCAACGGATTGGAGGCGTTGGCACGATTCGACGAGGGCGGATTCGACATGGTATTCATGGACTGCCTGATGCCGGAGATGGATGGCTACGGCGCGACGCTTGAGATCCGGCGGCGGGAGAGCGGCGGGCGGCGGACCCCGGTGATTGCGATGACGGCGAGCGTTTTGGAAGAAGAGCGGCGGCGGTGTGAGGAGTGCGGGATGGACGATTTTCTGCCAAAGCCGTGGCGGCCGGAGCAACTGCGGGAGACGGTCTTGCGGTGGTATCCGGTAGCGGCGCTAGCGGCTGTTCCGGGCGAGGCCCGGCCACACCAGCTTGACTAATTCCCGCGGAAAATCCGGGGGGATGGCCGAGCTGGCGAGATAGCGCGCGTAGAAGGCGCCGACCAGGAGGTTGACGGCGGCGTCCAGATTGGCGCCCCGGCGGAGTTCGCCGTTTTTCCGGGCGCGTTCGAGTATGACGCGCAGCATTTGGCGGCGGGGGCTAACGAGGCGTTCCCGGAAAAGCGCTAACAATTCCGGTGTGTGGACCTCTTCGGCAAGGACGGTGCCGATAAGGGACATACCGTTGGGGCGGAGAAGGGATCGGCTGAAATTTTCGAGCGTAGCGGTGAGATCGCCCGGGGTCGTGCCAGTGTTGACGGGAGTTTCGGCCATTTGGAAGGTACGAAGGGCGGCCGTGGCAAGGTCCGCTTTGCCGGGCCAGCGACGGTAGATGGTGGGTTTGCTGACGCCGGCCGCGATGGCGATGTTATCGAGCGACATGCGGTTGTAACCCTCTTCGGCGAGATGGCGGAGGGTGACATCGAGAATGCGGCGTTCCGTATCCGGATCGCGGGGCCGGCCGGCCGATTTTTCCAACGATTTTCTTGCGACCACTTAACTAGTTTGACGATCTATAACGATACGATACAGTATCGTAATGCAAGTACGGACAAGGAGCGGAAATGAAGATTGGAATTATTGGTTCGGGTAATGTCGGCGGGATGCTGGGCACACGGTGGGCGGGGACTGGGCATGAGGTGGTCTTCGCGTTGCGCCATCCGGAATCGGCGGAGATGCGGGCGCTGGCGGAACGGGCTGGGGGCGGCGCGCGGGCGGCGACGGCCCTTGAGGCGGCTTTGTCGAGTGATGTGATTCTATTGGCGACGCCATGGCCCGCGACGCGCGAGGCGGTTGGCGGGGAAAGTTTTGATAGACGCGACGAATCCGCTGTTGCCGGGGCTGACCGGGTTGGAGATTGGGACGGCGACTTCCGGCGCGGAGCAGGTGGCGGCGTGGACGCGGGGGGCGCGCGTGGTGAAGGCGTTCAACACGGTGGGGGCCAACGTGATGGCCGATCCTTCGTTCGGGGGAGTGAAGCCGGTAATGTTCTATTGCGGCGATGACAAAGCGGCGAAAGCGCAGGTGGCGGAATTGGCGGCCTCGATCGGGTTTGACGCGCGGGACGCGGGACCGTTGACCCAGGCGAGGCTGTTGGAGCCGTTTGCGTTGTTGTGGATCTCATTGGCGTTGGTACATGGTTATGTACTCGGAATTGGATTTCAGCTTTTGGAAAGGGTTGAGAAATGAGCTTGAAAGATACGAACACGGTGAATCCGCGCGCCGCCAAGCGGGTGGCGATGGTGATTGCGAATCCGGCGGTTTCAACCGTGACCGGATGGCCAGTGGGGTTTTGGTGGAGCGAGTTGACCCACCCGTATTTCGCGTTTACCGAGGCCGGATACGAAGTGGAGATATTCAGCCCGGAAGGCGGCAAATGCGAAGCGGATGCGATGAGCGATCCGCGGGACGCGAGCGGGTATTCGGCAGGCGATTTGATCAGCATGGGGTTCATTGCGACGCCGCGGTTGGCGGAAATGGTGGAATCGACTGCGCCGGTCGCGGCGTCGGACATGTCCCGATTCGACGCGATCGTGGTGGCGGGTAGACAAGCGCCGATGTTCAATTTTGAGGGGGCCGTCGGCCTGCTGGAGAAATTTGTTTCGTTCTACGAAGCGGGGAAAGTGGCGGCGGCGCTGTGCCATGGAGTGGCGATCCTGCGTTATGCGCGGCTATCGAACGGCGAATTGTTGGCGCGCGGAAAGACCGTGACGGGATTCGCAAATGTGGAGGAAGACTTTGCCGACGAGGCTGTTTGGGGCATGGGCTACCTGCCGCGGGACAAGCATTTGATGCCTTGGCGGATTGAGGATGCGCTGAAGCAGGCAGGGGCGAACTACATTCAGGCCGGGCTGTGGCGCGGGTTTGCGTATCGCGACGGAAACCTGATTACCGGGCAGCAAAACTTCTCCGGGACCGAAACGGCGGCGTTAGTGATTCGCGCGCTGGGGGAATAAGCAGGTGAACTCGAGGGCGGCGATAGCGCCGATTTTCCGTTGGCCATCCGGGCCAAGATGCGTGCGGTCCGGCTTTCCGCCGGCGGTGCGCGCGCCGAGCGAATCGCTGGCTTCGGGGCCGATGTTCTCGCCTAGCCCTTTCGTGAGCGTGTAGAGGTCGATGAGCGACGAAGGGGACGAGGCAATCGGCTTTGATCTTGTTGTCTGCGGTGAAGTTGCGGCGGACGATGGAGGTGACCAGAACCGGCACGGCGCCGGCGGCGCGGGCATCGGTTAGATACTGGATGAGGTTTTGGCGGTAGGTGGTGGCGGGGACGGTTTCGCGTTCGGGGCCTTTTCCGGGACAGTCGTTGTGACCGAACTGGATGAGGATGTAATTTGCCGTGCCGGCGAGCGCGGGTTTCCAGGCGCCCTCGTCACGGAAACTCTTTGAACTGCGGCCGTTGCGGGCGAGGTTTCTCACTTCGGCCTTTCCGTGGAGGGCGGCGCGGAAGCCGGGCCCCCAGCCGCCGCCTTCGGCGACAGTGGAATCGCCGAGGAGCGTGATTTGGGTTTGGGCGAAGCGGAGGCGTTATCGTTTAACCGGTTTGAGGATCACCGCTTCCAGATTCATGGCGGCAGCCCCGCTGGGGGCGTTTGACTGTACTTGCAGCGTCTGTTCGCCGGCCTTAAGTTGTATTGCGCCGATGGCGAATTCCTGGAAGACTTGCGGATCGCCCGTAACGTCAGTTTTGCCAGAGAGGACTGTGTCCCCGACCTTAATAAGGAAGGGCAGATCCTTGCTGGTGCGCGGGGCGGCGTAGCGGAGCGACACCCGATAGCGGCCAGCGTTAGGGACAAGGACCTTCCAGGCCGGTACGTCTTCGGACCGGGTCCAGCGGGTAAAGTAAACGTGGCCAAAGATGTTCTCGGTTTTGAGGCGTTGGCCTAAGTTCGATTCGACTTCGGCGGCCGCGGCGGACAGGGTCAAAACGCCTTCTTCATTGGGCTTTTCGAAATAGGGATTGGCTTGCGGCGTGCCATCGAGTTGGAGTGCAATGACAGAAGCTGTGTCATCGGGGGCTTGGGCGGGCAAGCTGATCACAATGTCATCGCCGTCGCGAGCGGTGGTAATGTTTGCCGTGCGGTCGGCCAGCAGGTACGCCTTGTGGACTAAATTGTTCAGTCCAGGAACGCGCAGCTTGCCATCTTTCGGCCAGTTGAAAACGTGAAGGTAAAGTGTGGAGCCTTTGACTGTGGCGCGGCCATAAAAGGGCAGCCGGGCGAATGGCGAGGCGGTTGTCTCGTAAATGGCGTCCGAATTAACGTCCATCCAGCGGCCAATAGATTGCAGCCGCTCAACGAATTCCGGCTGAATGGTCCCATCCGGGCGCGGGCCGACATTCAGGAGAAGATTGCCGCCTTTGCTGACGACTTCGATCAACATGCGGATGAGATCACGGTCGGTCTTGAAGTCGGTTTCGTACTTGTTGTAGCCCCAGCTATCGGTGTTGATGGTGACGCAGCTTTCCCATAAAACCGGTTTGCCATCGGGTCCGGTGACGCCGGTGGCGGGGACAAACTGTTCGGGCGTGCCGAAGTCGGCCTTGTTGCCCGCGCGGCGGTTATAGAGCCGATCGTTGATGAGCGTGTTGGGCTGGATGGAGCGGATGAAATCGTAGATGCCGTCGGCGTTAATCTCTTCGGGCTTGTGTTCCCATTCACCGTCGAACCAGATCATGGAGACGTCGCCGTAGTTGGTGAGCAACTCACGAAGTTGGGCCTTCATGTAGTCGAGGTAGCGGGGCATGTCGCCGCCCTCCTCGTAAGTCTTGGGGTGTTCCCAGGCGCGAAGCGGACGATAGTCCGGATGCTTCCAATCCATGATTGAGTGATAAAAGCCGAGGCGAAGGCCGGAGCGTTGCGCGGCATCGGCGAGTTGTTTCAACGGGTCGCCGGCGTAGGGGGTGATCTCCATGTCGTACTCGCTGACGCGGCTGCGGTAGATGGAAAAGCCGTCGTGATGTTTGGATGTGATGACGACATACTTGGCCCCGGCGGAGCGGAAAAGATTAGTCCACTCGGCGGCGTTGAAGTTGACGGGGTTAAACTCGCGTGCGAATTTGTCGTATTCGGCTTGCGGGATTTGAAGTTTGTGGCGAGCCCATTCGTGGCGGCCGATGACGGAGTAGGGGCCCCAGTGGACGAAAATGCCGAACTTCGAATCGCGGAACCAGCGGGTCCGTTCGGAGTCCGGGATGGGAGCCGTGCGCGGCTGGGCGAGGACCGGGAGGGCCGCGAGGAGGAGGCAGAGAAGGGAAACGGCGCTCATATCGTTATTAAATAACAGATTTGGGCATGGCGATAACCTGCCCGGCGCCTGAACCCTGGACGTTCATCTGCATGGACTGGAGGGAACGGAGCATAGAGGAGAGTTCGGGCCAGTCGGTGTCGATGAGGGACGCAGTGGATTCGAGCATCTTTCGACTGAGCAGGCTGACGAAAAGGGACACGAGTTCCGGGTCGCGCCAGCCGCGGCCGACCTCCTCTTCGAGGACGCTCGTGGCCTCCTCGACGGAAAAGGCGCGTTTGTAGGTTCGTTCGGTGATGAGGGCGTCAAAAATGTCGACAATCTGGAGGATGCGCGCGAGGAGCGGAATGTTTTCGCCGGATTGACCATCGGGGTAGCCCGAGCCGTCCCACTTTTCGTGGTGGGAACGAATGATGGGCAATACCGGGGCGAGACTCTTCATAGGACGGCAAATTTGCTCTCCGCGGGTGGTGTGCTGCCTCATGACGACCCATTCGGCTTCGGTGAGGCGTTTGCTGCCGTGGAGAATGCTGTCGGGAATGGAAATTTTGCCGATGTCGTGGAGGAAGCCGCCGCGATAGAGGGCAACAAGTTCCGGGCGCGAAAGACCAAGCGCAACACCGAGGGCGACGCTGTAAGTGGCGAGTCGCTGGCAGTGTTCGGCGGTATAGGAGTCGCGGGCTTCGACGGCTTGGGCGAGGGCGAAGAGAATGGTCTCGGCTTCGTCCAGAGAATCGATCGCTGATTTGTGACGGAGGAGTGCGCGGACCCGGGCGCGGAGGACGGAGGGGTGGAGCGGTTTGGTTAGGTATTCATCGGCGCCGGCGTCAATGCCGAGCACTTCATGTTCAGCGCCCTGCATGCTGGTGATCATCAGAATAGGCAGGAGTTGGGTCTTGCGATTGCCCTTTAAGCGGCGGCAGAATTCGGGACCGCTGATGTCGGGCATCATCAGATCGAGGATCACGAGGTCGATGGCTTGGCGGTCGAGGATATCGAGCGCGGCGCGACCGGTGGCGGCTTCAAAGAACTCATACTGGCCGGCGGAGCGGAGCATGCCTTTCGCCAGACGGCGATTTATTTCAAGAGAGTCAACCAGGAGAAGCCGCCCGGAACGGCCGCCGTCCTGGAGCGGTTCGGCGGAAAGCCCAGCGGGGATGGCGGGAATCGCGGAAAGGGGAGATGGAACGGGGGGCGTTACGTGGGTGAAGTAGTGGGACAAACTGGCGTCAGACACAGTGGACAGAGCCTCTTTTGGTACTATCGACTTGAGAGGTCTGAACGTTTAGGCTCGCATTCCAGGAATTTAACCCTAGGAAAAATGGAGGTTCGCAAGATGCGAAATTGGATGATGCTGGCTCTCCTCGCAATGCCGTTGAGCGCGGAGCCGTTGACCAAAGGCGAGCGGGACCAAGCGATGAGCCACCTGCACGGCACCCGGAAAATGGTATTGGATTTGATCGCGCCGCTGAGCGAGGCGCAGTGGACATTCAAGGCGGGTCCGGAACGGTGGAGCATTGCCGAATGCGCCGAACACATCACGGAGACGGAGAATATGTTGCGCGGATTGATCCAGCAAAACGCGAAGAAGTTGCCGGTGGACGAGGCGAAGCGCACGGCGCAGGCCGCGCAGAAAGAGGCGAGCGCCAAGGCGGTGCTGACGGCGATGACGGACCGGTCGAAACCGGCGACGGCGCCTGGGGAGATCCGGCCGACGGGGCGATACGCGACGAAGGCGGCGCTGGTGGCGATGTTTAACACTCGCCGCGACGAAACCATTCGTTACATAGAGACCACCGATGACGACCTGCGCGGGCGCTTCATGAAGGCGGGCCCGACGGCCGAAAGGGACCTCTATGACATGATTCTGGTGATCAGCGGCCATTCGGAACGGCACCTGTTGCAGATGAAAGAAGTGACTGCGGCGCCGGGTTATCCGAAGTAGCAGCGGCTATAACTTCCGCGCGACAACCATCGTCACGTCGTCGGTAGGCGAGCACTCGCCGAGGAACGCTCGCAATTGGCGGGCGATTTCCATCAGTACTTCGTCGGCGGTCCGCCCCAGGCACGCGGCGGCAATCTGCCCGACGGCCTCTTCGCCGAACTCCTCATCCTTAATATTCGGGGCTTCGGAGACGCCGTCGCTATACATGACGAGAAGGTCGCCGCGCTCCAGGCGGGTGCGGCCCCCGGCGTAAGTGATGTTGGGCAGGATCCCGAGGACCGGCCCGCCAGCCGTCAACAGCTCAATACTGCCGGACTGGCGGACCACAACCGGAGCATTGTGCCCCGCGTTCGAGTACTCCATTTCACCAGTATTAGGATCGATGGCGGCAAAGAAGCCGGTGATGAATTTATTGTCCGGCGTGTTGGCCTTAATGGAGTGATTCAGGCGGCTGACCATCTTGGCGACGTCGGTTTGCAGTTCGCACAACGCATGCACGCGGGCTTGCAGGCTCGACATGAGCAACGACGCCGCCAAGCCTTTGCCGGAAACATCGGCGACGACGACAAGGATGCGCCCGTCGGCCATGGGGATGTAATCGAAATAATCGCCGCCGACGGAACGGCAGGGCAAGGAACGGCCAGAGAGTTCGAGGCCCGGCAGGACGGGCGGAGCTTGCGGAAACAGGCCGCGCTGAATGTCGGCGGCCTGTTCCAGATCATGGGCCAAGACGCGTTCGGCGTGCTCCACTTCCACGAGGCGGGCGTGCTCGATGCGGATGGCGGCGATGTTGGCGAAGACGGTCAACAGGCTCAAGGCTTCGGCGTCAAAGGGATGGAGGACGTTGGGCGTGTCGACATAGAGGATGCCAATGACCTGCGATTCGGTTTGCAGAGGAACGGCCATGAGGCTTTTGATCTTCTGCTGGACGATGGTTTGGGAGGCACGGAGAAGGGAATCGGCGGCGGCGTCCTGGACGAGGAGGGAGGCCCGCTCGCGCATGACTTTATCGCGCACGGCGGAGGAGACGCGGAAGCCGTCGCCCTTATGGGCACGGGTGATGAGTTCGCCGTTTTCCAGGGTCATGAGAATGCCGCGTTTGGCGCTGACGGCGTCGAGCGCGAGATTGAGAGTGATATCGAAGAGGCTCTCGATCGGTTTGAACGAGGCGAGTTCACGTCCGGCGCGAACAAGGGCGTCCATCCGCCGGTTGGCGCGTTCGAGTTCAAGCGATGGCGTGCCGACGGGCTTGGCTGAAAAGTTGGCCGAGTCCAGGCGAATGATAAACGTCGAATCGGGGCGCATGGGCACGCCGGCGTCATCTTCGACGAATTCCAGGGGGCTGGGCGCGGGTTTGGGTTGGGTGAGCTTGTGTACCTCGAACTCGAGGATCTGCCGGCCTGCGACAATCCGGTCACCGGGGTAGAGCCGATGCTCACGAATCAGACTATTGCCATTGACAGTCGTGCCGTTCTTGCTGCCGAGATCGCGGACAACCCAGGCGCCGGCGGTCCATTCAAAAGCGCAATGCTGGCGGGATAACATGGTGTCGGCGGGCATGGGGAGACTCACTACTTCAGAGCGTCCCATGATAAATGGAGATGCGTCCAGGCGGACCGGCCGCGATTCTCCTTCGGGGCCAATCAGCAAGATCTCAGTTTCGACAAATTCCGGCATACGGCGAAGCTATACTGTGAAAGTATCTCATGAAGACACAGGGAACTTGCTAAGCGGCGTGACCTTGCCAATGAGAGGGATTTGGAGAAGATAAATGAGCGCAACTATAAACAAGCGGCAAAACGGCGATGTGTGCCTTTTGGATGTGAGCGGAAAGATCACGTTGGGCGATGGCTCCGTGGTGGTCCGCGAGGCAGTGAAAAAGCTGGTGGCTGACGGGACCAAGAAGATTGTCCTGAACCTCGGCGACGTAACGTACATCGATAGCTCGGGCATCGGGGAACTGGTGTCGGCTTTCACGTCGGTTTCAAACACCGGCGGCAACCTGAAACTTCTGAACCTGACAAAGCGTGTGCAGGATTTGCTTCAGATTACGAAGCTGTACACGGTTTTCGAAGTGTTTAACGACGAACCGAGTGCGGTTGCCAGCTTTTAGATTGGTGAGTTCCTTACTCATGCCGCAGCGCGTCAAGCGGATCGAGGCGGGAGGCGCGGCGTGCCGGGATAAGGCACGCCGCGAGGCCCGCGGTGAAAAGTGTTAGGCCGACGACGCCGAAAGTAATCGGATCCGACGGGGACACTTTTAGGAGCAGACTCTCCATGAGGCGGCAAATGAAAAAAGCCGCGGTAAGGCCGATGGCCATGCCGATGCCGATTTGCATCAGGCCGCGGTTAAGCACCATCCGAACGATAGTGCCGGCGCCCGCGCCCAGGGCGAGACGAACGCCGATTTCGCGCGTCCGCTCACTGGTTGCATGGGCGATAACGGCGTAGATGCCAACGGCGGCCATGCCCAAAGCGATGACGGCGAAGACGAAAAAGAGCGTGCCGAAAACGCGTAGATGCCAACGGTTGCGTTGGAGACTCTCTTCGAGTGTTTGGACATCGAAGAGAGGGAGTTCGCCATCCAGTTGCTGGACCTCGCGGCGCACGGCGGAGGACAACGCGGTGGCGTTGCCCGCGGTGCGGATCAGGAGGGCCATGCCGCCATACCCTTGCCAGTTGTAGGGAACGGTGACGACGGGGCCTTGTTGGAGCCTGCCGGGATCGGACTGTCGAATGTCCGGTGCGATGCCAACGATGGTCATCCATTCCCGCGCCTTCCGTTTTTCATCGAAGAAGCGAACTTTTTGGCCCAGCGGGTCCTGGCGCGGGAAGAACTTGGCGGCAAACTCGCGGCTGACGATGACGGACTCTTTGCCGGCAAGCCCGTCGGAGTTTTCAAAATCGCGGCCCTGGATTAGATTCAGACCGAGGAGGCGGTAGTAGCCGGGGCTGGCAGTGATGGCGCTGGCAATGGGACGGCTTTCATGTTCTGGAATGGGCTGGCCAGCGATCTCGAAGCGTTCACCGGAAGCGCCGGAACCGGGGATATTGGAGGCGGTGGAGACACCTTGCACGCCGGGCGTGGAGGCCAAGAGGGGGAGGAGTTTGTCGAAAAACTGGCGGCGCGATTCGGGGGTCGCATAGCGGCTGCGGGGAAGATTCAGCCGGGCATGGAGAACTTGTTCACTTTGCATGCCGGCGAACTCCTCCTGTGCGATAAGGAAACTACGAATCATGAGGCCGGCGGCGCTGAGAAGAATAACGGCGAGGGTGAATTGGAACACGACCAGTGACGCCGAAAAGTAGCCGGTACGACGGCTGCCAGAGCTTTTCGAGCCTTCCTTCAACGCGCTATTGAGATCGACGCGCGTCGCCTGGATTGCGGGGACGAGACCGAAAAGTATGCCGGTGAAGATACTGAGAGCCGCGAAGTAGGCGAAGACAACGTAATCCATGTCGAACTGAACCCAATAAGGCTTACCGACATTCTGAACGGCCTTGGAGAAAGCCTCCACGGCGAACTGCGATAACGCCAGCCCGATGGCGCCGCCGAGTACGGCAAGCAGCACGCTTTCGACGAGGAGTTGGCGGAGAATTCGGCCGCGGCCAGCCCCCATAGCAACGCGAATAGCGATTTCTCGGCGGCGGCTGAGCGCCCGGCCGAGCAGCATGTTGGCGACGTTGGCGCAAGCGATCAAAAGCACGAAGCCGACGGCTCCCATCATCAGGCTGAACATCAGCCGGATGGGTCCGCCGTTCATCGCTTCGTGGAAGGTTTTTACGGTGATGCCGTGGTCTTTGTGGGAATCGGGGAACTGTTGCTGGAGACGGCGGGCAACGATTTCCAATTCTGCCTGCGCGGCTTGCCGCGTCCGTCCGGGCTTCAGCATGCCAATCATCATGAAGGCACGGTTATCGCGCTTCTCCAATTGGTCATTGGGGACGATGTTAAACCATACATCTTCGTTATTGGGAAACTTGAAACCCTCGGGCATAACGCCGATGATGACGGCGGTCTTATCGTTGGCGCGCACGGAGCGGCCGACAACGTTCGGATTTTTGCCGTAACGATCCTTCCACACGCCGTAGCCGATGATCATGAACGATTCGGCGCCGGCGCTTTCGTCGGCGGGAGTGAAGCCTCGGCCAAGAACGGGCTGCATGTGCAGCATTTCGAACAGGCCGCTGGTGATGCGGTCGCCGCGATAGCGTTCCGGCGGATTGCCGCTTTCACTGATGTCGACGGCGAAACCGGAGTACGCCTCCAAACCTTCAAAGGAGGTCGCGGCTTGGCGAAAGTCTCGGAGATCCGGGTAGGAAACGCTGATGTCGCCCTGGGTCTGCCGCGGCAAAGTCGCGGACACTATAACGATCCGCTCACCGCCAGGGAAGGCGAGCGGTTTGAAGAGAACGGCATTGACCAGCGTGAAGACGGTGGTGTTAGCACCGATGCCGAGAGCGAGCGTGCCGATGATCGCCGCCGAGAACCAGGGGTGCTGGCGAATCATGCGGAAGGCGTAACGGAGATCCTGGAGCATCGGAAGGTCAGACGATGCCTTCCGGCGAAATGTTCCCCGGAAGTTAACGCCGCTGCCACCAATGCGGTTTCTTGACCACAAGGGGCCTGTTCTTTTTGGAGCTGTACACGTTGGGTTTACGGTTAAACTTCTCCTTATCGCGAACGGAGGAGATGCTGGATTTCTTGCCGGCGGACCGTTTGGCGGGGGCCGCCGCCAGCGGGCCGAGGAACAGCAAAAGAAGGAGCGGAGTGGACCAAAGGTAGCGCATACTGTTTTGTAACGGCTGCCACGCCAACAAGCATTCTATCGGCCGGGGCAGCGAAAAACTTGAGAGTTCGAGATGCGATTTCTTGCTCTGTTGCTGGGTTTGCCGCTAACCGCGTTAGGGCAGGTACCGGTCATCGTCGACACCGACGCCGGCGCGGACGACCTTATCGCGCTGCTGTGGCTGATGCGTCAGCCGGATATCAGAATCGAAGCCGTGACGATCGCGCAGGGGCTGGCGCATCCGGCGGAAGGCGCGGAGTCCGTCCTGCGGCTGCTGGAGGCGGGCGGGCTGACGGCAATCCCGGTGTATGTGGGCATGGACCGGCCGGTTCAGGGAACGGGGAGTTTCCCCGCGGCGTGGCGGACGGCTAGCGACCGGCTGCTGCGGGCCGAGTTTCCGGCGGCCAAGCGGCGGCCGGAATCGCGCGGTGCGGCCCATTTCCTGGCGGAGCGTTTAATGGACATGCGGCGGCCGGTGCGCGTGCTGGCGTTGGGGCCGTTGACGAACCTGGGACAGGCAATTGCCCTGGAACCGCGGACTGGACCGGGTCTGAGGGAATTGATATGGATGGGCGGGGCATTGGAGGCGCCGGGCAACGTGCCGGAAGCGCCGACAGCGGAATGGAACGCGTGGGTGGACCCGGAGGCGGCGGAGCGCGTGCTCGGCGGCGGGTGGCGGGTGCGGATTGTGCCGCTGGACGCGACGAGCCGGGTGCCGATCGGACCGGCGGTGTTGCGGCTGTTTGAAGAGGAAGCGCGCGAGTGGGCGGCGACGGTGGTGCTGCGGCTGCTGCGGTTGGAGGCCGAATCGATCCGCGCGGGGCGTTACTTTGCCTGGGACGTGTTGGCGGCCATGACGCTGACGGAGCAAAAATTGACAACGCAACGGATGGCGGCGCTGGCGGTGCGGAAGCGGCCGCGCCAACGGGGACGGCTGGTGCAGGTGGCGGGCGCGCCTCCGAACGCGACGATCGCGGTGTCGGCGGATCCAGATTTGTTCTTGCGGATGTTCGGGGGGCTGCTGCCGTAGCGCCCTTCGCCAGCACGACACCTAAGAGCAATCCCATGTGGCGGCGATGCCAGTTCTCAAAGATCCTCTGGAAGAAGACCTGTTTCCTTCGCGATCTTCGCGAGTGCCGCAGGACCGATCTCTTCGCTATCGTGAAAGCAAAAAGTGAAGTTTGGCCAGCCTTTGCGCTGCAACTTACGGTGAGATCCGACCTGTTTCTTTAGCGTCCAGCCAATTCTTTGCAGGGCTCCATAAACACGTCGAGCCTTGGCGGCACTCCAGGAGCTCACGCAGCGAACAGCACCCGAAGCGACGCCGGAACTTCCTCACCGTCCTCAATCATGTCAGCCAGCACAAGGAGCGCGATCGCCTTGACCTTGCGTACGGCCTCGCCTTCAGTAGCGCCATACGCCATTACGCCAGGAAGATCGGGTACGGAGGCCAGAACTCTCCCGTCCGCTTCGCGTTCGACTTCTACCCGAATTGGGTCGATCATGACCATAGCAACTCCAGTCTAGCGGATTGCGCGAGAAACGGCGAAGCGATTCATATCCCCAGTCAGGCCGGCAACTCGACTTCAATCGCGCGAAGCTTCGACGCGTTTGGATCGCCTCCGTGGCACGCGTCAGCGGCGAAGGCATTATGTTCATTACGCTAATTCCCGAGCAAACTAAGAATCTTCTCCCTATACGTCCGGCTAAGCGTAAGCTCCGTGCCATCCTTCAGCAGTACGATATACTCCCCGTGGAACCACGGTCGAAGTTCTTTGATCCGATCCGCGTTGACAATCGTCGAGCGATGAATCCGCAGGAATCGACGAGAATCGAGCCGCTGCTCCAACGCGTTCATCGTTTCGCGGATAAGGTGCGTTTCCGAGCCAACATGCAGGTTGACGTAGTTGTCGGCGGCCTCCATCCAGTCGATATCTTCCTGGCGCACAAAGTAAAGGCGGCCGGGCGTTTTGATGGCGAAGCGGGCGGATTCCTGATTGCGCTGGCGGAACTCGTTGAGCAGGTGGATGAGCTTTTCGCTGTTCGTGCCGTCGCCGGCCAATTGTTTGCGGGCACGGTCGATGGTCTTGTCGAAACGGGCCTGGTCGAAGGGTTTCAACAGATAATCGAAGGCGTGAACTTCGAAAGCGCGCAAGGCGTATTCGTCGTAGGCGGTGACGAAGATAACCATCGGCGTTCGCTCGGGCGGCAGGGCCTCCAGCAGCGCGAATCCGTCCATGCCAGGCATTTGGACGTCGAGGAAAAGAAGTTCCGCCGGGTTGGACTCAAGATAGGCCAAGCCATGTTCGGGGTTCTCGAATTCGGCGGCCACTTCAAAGCCGGGGACATCGGAGAGCATGCGCCGGATGCGTTGCCGGGCAAGGCGTTCATCGTCAATGATTACGGTGCGAATATTCGGCATGGCTATTCCGCCGCCGCGGGCAATGCGACGGGATCGCGGTCCCCGAAGGAACCGGCGGCTGGCCGCATGGGAATGCGAATGGTCACTTCAAATCCGCCTTCGGCGACATGGCGGAAATTGATGTGGTGATCCCCGCCGTATAGCCGCTCCAGGCGGCTGCGGGTGTTGTTCAGGCCCACCCCTTCGCGCACGGATTCCAGCATATTGGGGGAGGCGCGTCTCGGTCCGGGCCCGTTGTCGAACACAGTCATGGCGAGTTTACCGTCCTCCCGCTTGCAGGAGATACGCAACACGCCGTGGGTCGTGTTCCGCGAAATGCCATGCTTCAGCGCATTTTCGACAATGGGCTGCAGGATAAGGTTGGGGACGCGGGCGTGGAGCGTGGATGGATCAATGTCCCATTCGACGGTCAGGCGATCCTCGAATCGCATCTGTTCGATTTCCAAATAGCGGCGGAGGAAGTCAATCTCTTCGACAACCGGGACTTCGGGAACGCCCGTGTGATCGAGTGTAAGGCGGAGGAAATCGCTGAGGCGCACAATCATCGATTCGGCGCGCGCCGGATTATCGTGAACGAGTTCAGAAATGGAGTGGAGCGTGTTGAAAAGAAAGTGCGGATGAAGCTGCATTTTCAGGGCATGAAGTTGAGCGGTGGCGAGTTTGGCTTCGAGCTGCGAGCCGCGAAGCCGGCCGTCCTCATACTTGCGGTAATACTCCACGGCATGATGGCAGACGATGAGAATTACGTAGTGCAGGACGCCGAAATCCAGGGCCCGAATGATCGATTTCTGAAAAGACTGGAAATCGACGGGAACCAGGGCCGGCGCGACGAAGGGGAGCGCGGTGAAGTCCCAGATGGATTTGGTAAGCACGGCGGCGACGAACGCGCCGAACAAGTGCACTAAAACGTTGCGGCGCGAGTGGCCGCGGCCGAGCGGAAACCGGCGGCTGAGGGCGAGCACCAATGGCGTTACCGCGGCCCAGATCCAGACGTAGGAGACTTCATACAACGCGCACTCGGACCAGCTCATTGGCTTGCCATAGAGCGTCGCACGGTAATGCACAACGACCATGTTAAAAAGGCCGTAAATCGACCACAGCGCGAAGATACTCCAGATGCGCTGGCCCACGCTATCTCTCCGCCACCACGATGAAATTCCCGAATCCATTAAGGCGCCTGAATGCAATAGTGGCACGAACAGAGGGGCAAATCATGGGGATTTCGGTATTGGGAACGCTCCCCGCAAAGCTTGTCTGTTGGGGAAAGGGTCTCCGCGGGGAGCGTCAGGGTACAATTGGACCAAGTTTGGGCGATCGGCGGCAGGCTGGCGAGGGGAATGGGGTGAAGTGGAGAAGCTCGGGGCGAGTTCCCCGATCGGTTTGGCGAACGGAAGAAAAAGGAACGAATCCGCCATTCGCGCGTACTAACCTGTTCAGGAGAAAACGCGCGTGTACGATCTAATCCGCGACTTGAAGCACACCTTACACCGCCTCGCACGAACGCCCATATTCACCCTCGCCACGCTGGTTACACTCGCCCTGGGGATCGGCGCGAACACCGCCATCTTCAGCATTGTCAACAGCGTGCTGCTCAAGCCGCTGCCATTCCCGGATCCGGACCGGCTCATCGGTGTTTGGCAAACGGCGCCAGGCGTGAATATCAAGGATCTCAATGCGTCGATAGCCGACTACATCACCTACCGCGAAGACTCCAAAACCTTCGCCGATGTAGCCATCTGGAACGGCCGTTCCGTAACGGTCACGGAGTTTGCCGATCCGGAGCGTGTCGATGGGATCGCCGCCACCTTCCGTCTGCTTCCCATGCTGGGGGTTCATCCGATCCTCGGCCGCGGATTCAATGAAAAAGACAGCGACGGCGGCAGTCCCGACGTCGTTTTGCTCAGCCATGGCTACTGGCAGCGCCGATTTGGAGGCGATCCCAAGGTCATTGGCCGCCGGATCATGTCCGATGGCGCGGCCCGTGAGATCGTTGGCGTACTGCCGCAAGGATTCTGGTTCATGGATATGAGGCACGATCTCGTCCTGCCGCTCCGGTTTGACCGCGCCAACGTGCGGCTCGCCGGCTACAATTTCCAAGCCATCGCCCGGCTTCGACCCGGCGTCACTATCGAACAGGCCAACGCCGATGTGGCGCGAATGATCGGCATTGAACTCCGCAAGTTTCCTCCACCGAATGGAATGAGCGTGCAGATGATGGAGGATGCGCGCCTGGCTCCAAACGTCCGCCCGCTCCTCGACGATCTGCTCGGCGATATCGGCAAAAGCCTTTGGGTAGTGATGGCGACCATCGGAATTGTTCTGCTGATCGCCTGCGCGAATGTCGCGAATCTGCTGCTGGTCCGCACTGAGGGCCGCGCGCAGGAACTCGCCGTGCGCGCCGCGCTGGGCGCCAGCCGGGGCCGCATCGCCCGGGAACTGTTCGTGGAAAGTCTCACCCTGGCTGTAGTCGGCGGCGCTCTCGGCGCTGGATTCGCCGTCGCCGTCATGAAGTTGGTATTGGGGCTTACACCCGTTCGGCTGCCGCGGTTCGAGCAGATTTCGGTCGATGGAACCGCGCTGCTGTTCACGTTCGTGGTCTCCCTCATCGCCGGTTTCGCCTTCGGCGCCATCCCCGTTCTGAAGCACGGCGGAATCCGTTTCGCCGAAGCGCTCCGCGCCGGGGGCCGCAATGCCAGCGCGGGACGCGAAAGCAACATCGCCCGCAACACGCTCACCGCCGTGCAAGTAGCTCTCGCGCTGGTGCTGCTCATCGGTTCCGGATTGATGATCCGCACTTTCCAGTCGATGCGACGGGTTCATCCGGGCTTCAGCGATCCGGAATCGCTCCAGACCTTGCGTATTTCGATTCCGGGAAGCGCCGCCGCCAAAGAGCCCGACGTGCTTCGCATGCAGCAGAATCTGGTGGACAGGCTCGCAAGTATTCCCGGTGTGTCGGCGGCCAGTGTGATGGGTGGCCTTCCCATGACGGGAGCCAGTTGGACGGATCCGATTTTCGCCGGCGGCCATAGTTATGCGGCCAACCGGATACCTCCACTGCGCCGCTTTATCTTCACCTCGCCCGGCACGGTTAAAGCGCTCGGCGCGACACTCCTCGCCGGCCGTGAATTCTCCTGGGCCGATATTCATGAAAAACGCCGGGTGGTCATGATTGGCGAGAATTTCGCGCGCGAATATTGGGGTAACGCGCAAACGGCGGTGGGCAAGCAGATCCGCTCCAATTCGACCGATCCCTGGAGCGAGGTCATCGGCGTGGCCGGCGACATCCGCCACGACGGCGCGGATAAGAAGGCGCCGTCAACGGTCTACTGGCCGTTACGGGGGTCGAATTCGCAGACATTCCTGCTTCGAGGCCCCCCGCGCCGGAACGGACAGTCTCACTGCCGAAATCCGTCAGACCGTTTGGGCGGTGAATGGCAGCCTCCCCATCACCGAGATGCAAACTATGAAGCAGGTTTACGACAAGTCCATGTCGCGGACCGCCTTTACGCTGACGCTGCTGGCGATCAGCGGCGGCATGGCGTTGCTCCTCGCCGCGGTTGGTATCTACGCGGTGATCTCGTATGCGGTCGCCCAGCGAGCGCGGGAGATCGGTATCCGCCTGGCGCTGGGCGCGCAACAGGGCGAGTTGAAGATGATGTTCGTCCGCAACGGTCTGCTTTGGGGCGGAATCGGCGCCGCAGCAGGACTCACCGCGGCGGCCGCGCTCTCCCGGCTGATGTCCACGTTGCTATTCGAGATCAGCCCGGTTGATCCACTGACTTATTCGGTGGTTGCCGCGGGCCTGCTCGCGGCGGCGGCGTTGGCAAGCTATTTGCCCGCCCGCCGCGTTACGCGCGTTGACCCCGTCGAGGCGCTTCGCGCGGAGTGAGCGCGCCGCTTAGCGGACATGCACAGGGACGTTATCAAGCCGCTTTTGGCGCAGCCGTTCGCCAAGGTCGTCGAACAGCGAGTAAGCCACCGGTGTCAGTATCAACGTCAATAACAGCGACAGCGATTGCCCGCCGATCACGATGATGGCGATCGAGCGACGCTCCTCGGCGCCAGGCCCGGCGCCCAGCGCGAGCGGCATCATACCGGCCACCAGCGTCACCGTAGTCATCAGAATAGGCCGCAGCCGGTCGCGGTTCGCTTGCATGATCGCCGCAAATCGCGGCAGTCCTTCGCGGCGCAGGTTGTTTGTGTGATCAATCTGCAGGATCGAATTCTTCTTCACAACGCCGAACAATACCAGGATGCCAAGCGCCGAATATAGATTCAGCGTTTCGCTAAACATCCACAACGACAGGAAGCCGAACGGCACCGCCAACGGCAGGCTGAGCAGAATCGTCACCGGGTGCAGCAAGCTTTCAAACTGCGAAGCCAGGATCATGTACATGAACACGACGGAGAGCGCGAAGGCCAGCATAAATTCGTTCAAAGTACGTTCAAACTCGCGGCCGCGGCCGATAATTACCGTCGTGTACGCGCCGGGCATTTGCAGCGCGTCAGCGGCCTCGAACATCTTGGGCAGCCGGTCGCCAAGGGCGTATCCGCCGGTGATATTCGCGCGAATGCCCACCTGCCTCTGCCGGTCCAATCCTTCGATGCGATAGGCCGACATTGCCTCCCGCAACTGCACCACGCTATCGAGACGCACCAGACGATTGCCCGTGGCCGGCACGTAGAGCTTGGCGACCGTCGCCGTCGAGTTGCGGTCCGTATCCTTCAGGCGAATTTCAACATCGTATTCCTCAGCCGCTTTGTCATCGCGGAAGCGGGACACCTCGTCGTCACCGCCCACCATTAACCGCAGCGAACTCGCGATATCGGCGGCGTCAACACCCAGGTCCGCCGCGCGCTCCCGATCGATAAACACGCGCAGTTCCGGCTTGTTCACCCGCAGCGTCGTATCGATGTCCACCAGCCCCGGAATCTCCAAAGCCTTCGTGCGCAGCGCCTCGCTGTACTTATACAAAGACGTTAACTCCGGCCCGCGAATCACGAAGTCAATATCATAGGGGGCCGAGCCCTGATTCAACGACTGCACGTTTCCCACGCGAGTGCGCAGATCGGTAAACTGCTTCATCTTCGCGCGCACGGCCTGCATTACGTCGCGCTGTGCGTAGACGTCCTTGAACGCGTCCAGCGGCTTGCCTTCCAGCGTTTTCGTCCAAAGCCGGGAAAGCGAAAATACACGATTTTCAACGTCCTCCAACCGGATATAGACACGCGCGTTGTTCACCGCCTGCAAGTAGCCGGTGCCTACCAGGCAAACCATATGCCGGATGCCCGGCATGCCGCTCAACTCCTTATAAACACGGTCCAACACCGCCTCCATTGACGAGAGGCTTGTCCCCTCCGTGGCGTTAATGCTCATCTCGAATTCACTCTCGTCGACGTTGGCCGGCAAATACTCTTGCCGAACCATGCGGAACAGCGGAACCGTCGCCGCCATGGTGACGATGCCCAAACCGGCGATGACCAATCGATGCCGCATCGACCATCCCAGCATCCGCAAATACCCGCGTTCCATCCATTCGTAGAGCCCCTCCCGCGGCTTGTCATGACCGGTCCGCCCCGGCCGCAATAGCCGCGAGCACATCATCGGCGTCAAGCTGAAGCTCACCAGCAGTGAGACCAGGATCGCTACCGTCGCGGTCACGCCGAACGAGTAAAGAAAACGTCCCGAGATCGAAGACATAAATGATACCGGCAGGAACACCACGATCAGGCTGAACGTGGTCGCCATCACCGCCATTCCAATGTCGCGGGTCGCAAGAATCGCCGCCTGCCGCGGTTCCATTTTCTTCTCTTCAATAAACCGGAAGATGTTCTCCAACACGACAATCGCGTCATCGATAACAACACCGACCATCAGCACCAGCGCCAGCATCGTAATGTTATTCAACGTGAAGTTCATGGCGCGCATGACGCCGAATGTCGCAATGATCGACGCCGGGATCGCCACCGAGCCGATAAGCGTAGCGCGCCAATCCCGCATGAACAGCAGCACAACTAACGACGCCAGAATCGACCCCAGTATCAGATGCAACTGGACTTCCTGGAACGCCGCCTGAATATACAGCGATTGGTCCTGCACCACCGCCAGTTCCACACCTTGCGGCAACAACTCCTGCACCCGGCCCAGCCGCGCTTTAATGTTGTTCACAACCTCAATCGTGTTCGCGCCCGATTGGCGCCGCACCTCCAGCGCCACCGCGGGCCGGCCATCGTAACGCGCCGATGAGCGCTGTTCCTTGTGGCCGTCCTCGGCATACCCGATGTCGCGGATGCGAACCGGCGTATTGTTAATCGTCGCAACGACCAGCTCGTTAAACTCTTTCGGATCCGGAAACCGCCCCAGCGTGCGGAGCACCAACTCGCGCGAACCCTCGTCGACGCGGCCGCCGGGGATATCGGAGTTCTGCCGCACCACCGAATCGCGCACGCGCAGAATGGGAATTTTATAGGCCGCCAGCCGGTCGGCGTCCACCCAGATATTCACCGCGCGCTTCTGCCCGCCCAGCACCTGTACTTGCCCCACGCCGCCAACGGACTCAATCGAATCCTTTATCCCGCGCTCGCCAATTTCGTAAAGCTCGCGGCCCGTCTTGTCGCCATAAAGAACCAGTGTCATGATCGGCGACGCATCGGCATCCAGCTTCTTTATCAGGGGCGGTTTGGCATCCCGCGGCAACTGCGCGACGATGGATGCGATCGCGTCGCGGATGTCTTGCGCCGCCACGTCGATGTTGCGATTCAGGTTGAACGTGATGGTCACGATAGACAGCGATTCCGTCGACGTGGAGCGAATATTGTCGATCCCCTCAACCGTCGCGACAGAGTCCTCGACGAAGCGCGTGACCGCCGACTCCATCTCCTCCGGCGACGCTCCCGGCAGCACCGTTCGTACTGACACAATCGGCAGATCCACATCCGGAAAACGATCGACACCCAACTTGGAATAAGAAACCGCGCCGACCACCACCAGCGCCAGAATCAGCATGACCGCAAATACCGGGCGCGCGACGCAGACTTCCGCCAACTTCTGCATTTAGCGCACCCGCACCTTCTGGCCCTTCGCCATGCGGTCGCCCGCCTTGGCCACCAACCGGTCACCCTCGCCGAGCCCATCCACAATCTCTATTCGGCCATCGGGCATCCGCCGTCCGGTCCGCACCACGCGGTCCTCCAGCACGCCATCCTTCACCACAAAGGCCCGGTCGATACCCGCAAAACTCACCACCGCCTCCGCCGGGACCGCTACGCCCATCGCCCCGTTATTAACCACAATCGAGCCTTCCACAAACGACCCCGGCCGCAGCAGTCCGGCCGGATTCGGGATCTCCCCCTCGATCGTCAGCGACCGGTTCTGTACATCGATCGCCGGGCTGAGCCGCACAACGCGGCCTATGAACCGCTCCGCCTGGCCTTCCAGCCGGATCTGGATCGTCTGCCCTTGCCGGACGCGCGACGCCTGCCGTTCGGGAACACCCAAACGCACGCGGAGCGGGTTCTGCCGCACCAGCGTGACCACGGCCGCATTCACCGGCAGGAACTCGCCTATGGACCCTTGCCTCCGCGTAATCGCCCCGGAGAACGGCGCCCGAATCGTCGTGTCCTCCAACTGCTGCCTTACGAGCGCCAACTGCGCCCTCCGCTCACTGAGTTGCGACCGCAACTGCATCACTTCGCTGATCGCCGCCTGGTAACGCGCTTCCACTCCCTGCGCTCGCACATTGGCCTTTTCAAACTCAATGCGCGACACCACGCCTTCCTTGGCCAGCCGCGCCGTCGTATCCAAAACGAACTTCGCCTCGCGCAACGCCGCGTCGGCCTCTTTCACCACCGCCACCTGTTCCGGCGCCACATCGTCGGTGTTCCTGTTCAACAGTCCCAGCCGCGCCCGGATCTGATCCACCAGCGCCTCCGTCTGCTGCATGCGGAACCGGTAGTCGTCTTTCTCCAGCTCGGCCAGAATATCGCCCTGCTTCACCACGCTCCCCAGATCGACATGCAGTTTCAGGATCCGTCCAGAAACCTTATTAGTGACGTTCGTCAATTCCTCCGCGAAGAGTTCGCCGTTCGCGGTCACCATCTCCGGAATCGACATCCTTATGACCGGAATCACGTTGACTTCGGTGAAAGCCGTCTCTTTCGCCGCGACTTTTTCCGTCGAGTAGGGCCCGGAGCAGCCGGTGATGAACGCGAGGAAAGCAAGGGGAAGCAGCCGCATACAGCTTGTGGAAGCATTCTCTCACAAACGGAGATTTTCCCACTCCGTCGCAGGCACCCTAGTATCCTGAAAGGCAGTGGCAAAGGGGCAAGAAGATCGCGGGGACATCACGAGCTTGCTCGACCGGTGGGTGGCTGGAGAGCCGGAGGTCTTGCCGGAACTTGCACACGCGCTCTACCCGCAGTGGCGGCGAATGGCGCAGGCGTACTTTCGCCGGGAAAACGCCGGGCATATGTTACAGCCAACGGGCCTGGTGCATGAGGCTTATATGGCGCTGGCGGCGCTGCACCCGCGCGGATTCGAAAACCGGCGCGACTTCAACGCGCTCGTCGCCCGCCTGATGCGCCAGATTCTGGTGGATCACGCGCGGCGGGTGCAAGCCGCCAAACGAGGCGGCGGAGTGGAACATGTCGACGCCGAGTTAGTGCAAGACGCGGCCTCGGCGAAAGCGGAGGAGTTCCTTCAGTTGGACGATGCGCTCGACAAGCTTTCCCAGTTAAGCGACCGGAAGGCTCGCGTCGTTGAACTTCGCTACTTCGGAGGATTTAGTCTGGAGGAAGTGGCCGGAACGCTGGGCGTGTCCGTGGCAAGCGTCTACCGGGAACAGCGGCTGGCGGAAGCATGGCTCGCCCGGGCCATGGGGCCGGCTCCCATACTCTAACAAAATGACGCCTGAGCAATTCCAGCGTGTCGAGGAGGTCTTCCACGAAGCCGTGACCTTGCCCGCTAAGGATCGGATGGCATTTTTGGATCGCGTTTTCGAAGGGGATTCGGAACTTCGCGCCCAAGCGGAAAGTCTACTGGCGGCGGACGGCTCGGCGGGGAACGGCTCGCTTCCGTCATCGGCGGGATCGCGAACGAAGACGGAATGAGGGGCAGACGAATTGGGCCGTATCGCGTTGTGCGCGAAATCGGACGCGGTGGAATGGGCGTTGTATTTGAAGCGGCGCGCGAAGGCGATTTCTCTCAGACAATGGCTCTGAAGGTCTCAACGCTCGCCGTGTATTCCGCCGATTTTCTGGAGTGATTCCGCCAGGAGCGGCAGATTCTGGCCGGGCTGACACATCCCTATATCGTGCGGCTGATCGACGGCGGGTCGAGTGACGACGGTGTTCCGTACCTGGCGATGGAATTGGTGAACGGCGTCTCCATTCGGGACTACGCGCAGCGCGAGCGATTAGCGCCGCGGGCCTGCTGCTGCCTGCTTTTTCTGAAAGTCTGCGAGGCCGTCGACTACGCCCACCAAAACCTGATCGTGCATCGCGACTTGAAGCCCGCCAATGTCTTGGTCGATGTCCGGGGCGACCCCAAACTGCTTGATTTCGGCGCGGCAAAATTGTTGGACGCTGGGCCAGGCGCCACCGTGACCCGGTTCGGACCCGCCACACCGGACTATTCAGCACCGGAGCAAGTGCTCGGCCAAAGCGTAACCACTCGCACCGACGTCTACCAACTGGGTTTGATTCTCTACGAATTGATCTCCGGTTCGCGCGCGCAAATCGTGTCCGGTTCGTCATTGACGGCGCTGCAACAATCCGTTTGCGAAGGTGAGATCGCGCCACTGAAGATCGGCGGGGACCTGGCGACGGTTGTGGCGACGGCGGTGCAACGGGATCCCGCGCGGCGCTATGGAAGCGTGGCGGCGTTTGCCGGCGATTTGACCGCATGGCTCGGCGGCCATCCCATCGCCGCGCAGCGCGACAGCGCCTGGCACCTCGCCCGGAAGTTCGTGCGGCGCAACTGGCTCCTGGTGAGCGCGGCGGCGCTGCTGTTCCTCTCGCTTCTGGGAGGCATTGCGACAACGCTCTATCAGGCGCGCCGCGCCGAGAGGCGATTCGCCCAGGTGCGAGGAATCGCGCGCGCCCTGCTCTACGATGTTCATGAGTCCATTCAACCCCTGCCCGCATCTATCGACGCCCAGCAGGTGGTGGTGCGAACCGCTTTGCAGTATCTGGACGGTTTGGCCAGCAAAGTCGCCGGCGACCAGAGCCTGCAACGGGAAGTGGCCGCCGGTTATTCGCGCATTGGCGCCATCCAGGCGAAGATGGTGGGCCCCCATGCACGCGGCCGATCCCGGTCAAGTTGAGGTCGCCGTCGAACTCGCCGACACATACAGTGAAATGGCGGAAATCGGCTCACGCTCCGGGCAGTCGACGGAGGCCGAGACGCTCGCGGAACGGGCCATAGCGGTTGTGGAAACCGCGTCGGCTAAGCATCCGGACAACTCGCTCCTGCGGCGTCGCGTGGCCAAGTCCTACGTCATGTATAACCGCGACATCGCCGGTCGCGAGAAGCCAAACTTGGAGTTCGTGCTGCGCCCGGTGACGGAGCTGGAAAAAGTCATCACGAGCGCGCCGTCGGATCCGGCGGTCATGGACGAGCTAGCCCAGGCGTATCTTGCGGCGGGAACGGTTTACTTCAATGCCAAGCGCGCCGCGGAGGCGCTGCCATTCATTGAGAAGGCCGGCCGGCTGCGAGAGCGGGGGATCGAATTGAAACCGGGGAGCGCGCTGGCGCAGCGGGCGCTAATGCTGGCATACGCGGCGATGGGCGACATTAACTGGGGCTTTCCTTCCGCACAGTCTGGGGAACCGGGAGGTCGCGGTGCGAAATTTTCAGAAAATGTTTAACGCGGCCGGCCGTCTTCGGGAACAGGACCCGAAGAGTAAGAGCAGTGCCATGGACAGTGCGTTTAGCCAAATGCGTTATGGCAGCGCCCTGGAGCCAAGCGATCCGCGGGCGATGGAACTGCTGGCGGCGTCGCTGGCGACGTTGGAAGAATTGGCGGCCGCCGACACCAAGAACATGGGTCTGCGCCGTCAGATGATCGATCTTTGTCTGCGAACGGGTGAGCGCCACGCGGCGCGCGGCGAAGTCAGCCGCGCCATGGAATTGTGTGCCGAGCATGATCGACAGCTTGAAGGTGAAAGTCCTTTTCACAACCTGATGGAGGTGAAGTGATAGCGAAGCGCAAGGGCGTTGCCGCGAGGCGGGGTCTGAAAGAAGCGTGGAGCAAACGTGCGAGCCGATGTACAAGAACCGGATTCGAGGCATACGGTGCCGGACGAGCGGGCAATTGATCGCGAAGTCCATATCCATCAAAGGCACTGGTTGTAAATTCGGCGGTTGCGTGCGGAAGGCGGTCGAGATTACCTCGGGAGATCTGCCGTTTGTCTCGGCAACGAGACTGAGGACTGAGCAATCGGTCCTGACCGGGCGGCAGAAGTCAGCAGAGGGCGTAGTAGGCACGAGAGTGCTGAAGGCCCGAACGGTCCCCGCAAGGGGTTGATGGGAGAGGGGAGTAAGCAGCGTAACTCATGAACGACAAGCGGCCGAATAACCAGCTAGTGTTGGCCTTCTGGGACGAGAGTAGGAGTGAAGCTCCGAGGGTATCCAGGGAAGGGACCGAATCGTTTGCGGCGAAACGCGGGACAGAAAGCCCGGCCATTGGCGAACAGTGGATGGAGGAAGTCTGCGAGCGGGAAAACTGCAAGCAGGCACTGAAACGAGTCAAGGCCAACAAAGGGAGTCCGGGAGTGGATCGGATGACGGTCCAGCAGCTACCGGAGTACCTGAAAGAGCACTGGCCAGCGATCCGGGAACAGTTGTTGCGTGGAACCTATAAGCCGCAACCGGTGAAGCGGGTGGAAATCCCGAAGCCGGACGGAGGGGTGCGAAAGCTTGGCATCCCGACGGTGTTGGATCGAATGATTCAGCAGGCGGTGATGCAGGTTCTGCAACGCAAGTGGGACCCGGTATTTTCCGAACACAGCTACGGGTTTCGTCCTGGGCGGTCGGCGCATCAGGCGGTGGAGGCGGCGCAGCAGTATATCGCCGCAGGCTACCGCTGGGTGGTGGATCTGGATTTGGAGAAATTCTTCGACCGGGTGAACCACGACAAACTGATGGCGAAGATCGCCGAACGGGTTGGCGACAAGCGGTTATTGAAGCTGATCCGGACGTTCCTCACGGCTGGGGTGATGGAGAATGGGCTGGTAAGTCCGGTGGATGAGGGGACGCCGCAAGGCGGACCATTGTCACCCTTGCTGTCGAACATCGTGCTGGACGAGTTCGACCGGGAGTTGGAGCGGCGCGGGCTCCGGTTTGCGCGGTATGCGGACGACTGTGCGCCACGAGCGCAACGGGCCGAGGAGGGCCCCATGTGTGTAACTGCTTGATCGATGAGGGAAGGCCCCTCGGAACCGGCTTACAGGAGCAGGTTCCAAACCACCTTCGGTGGCTGTGGTCAAAAGCCATGGTCGTGAGCACAGAAGGAAAAGGCCTGGAAAGAACCAGGTCAGGTGGCTGGCAAGAAGAGGACCGGAAGGGAACCACTGATCACGTGTCGAAAGCGTATGGACGATGTCAAAACCGCAGGGAGTCGTTACTGCGGGACGAGCTTTGGCGGCGCCTGTTTACGGACCAAAGCGGCATCCGGCATGCAGGTGGCCTGAGCTTGCCAAGAGGCGGTCGAGCGGAACGTGGGAACCTGGGGCTCCGATGCGAACGGAGAAGCCGCGAGTGGAAGAACCACAAGGGCGAGAGTACGAAAGCGGAGACCAGGGGCGGAGCAACCTGTAGTAGTGACGAAGGCCTTGAAAGAGGCTGGAGCGAAGAGGTTGCGTTATGGGGCCTTGATTCAATGAGCCAACCAGCAATGGGAGGAGCCGATGAGTGAGGGCAAGCCGTTTTGTATTTCCAAGTGGGAGGTTTGGGAGGCGTATCAACGAGTAAAAGAGAACCAGGGAGCGGCAGGGGTCGACGAGCAGACGATTGCGGACTTCGAGAGGGACCTGAAAGGGAACCTGTATAAGATCTGGAATCGGATGTCGTCGGGCAGTTACTTTCCGCCGCCGGTGCGAACGGTGAAGATACCGAAAGCAAATGGCGGGGAGAGAAAACTGGGCATTCCAACCGTGTCGGACCGGATTGCGCAGATGGTGGTGAAGTCGAGACTGGAGCCTACGGTGGACCCGCTGTTTCATCCGGATTCCTATGGGTATCGCCCTGGGAAATCGGCTTTGGATGCGGTGGGGCAGGCGCGGCAGAGATGCTGGCGCTATGACTGGGTCGTGGATCTGGACATCAAAGGTTTTTTCGATAACATTCCGCAAGATCTGCTGATGCGGGCCGTCCGGAAGCACGCCAAGGAGCAATGGATCGTACTCTACATCGAGCGCTGGTTGCAGGCTCCGGTGAAAGAGGAAGACGGTCAGTTGATCCCGCGTGAGAAGGGCACGCCGCAAGGCGGTGTGATCAGCCCCTTGTTAGCCAATCTGTTCCTGCACTATGCGTTTGATCGATGGATGGCGACGCAGTACGGCCAAGTGCCGTTTGAGCGTTACGCCGATGATGGTGCGCCACGAGCGCAAAGGACCGAAAGGGCCCGATGTGTGTAACTGCTTGACTGATGAGGGCAGGCCCCTCGGAACCGGCTTGCAGGAGCAGGTTCCAAACCACCTCCGGTGGCTGTGGTCAAAAGCCATGGTCGTGAGCACAGGAGGAAAAGGCCCGGAAAGAACCGGGTCAGGTGACTGACAGAAAGAGGACCGCAAGGGAACCACTGATGACGTGTCGAAAGCGTAGGGATGATGTCAAAACCGCAGGGCGTCGTTACTGCGGGATGAGCTTCGCCGAAACCTGTTTACGGGCGGAGCGGCATCCGGCATTAAGGTGGCCTGAGTCTGTCGGATGGCGGTTGAGCGGAACGTGGGAACCTGGGCTCCGATGTAAACGGAGAAGCTCGAGCGGAAGACCCGCAAGAGCGAGAGTACGGATGCGGAGCCGAGGGGCGGAACAACCCGTAGTAGCGGTGAAGTCCCCGAAACGGGATGGAGCGAAGGGGTTGTGTTATGGGGCCAATCAAATCGGTCAACCAGAAATGGGAGGAGCCGGTGAGTGAGGCAAAACCGTATTGTATTTCCAAGTGGGAGGTCTGGGACGCGTATCAACGAGTAAAAACGAACCGAGGAGCGGCAGGGGTCGACGAACAAACGATTGAAGACTTCGAAAAGGACCTGAAAGGGAACTTATACAAGATCTGGAATCGGATGTCGTCGGGCAGTTACTTTCCGCCGCCGGTGCGCACGGTGAAAATACCGAAGGCGAACGGCGGGGAGAGGAAGCTGGGCATACCGACCGTGGCGGATCGGATCGCACAAACGGTGGTGAAGTCGAAGCTAGATCATCGTTCTGTTGAAAGCTAGCCAATGCAAACATTTCTGTGGCAGAATGGTTTATGCCATTCGTCACGAAACGACAGCCGTTGAGTTTATCGGCGACGGACCGACAGCTACTGGAGGAGCTCCGGCGATCCCGTAGTGAAGAGAAACGGAGGGTACTTCATGCGGCCATTCTCTTGGATTGTGCCAGCGGAATGAGTGACAGTGCGATTGGAGTTGCCCACAACGTAAATCGTCACACTGTGGCCTTATGTGTCCGAAAATGTCTTCAATTCGGGCTTGAGGCGGCGCTGGGAGAGCTGCCTCGTCCGGGCAAGAGTCGCCGCATTCTCGATGATGCGATTACCTGGGTACTACACTGTGCTTGTCAGAAGCCGAAGGATCTTGGCTACTCCTACGAACTGTGGACCTATGCACTCCTGCAGCGACACGTGCGGGAGAATTGCATCACCGCGGGTCATCCAAGCTTGATCGAACTGAGCCGTTCCAAACTGCATCGGATACTCACCAAGAACGAAGTTCGGCCCCACAAGATCCGCTACTATGTGGAGCGACGGGATCCGGAGTTTGAAAGGAAGATGGTCGAAGTTCTACACGTCTACAAGGAAGTGGAAGTCGTCAATGCCGGCTTGGTGGAAGGCAGATTGAAAGAACCGCCTACGGTGACGATCTCCTGCGACGAGAAACCCGGCATTCAGGCACTGGCCACGACCACGCCGGACCGACCGCCGGTGCCGAATCAGTACCCGAGTCATCTGCGCGACTACGAGTACATACGGCTGGGGACGGTATCGCTGCTGGCGGGCCTCGACCTGCATACCGGCCGGGTGACGGAAATTGTACGCGATCACCACGCCAGCGCCGACTTCATTGCCCTGCTTGGAAAACTCGATGCCGACTATCCGGCGCACACGCGAATTCGCCTCCTACTCGACAACCACTCGGCGCACATTTCCAAGGAAACGCGAGCATATCTGAGCCTTCATCCGTTACGGTTCGAATTCGTCTTCACGCCAAAACACGGCTCGTGGTTGAACATCGTGGAAACCATGTTCAGCAAGATGGCCCGCACAATGCTGCGCGGTATCCGCGTCGCGAGCAAACAGGAGTTGATCGAGCGCATCCATCTCTACTTCGCCGAGGTCAATGCAGACCCCGTGATCTTCCGGTGGAAGTACAAGATGGACCAAATCGACATTGGCTAGCTTTCAACAGAACGATGATCTAGCTAGTGGTGGAAAGCGGGTGGGGAATTCCGGTAATCGTCTATGACAGCAACTCGTTCACGGCAACTGGAGCGGGAGGTCTTGCCGCACTCCGTTGGCGTGCTGACCTGGTGATTGGCGACAATTAGATTTGCGGGCCAACGACAATTAAAACTGCCGGCGGGGCGGCTGGAAAGTCTGAAGCGGGAACGGGTGAAAGTGGATTCTGGCAGCCTGATCTATGCAGGCAGAAATGCCTATTCGGTGCACAGCCGGTTGATCGGAGAAAAGGTCGAGGCGCGGATCGGCGCCGGTGGGGCGGGAATCCGCGGAATCGGCTATAGTTCGTCCTTCCCCCGGGCCACGTGTGTGCTCAGCCGTGCAGGAGAGATCTCCCTTGAATAGTCGCCCGCCCGTGAAGCCTGCCGTCGCCAACGAGCCGTTCAAGCACGTCATCGACGAGTACAAGCATCAGGCGCAGACGATCACCTGCACGTGCGGATCGCTTGCGGACGCCGCGACGTCTTGGGAGGTTGTGTCGACACCGAGCCGATTCACCCGTGGTTTTCGCATTTCGCCGCGGCGAAGACGAAGCGCGCGCGTGAAGTTTCGCGCACGCTGGGAGACTCGAGCGTTTCCGAACAGGCCGCGGCCCAGACGGTACTGATCGCTACCATGCACATCGGCAAATGCGTCCTAATCATAGCTTTCTCCCCAGCTCACGACAGTGCGCGTGACCGCCGTCTCATTTAGCACGCAAGCCTTACCGCGTGGCCACCTACAGAGGCCTCGGCGCTTGAAGGCCCAAGGGCTTGTCTGCGCTAAGTCACTGGCCGGCCGGTTAATTTAATGGGCTAGGCAACTTGTGTGGAGGTCGCTTTTGGAGCTGCGCGGTTCAGGTACGTCTCGTCGTGCCACAGG